>AUXO014213027.1_pt1 | contig 16601 bp, 21 predicted proteins | sample 768731 | NCBI WGS metagenome assembly AUXO01 (sample SAMN02715735, study PRJNA202380) | gut metagenome | biome: sheep rumen | host: Ovis aries | place: New Zealand: Palmerston North
TATATTATTATTATTGTAGATTATACAAGTATTGTCACAAAATTCACTATGGACAAAATCATTTAGGTTGGAAGCAACAAAATTAGAAGCTTTTTTCAAGCAATCGTTCAAATTTGTTGGCAAAATTTTAGCACCAAGATGTGTTGTGGTGGTATTGGTATATTCATTGTAAACTATCTTTTTCATAATTCATTTTCCTCTCTATTCTATTTATAATAAAATATAGTAAAATTTTTATTCTTGTCAAGGGGTTTTCAAAAATTTTGTTTCATTTAGAACTGCATATTTATACAAAATCTTCTTCTAAATCCCATAGTTTTTCGTCAATGTATAGTTCTTTTGCTTGGGGTATCAAGGTTTCTCTAAAATATGTTTTTATGGTTTCTTGGTCAAATTTGCGTTCGCTATAGTCATAAAACATAGCTATGTATTTTTGTGGATTGGCTAATAAATCGTTATAATCCACTTTATAATCAAAAAGAAAACCATCCATTTCTTGTTCAAAATCCATTGTTTTATCCCTCATTTATACTATATTTATAATAAAAATTTCTGAAAATTTGTTACTTTTATGTTATTTTTTGCTTACATTTGCTATGCTTATATGAGCATAAACGCATATTGTAAGTTTTTTGTAAGAAAGAAATAAGCTTTTTGTAAGAAAATTTCGGAAATTTTCATTATAAATAAAATAAAGAGATTGAGAAAAGAAACAATTTTTCAAAATTTTTTATTATAAATATAATATAAAACCAATAAACATAGGAGTATAAAATATGTACAAATACAAATTCGTTCAACCTAATGAAACCTTGAAAACAAGACAAATCGTTCAGTATCTTCACATTCCATGTGACCAAAACGGATGGCTCTTGTGGGAAAAACAACCAACCGATTGTAAAACCTATATGGAAAACATAAAGAAGATTTTTCACTATTATAATCCAAATACCACTTGGACAGATGATATGGAGCAAGCCGTTTTAGACATTCGTTATATGGCAGCTGCATCTTCATTGAAGAACTTGGAAAGAAGCAAGAATCGTGATAGCAAGAAACTTGAACGCATTAGAAAACTTCGTGATATACAACAAAGCATTGAAGCATATTCTACAATGAGTAAAATCAAGAAAGAACTTCAAGAAAACCTAAACATTTTATCTGACTTTTTAGCATAGGAGTAAAATATATGGAAAACGAAATCAAAAAAGATTTAGAAGAAATCAAAGCAATTTTAGCAAAGATGGAAGAAAGAATCAAATTCTTGGAAGAAAAAGAAAATCATAAGTCTTGGGTTTTCACAAGTGATTGTTTTGACCATAATGATGAAGATTTATACAACAGTTTATCTGTTCCATCTACACAAGCAACAAACAAATTTGAGGTATAATATGAGACATGTATGGACTGAAGAAGAAAGAAAAGCACAAAGTGAACGCATGAAAGAACTATATAGACTTGGTAAACTTGAAAGACATTGGTCGGAAGAAAGAAAAGAAGACCAAAGAAAGAAAAATAAAAAGTGGTGGGATGAACATAGGGATGAGTATAAGAAACATAAAGACATCACTATTTCACAAAAAGACGATTATGCTGCGTATCAACGAGAGTATCAAAGAAAGTGGAGAGAGCAACATAAAGATTACTATAAAGAACTACAGAAAAAGAGAAAAAAGAAAGAGAGCTAAAAAGCTCTCTTTTTTATTATAGACCATAAACGGATTTTATAGACGCTCTAATTTTCTTGGCTTTATCTTCGCTCAAATCTTTAGGCTTCTTGGGTTCTTTGTAGTATCCCTTATTTTTTAGATAGTTAGCATAAGACTTTGCGTATAATGCCATTTCAGCATCATTGTTTATATCGTCCATAGTCAAATCATCTGCTTTTTTCTTTGCTTGACCATATTCATATACCCCATTCAAGCGAGATACATTTCTTGTAAGTTGGTCAGCAGCACGGTTAGAAGAAAGAAGATTAGTAAATATATTTTTTGGTGCTTCAGCAGTTTCTTTATACCATCTACCAAGAGCATTTCCCCAAGATTCTCTATAGTTTGGATTTAGTGCCATGAAAGACATAGCTTCATCTGTAAGTGGTTGTCTTTCACCAAGTATTTTATTCACTTTTTCTTCCATTTTTTCTGGAAAATTTGCGTGTTCTGGGTTGTTTTTTATATCTTCATTTAGTAAATTTTGATGTTTTATTCTTTCTTTATTTTTACCCATAGTTCCAAACCATCGTCCTGGGTTGGCAACATCACCTCTTGCTATAGCACTTGTGTGTAAAGCATTTTCAAGTTCTTCTTGTGTTATATGAGTTTTATTTGGATTATATTTTACTGGGATATAATCATTATTTTTAGTAAGAAGAGCATAAGTTCCGTCATTCAGTTGTATTTGTTTACCTTTTCTTGCTTCTTTTATAGTTTGTGAAGCTTTATTTACGGCTTGGTCAATTTGGTCTTGTAAAACCCTTTGTGGTTTTTCCAAATTCAAGTATTTTGCTCTATTAGCAATTCTATCCATTGTACCAAAAACAGCACCTGGGCCAGCATAGTTTGTTGCCATACCAACTAAAGCATCTTGAACGGCATCTTCAACTGGTTTATCATTCAAAGCAACTTGACCAACTTCAGTGAGTGTTGGAGCTAAAACTATATTACCACCAACATTTCCTAAAGTTTTAGTAACAACATTTTTACCCAAATTTGCTAAATTTCCACCATAAGCCATAGCACCTTGTGAAGCTACATCTGTAGCTAAAGCTGGAGCCATTTTACCAGCAAAATTCCAAAAGTTATCTGTTGGTATATCATTATAGTTTCTTTTAGCATATTCTTTTGAAACTGGGTAAGCTACACTTGTTAGAACATTACCAAGTGATGGTTCATTCCAAATTTTTTCAAGGTCTTTAGATTGGATATAATCATTTGCGAGCTTGAAAAATTCGTTTCTATCATCTTTATCACTATAGTCATAGCCATATTGAGCTGCGAGTTGAGCCATTTGATCAGGTGTGTATTTATCACTATACATGTCACCAACATCCAAATCACTTGTTTGTGGTTCGTTTATTGGCATAGAAGAAAGTGATGGTCTTATAGCATCCCAAATTTCTTTCATCTGTTTGGTTTCTGGTTTTAGTGGTACTAAATCCATATCACCATTTGTATATTGGTTAGCAACCTCTCTAATTTTTGGTTCATATTCATCATACCAACCATTCATTACATCAGTTAGGTTTTTACCATCTTTGTTGACCAAAGAAGCTTTTAGTTTTTCAAAAGCTTGAACTTTACCATTCATACCATGAGCATTTTGGTAGTTGTTGAAAGCTTCTTTTATATTTCCATATTGGGCTTTATTATATTTTTTAGCCCAATCAAGAACTGCCTTCATATTGCCAATCACCCATTCGTCTTGGGGTGTGGCAACATAAGACTTTTTCATATTTTCCATTTTCTGTTTTTCAGCCATTTATTTACCTCTTACACTTGTGGTATAGATGATGGTGTGGCTTTCTTTTTACCAAACTTCAATTTTGTTTCAAGTTCTTGACGGATTTCTTCATAGCCTTCTGGCAAGTTATCCAAAAGACCTTGAATCTTATCTCTATATTCAGCAGCTTTTATAGTACCTTGCTGTAGTTGTTTATCATATTGAGCCATTTGAGATTTGATGTTTCTGCTTGTTGCTTCATTCTTGAAAGTTGAAGAAACTAAATCTGTAAGTTCGGCTTCTTTTTCCAAGAGTGGCATGAGTTGTTCTTTAGAAGCACCTAAAGCTCTACCATTAGCAATAAGAGTTCTAACATTTTTCAACTGTTCTCTTTGTTCTTGATAGTTGTATGGGTTGATTTCTTGCTGTAAAGTTGGTTGGATTTCATATCCCCATTTCTGTAAAGCACGTCCATCAACTTTTGCGTTAGCTTCTTTAGTATCAAGTCTACCTTGATTCCAACGCCATAAGTTAGTTGGGTCGGTATTAGCATTGTTGTGGTTCAAACGCAAACCAACTTTCTTCATATCAAGTTGAGCAAGTTTTCTATTTACATCTTCATAAGATTTACCAACTAAAGCTCTTTTATTTCTCTCAATTCTTTCTTTGACCATAGCAATTTGAGTTTCAAGTTTAGCAATCTTTTCTTGTCTTGCTTTTTCTTGTTCAAGAGCTTTAGCTTGTTCATTGTTATAAAAATCGGTAAAATCTTGAACTAAAGGGTTAGTTCTACCTTGAGCTAAAGCATTTTGGTACTGTTGTTCATCATTACGTGCTTGTGTCCAAGCATTAGCATAAGCACCAGAAGATTGTTTACCCCACTTACCATCAACTTTTACACCAAGATTTTCTTGTAAAGCTCTTGCGGTTTGAGGACCAAAAGCACCATCAGCAGTTACACCCAATCTTTGCTGTAACATAGCAAGTTGGTCTTTATTCATTAGTTTTGGGTCTATACCTAATCTTTGTAGTTCTTCTAAAGTATAATCGTCAAACATTATAAATTCCCTCCACTAACATTTGCCCAATTCCACATAGAACCATCTATGCTATTCAACATATCAAGTTTATCTTGAACTGGTTTTGTATTATTTTGCTGTAGCATTTGAGTTCCCTTACGAACTTCAACATCTTCGCCATTTTTGAGCAATTCAAGTTCTTTCTGTAACTTGACCAAAAGTCTTTCATCATTGGCAATGTTTTCTTTCAAAATCTGTTGTCTTTTGATTTCATCGTCCATAAGTTTGGATTGCTTATTCTTTACCATTTCATTTTGTATATCCATAGCAAAATCAAAAGCATTTCTCAAAGCATTAGCACTATTTGATGACATATCGTTTAGTTGCTGCGTAAAATCTCTTGGTGTATAGACACCAGAGACGGTAGCAACTTGTGGTAAATTTGATAGAGCCATTTTATTTTCCTCTTTATATATTTATTTTAGTAACCCATTCAAAACTGTTGAGAAGATTGAACCACTATTATGTTGTGGTGCTTTTCTTACTGCCGTTTTTTCCATAGATGTTGACTTGCCATGTTTGATGTTGTTCATTTCTTTACCCAAAGAGCCAGCAGACATAAATCGTTTGAACTGTTCGGGAGAAGCACTATAAGTGTACCATTTTTTACCCATTTGTAAAAACGCAAGATTATTGTCTTTATCATAAGCTATATTGTTTATTACACTTGAACGAGCATTTACATCTTTTCTTGGTTTATCGTCTTTGGAGTTATAGTGTGGACTATTCTTTTCTTCTATAATGCCCATTTCTTTCCACATTGGGTTAGTCATGCGTTCATTATAAAAAGTATTCAAAAGTTTATTGTGTTCTTCTTGTGTTTGAGCAGTAAGTAAATCATCATCTTCTATAGACCAATTTGCGTCACTATCTGTATGTGAAACAGGTATAAAGATAGTTTCAAACTTACCAAGTTCGTCATTGACCATTGGTTCATCTAAAACTGTACCATATACATTTGACATTTTAGCCATATAAAAGTCTCCCTATTATACTGTAGGATTCATCAACTTCTTTTTCTTTTCAAGTTCATCTTCATCATCTCTATCAAAGATTGTACTATAAACGGATGTAAAGTTTCCGCCAAAACCACTATTGTTTTGTGGAGTATTTTGTCCAAAAGATTGACCAGTGACGATGTTTTTCTGTTGAGCATTGAGCTGGTTTACATTGTTTGATTCAGCTTGACCAGCTTTTGAAGCGAGAAGCAACCATAAAGGTATCATATTATATTTCCTCCATTATCCAAAGACACGACCTAATATACCCTTTCTACTATTCTCATTAGCAGCTTGTTGCTGTACGAGGTTTGCGTAGTTTTGGGCAGTTGTATTGTTTAGATTCATATTGTTTTGTGTATATGTGCCATAAGCATTCATAAGATTATCTTGAGCATTTTGAGATACACCTAACAAATCTTTATTCTTGTTATATTGGTTTTGATAGTATTGGTTCTGTATATTAGCATTTGTAGACCATTCTTGTAAAGCTCTTGAACGGTCTTGGTTATATCGGTCATAAGCTTTATCCCATTCTTCACTTGCCATAGCAGTTTGTTTAGCCAACATAGCATCAGCAAAATCACTTGACCACAAATCACCATATTCACGCATTTTATCTGTTGCGTCTTTGATTCTTTGGTTAGCAGCTTTGCTATAAAAATCGTTTACTGAACCCGTATAGTCAAATTCACCTGGGTTATAAACATCAAGATTTTCAAGAGCCGAAACCCTATCACCAACCTTGCCAGCTTCATCACCATAAGTGTTATTTATTTTACCCCAGTAGTCTCTATTCAAAGTTTTGTTAGCAGATTTCATTTCTTCTGCTTTATCATAAGCTCTTTGAGCAGCAGCATTTGCTCTTTCAATTCGTGAATCTTGATGTGTACCAAAAAGGTCACCTGGGTCAAGTATATCACCTAAAAAATCTGTAAATCCCATAATTTGTTCCTCTAAAACTGTAAGATTACTACTAATTCATTTGTTGTTGTATTATTTAGTTCCAAAGCATTGTCTTGTAGTGTTATAATTCCACCCTTTAGTCCATTTTTTGTAAAACGAAAGTATGGAGTTATATCTTCTCTTTGGGTCATAAACTTTGGTGGTAAAGTTATAGAACCAGTTTCACCCGTACCAGTGACGAGCTTTTTATAAATTTTTAGTTTACCATTTTCTAAAACCGTCCACCCATCGTCTAATGAGCGTTCCCAAGTTCCATTTAGTGCTTGTACTATTTCACCAAGTCCACTTGTATTGTTTATTTCCATATTTTCTCCATTAGATAGATGTGTTCAATTCTTGTGCTCTTATAGAAGAATCAGATATGACGAAATCTGTTGGTTCGGAGTATGAGATTCTCAATACACATTGACGATTCATACCAAGGTTCAACCATCTCAAACGAGCATTATATTGACCTCTTCTACCACATGAAGCTTCTATTACGTTTCCGTAAGTATAGCCACCATCTCTTGAAACTTGTAACAATGCTTTAGAAGCTCTACCATAGTCAGCTGTAGCACCAACATTACATTCGGCAGAAAGTTCATAGATTATAAAAGGTTTATAGTTTGTTGTGATTACTGGGGTTTGACGCATTCTCAAAAGTGGTAAACGATTTACATTATCAAAATCTTCATAGTAGTAGTTTTCGTCAAGCTCATATAAGTGACCACTTTCACTTGAACCAGTTATAATTTTATTGTTCCACCAACAAGCATATAGTGGCATATAATTCTTTTGCTTACCAGTATAAAAGTTTCTTGAACTTCTAATGTGCCATTCATTAGTGTTTACATCATAAACATAGCATTCATTTTCTATAGAGAAAAGATAGAAACTATGGTTATTCTTTGAGTATGACCAACCCTTTACATCTTTTACATCGTGTGTGGAAAGAATCTTATCAAGCCAAAGTGGTGAGATTTTCTGTACATTTGTATTGTCAATCATCAAGACACATTTAGCATTTGATTTACCAGTTCCTATACAAAACTGTTTATGGTTTACAGAAGCTAAAGAGTATGGAGCTTCAAGACCTTGTTCTTTGTTTATAGTATAAGAGGTTCGTTGCCATAGTTGTGTAGAATCACTTGAAGATTTCTGGTAAAATTCTATAGAACTTGGACCAAACATAGTCAAAAGTGGTCCGATAGATGTGATAGCAACGCATTTATCACTTGAAGCATAAGAGTTCATTGTTTTTTGTACACCATAGTTATCCAAGAAACAATATAAACCACTATCAACTTCTTTTTGTTTTACTGTGATTCCATCATCTTTATATTGTACAACATATTTGCTTTGAGAAGCATCCCAAGTCAAATCATAAACTTTTCTCTTTTTAGTTTCAAGTGGAAATCTGATACTATAGTAACAGAAAGAAGAACCCTTATCGTTTATTACGATAGAGCCATCAACTACACAAATATGTGTAGGTTGTACATAAGTATTTACGGTTGCGTTTGGGTCAGCTCGTTTTGGTAAAGTGATTTCAACAGTTTCATCTTTCTTTATATCATAGCCATGTATATTGGTTCCATCAACCCACATCAAAACAGCTCGTTCACCACCACTTTCGGCAAAACAAACTGTATTTCCAAGAGCATAGTCACCAATTTCATAATGAGCACCAGTACTATCTACACGATAGACAATACCCTTATAGGCTACGAACAAACATTGTTCATAGTCCATAGTTTCAAGACCAGTAGATGGTACATATAAACCATCACAAGAACCATCCGAACCAAAACTATCAAAGTATTTTATACCTGGTACGGATTGTAAGTAAGTTCTTACATCTTTATTATCACCATCTGTATTATTTTCTGTGAAAAGATTTCTTGAAACGGCAGAACCACATATATTTGGTGCTGCCAATATAGCATCACTTCCACCTACGAGAGAGTATATTATTGTATTTTGTGGCATTTATTATACCCCCCAACCGACACCGCCAGCAAAATTAGAAAAGTCTCTATCCCAAGTTTGTTGATTTGACCAACTATAAGTCATAGGTCTATTGGCATAGTTTATTCTTTGGATTTTATATTTTTGTGCTTCAAAATCTTTTTCAAAATCACCCTTTATATCCATTAGTTTATATCTTTGACACAATTTTACACATAAACCATCTTCTAAAAGAGATTCGTATTTTGAAGAAAGATGGATTGTATCCGTCATTTTATATTTTGGTATACCCTTCAAAACTGTGATTCTATAATCGGTTGATACATTTGTGTCAAATTCTATAATAAAGTATTCAACATAATATGGTTCAAAGCCTTCAACTGTGTTTGACATTGGATATACAATCTTTGTTTCATTTTCACAAGAGTACATTGTTGGAAGATGTGTTTTAGTAGTTGCGTCAATTTTCATTTTATCAACTGGTTCAAGTTGTACAAAACGATTGGCTATCTTTCTTGCTGTACCAATAGTTCTATCTGGCAATTCTTCAACCCAAACATCTGCCCACATTTCTTTCATCTGTTCAATCCAAGATGGAGATGTAAGAAGATTCTTCGCTCCCATTTGGTCAACAACAGTATAAAACTGATTTTGGTCATTTTGGACACGGATTATATCACCATATTCAAGAGCATCAACATCCACATCGTCAAGTTTATCATATTCAAACCAACGATTGGGTTTTATAGCAAATTTGATTCTATTGTTTTTGTATAGTGGTCTTATATCAAAAGTTTCATAATTCTCTAAAACATCATTTTCTGTATTGAGTTCACTAATGAGAGATTGTAAATCTTGTAAACCACATAAAGACTGTGTACCAGTTGCGGATTCACCATCCCCAACAAGTGAACATCTTTGAAAAGCATTTTGTATAATTTCATTTACACTTATAGCCATTTATTACCTCATGGTTTATATTACTATCCATTATATTTATAGAAAAAGAAAAGTGGTATCTCAATACAAGATACCACTTTATAGAGAGAAGAAGCTCTTTTATTACATTTCAATGTAAGAGAGAACAGCTTCACGCTGGTCAGGAAGACCTACAGCATAAGGTACGACGATACGAACCATTGAGCTAAAGTCACCAATGTTACCACCTTCGTAAATCTGGACTTCGATTGGGGAGTCAATTTCTTCGGTAGTAGACTTTGTACCTGGGAGTTCACTAAACTTGTAGGAGTCAAAAGCAACAGCAGATTCCAAACGAGTCTGGGTTACTGCGTATTTCTTTCCACTTTCAAGCATAGGTGTCAATGTCAATTCGGTTACATCGGAAGCAACCCAAGCATTAGCATTGTTACAAGCCTTGCCTTCAACTTCAATTCTCAATTCTGGGATATGACCATTGTCATCTTCCAAGATGATTACATAGTCAGCATCGGTCTGTACACCATTCTTATCAACAAGCTTCAAACCTTCAACTTTGAAAGGTGTTCCCTTTGGAGCAGAGGTTGTTACAGATGTGATAGCTTCAAAACCAATTCTTTCACCATTAGCAGTTACAGGTGTCAAAGAGATAGTTGCGGAAGCAGCACTATTTCCTTCAACGATTGGCATGTAAGATTCTGTTACAACTGCGGATTCAGCATAGCGACCCAAGAACTTGTCTTTATAAAGGTCTTTAGCAATGTCTTGCTGGTTGAAAGCACCAAGAGCAGCTTTTGCTAAACGAGAACCAACGGTTGGGTAGATGAAAGTAACCTTTTCACCAGTAGCACCAGTAAGGTCAAGGTAAGAAGAAGCATCACCGATAGCATTCAAGTCACCGGCAGAGAAAACAGAAGCTTGAGCAGCACGGAAGACGGTGGAGTCAATAGCATCCTTTTCAACTGTACGAGCAACAGACTTACCACGTGGCTGAGCAATCTGTTTTGACCAAGATTCTACATCACCAATCTTGTTCCATTCGGTGAGTTCGCAATCGTTCAAGCCAGCCTTGGTTACGATTTCGTATTCAACTTCGTTGATTGGGTCAACCTGGGCCTGTAAGCCAGCTTTACCATCAGCGGAGCTAACGATACGAGTCTTACCTGGGTCAGGGATATAGACCTTGTATTTGTTACCAAGCTTCTTGTCCTTCATCTGTGATTCTGGGACATAAGAAACTGCCTTCTTCAAATATGGGGTGTTTGCGTAAACAACAGTCTTGATGATGTTGGTCTTTACGTTATTACTAAAATTCTGGTCATTTGTAGCCATAATATGTTATCCTCTAAAATATGATTGTTTTTATTTTACACCAGCTAAACGCAAAAGTCCTTCTTTAGAATCCCAAGGTTTCTTTATTGGTGTAGCACCAACCCCAGGTCTACCAACGGCTTTAGGAGCTTGAACTGGTTGTGGGTTTACATTTACATTTGTTGTGGGTTTTGCCATTACATTATAAACGAGTTCATCTAACATATATTTCTTTTCTGTTTCGGACAAATCTTCGTCTAAAATTTCATCGGCAAGTTCTTTGTTTGTTGCTAATTCATATAATGCTTTTGGTCCAATAGGACTATACAAAATAAAATCAGCAATAGGTTTATTTTCAGCTGCGTCCAATCTTTCACCAAGACCATTATTTACAGCTTGCTTTACTGTTGCTTTCCAAGCGTTACGTTCATTTTCATCTGGTAACATTCTCATAATGTTTCTTTCAGCTTTTTCACGCAACATTTGTTCTTCAGCAGCTAACTTCTGTTGTGCTTCCATTTGACGATTATATTCCATCATCTTCTGGTTCATGAACTGATTCATTTGTTCACCAACCAAGTATTTGACATATTCATCATCGTATGGGAAATCGGCTCTTGTTTTTGGAGCAGGTTTTGGGAGTCTTTCATTTAGTTGATTCTCATAATACTGCTTCATTTCAGCCATTTGCTTATCAAACTTTTTCTGTTGGCGAGCAAACTGCTTATGAAAAGAGTATTGAGCTTTTTCTAAATCTGTATATTCCCTTCGTGTACCGCCATTGGTATCAACATTATTTTCACTATCATTTGTTTTTGTTTCAACCACATCAGCATTTGTGTTTGAACTATTATCAAGTGTAGTGGTGGCAGATGTTTCGGTTGTGCTTGCTGGTGCTTCAACTTCAACATTCATATTTTGTGGATTTTCGTTTTCCATTTTTTCCTCTCTTATACATGGAGATAGCCATGTTCTATTATGTGTACATTATATGTATAATTTTTATTTTTTATTTATTTTATCCAAGATAGCGACATGTATTTCTTACTATATTTTCATAAGTTTCACTTGGTACTATTGGGCTATAGTAAGTCAAAGCCAATGCGTCAGCTATGTCGGGTGAACGACCAAGATTCAATTTTATATCATCTTTTGGTATAATTTGTATTTTACCAGTTTGATTCAAAATATATTTGGTTGCTTGTAGTTCTCTATAAAGTTCTGGAGTTATACCAAATAAACCATTTGATTCAATACCCTTTTTCAAATTCATATACATTTCCGCTCTATTATTAGCAAAAGCTTTATTTTTAGGTGAACCACCAAAGGGTACTAAAACTGGGGTTATATCCACTTCTCGTAGTCTTTCGGCAAGTCCAAGTCCATAAGCTTCGTCTATACAAATATGAGAAAGTTTTGATTTACCATATTGGTCTATTAGGTGGCGAACTATATTACATAATTCGGATTCTGTAGCCAATTTCTTTTCCACAATTTGTAAAATTTTTGTTTGGTTTCTCACAAGTATTACATGTGAGTCTTTACCCAATCCACTACAGTCAATTCCTATAGCATAGCCATCAACATCATTGTGTAAAGAAAATCCCGCATGGTCTAATAAGTCAGCAGAAAATATGACACCAGCTGTATTATCATCAACTATTTCACCATATAGCTCTTGACGCAACATAGTTTCGTCTATTTCATTAGCTATCATATTTTCAATTTGAGCAGTTTTGATGATAGATAGGTCATCATTTTCTTTATTGTTCAAATCAAAGATAGTTGAGTGTATAATTTTTATATTTGGGTCATTACTATGGTCTTTCAAGTATTTGTTCCACCAAGTTCCAAATCTTGGGGTAGTCATAGCATATTGTCTTGGTTCTATATCTTTACCACGCAAACAATATACAACTGTGGAAAGTAAATTTGGTGGAGCCAAAGCAATTTCGTCATAAATCGCTACAGATATATTAGTGAAACCACGACATGCTTCTATATTTTCATAGGACATGCCGTAAATAGCACCATTACCATAAGTAACCTTGAAAGTGTTTTCATTACATTTCACTTCAATTCCCATTGGTGTAGCTATTTCTTCAAGTCTTTCTCGTATAGCTAACATCAAGCAATCTCTCAAAGTTCCTTTAGTTTGAGCAAATATAATCACTTTCTTTTGTTCAAGTAAAGCTCTAACAGCAATCAAAGAAGCCGTAAAAGTCTTTCCACTTGAACGACCAGCATTGAAAACTGTGAATCGTGCTTTACTATTCACAAAGTCTTTCTGTGGTTTAGATAGCTTATATTTTATAATCATAAATCTTCAAAAACTATTTGTAGCTTATTATCACCATTTACATTTGCGTCAACATTTTGTTCAGTTCTTTCGGACCACTGGTCTTTATATCTTCTTTTCAAGATTTCCAAAACATTTGCTTTACCATCTATAAAGTAGTTTGATGTGAGTTGGTCTTCAATTTTATATTTCATTGACATTAGCCATTGACACATTTCTTCTAAAAGTTCTCTTGTTTCTTCGGATAGTATTTCGGTTTCACTATTTTCTCTAAAAGATGTTCTATTCCATAGTTTATGACTTGGGGTAGTTGAACGCAAATCTTGTGGAAGATAGTCTTGTATACTGCACATAAAGTTTGCTACACTACCAAAAGTTGGTTGTGAATCACTTGTACGAGTTGCCCCATCACCAAAACCTTGATGGTTCATAATTCTATAAGTGATAGCAGCTGTATCTAATATACTACCATTTGTATTGAAAGTATTGTTTAGTGTATTACAAGAAGCAAAAGAAAGTCTTGAAAGATTTGGTTCTTTCATATTATCCATCAAGTATCTCATTTGTTTATGACGCAGTTTACTATTTCTAATGAGATTATATCCTTGTATTTTACCCATATTACACCTCAAATCGTTTTACAAGTTTTTCTAAAAGCTCAATGATTTTTTCGTTTTGTTCAATGAGTTTTTCAATAAACTGTGTATTATCTTTAGTGGTTTCTTTTACAATTTCTTCTTTCTTTGGTTCTTCTTTCTTTATAGCTTTTTTCATATATTTACCTCTTTGTCAATGAAAAGTTTATAGTGTAAGTTTATATTGTTTTCAAGCCACATTTCGTTTATATAATCGTATTGTTTATCTAAAATTCTATTATAAACATCTTTATTACATAAATTCCAAAAGTTATATTCAAGTTGTTTTGCGTTCATAGTCCAAGTAAATTTCGCATCGTTATCAACCATACTATAGGGAGAAAATTCAAAATCCGAAGCAAAACAAACTGAACCAACGGCACAAGATTCCAAGTATTTCAAATTTGATTTACATTTGTTGAAAACATTTTCTTTTAGTGGTGCTAAAATAAAATCAGCATTTAGGCTATACAAAAAATTAGCATAATTCAAAGTATTCACCCAAGGATGAACTTGTATTTTATCTTTTACATCTTCCATAAAGAAGGGTAGCTCACCAACAAAAATTAGTTCACATTTATCAACTATATTGTGTAAGAACTGTACAAAAGATGGTGAAAAATCACCAGTTTGTTTTAGTGTATTATTATAGTGTTGACCACCACCAGCATAAACTATTCGTGGTTTCTTTATATCTTCTGTTATATGAGGTTTTCTATTATAATGAAAAATAAATCGTGGAAGATAGTTTGGTACAACTTCAACTTTATCAAAGTTATAGTTATCCAAGATAGCTTGCTTCAAGTATTCTGTAGAAACTGTGATTTTATCTATGAAAGTACATAAATCTTCCATAGCTTCTTTACAAACTTTTTCATCATTTCTATATTTTACATTGTTGTATGATGGTAAGTATTCCCCATATAAAGGGAAAAGCATATCGTCAAAATCTGCGATTTTCAATGATGGTTCTTTCTTTAGTGAAGCATTGAAAGCTTTATCAAGACTTCTTTGAACCAAAACGGCTTGTGTGGGTAAAGATGACATATAGGTTCGTGAACAAAATATATTGTTACAACCATGAGCTTTCAAAACATCCGCTGGCCAACATACACGCAAAAGTCCGCACATTCCATAATCTGCGGCAACCATTTGGATTATATTTCCATTCTTTATCATATTTCTCTCTCTTACACAAAAGGGTTTATTTCAAGCGAAAACTGTGTTATTTTCGCTATATCTATATTTATGAGATATGTTTCACTTGAAACATTCTATATGCCATAGTAAATTTTGTGACATTATTTGTATAATCTACACTAATATAATATATTATAAAAATTCTTATATTATAATATAATGTAGATTATACACATATTGTCACAAAAATAAACTATGCTATAGAGATTAGGTCAAAGTTATCAAAATCATCGTTGCCCCAATGCTCATTTCCGCCAGCAAACCATTCTACGGCTTTATCCGCACAACCCGCTTTGAAACGAGAAATACCACTATCTCTCATTATACCACGCAAAACAGAATCACATTCTTCTCTTGAAAGCAAGTCAAACCCTTTTCGTGTGTAAAGAGCATCGTGTATAATTCCGAGCAAGATTGTATGTTGGGTTCTTATTATCCCATTGTGGCAAAAACCATTGGAAAACTTTAGGTACAGAAAGTCCATCTGTCCTAAAGCCCTTATACAATGTTATGACAAAGATTTCATTATATTCGTCAGTTATAAAAGTTTTTATTGGTTTAGTCAATTCCCAAAACTTGTCATATTTTTGCCATAGTTTATTGTCATTGTTTGAACTGAGCAAATAAAAACTATTCATCAAGCAACTGCTCCAAAATTTTGGAAAGTCTTGAACCATTCTTATAGAAATCTATATCATAAAGATGGCTATTATCTTTGATTTTCTTGTTGAACTTTGTAACAGCATTTTTATAATTTTCTTCAAGTTCTGGTATCAACATTCTTGGGTCATAAGCTGGATTTGGTTCCAAGTGTTTTGTATCTTTATTGAAAACAAATTCGTCCATTTCATCTCTTGTCATTGGTGTAAGTTTTGCTTCACCTAAACGAGGGTCGTATGGTACAACTTGTTCACCATAAATTCTATATGGAGTTTCATCCATCATAGTATAGAATCTATTACCAGTTGGGTCAACTAAAACTTGGTATTTGCCACCCGTTGCTTTTTCAAAATCATCAAGCATTTTAGCTTTTTGATTTACAACATCCAAGTCTTTTTCCATATTATAAAGTTTTCTAGCATCGTCTGCTGCTTCATTACGAACTTTAGCTCTTTCATCAAAGAAACTACCAAGATTATAATTTGTTTCAGCTAATTCTTCAGGAGTAAATTCATAAAAGTCTGTATTCATAGATGTTGGTGCTTTAGCACTAAAGTTATTTCCTGTAACATTTATTGTGCTTACATTCTTTGGTTTATCACCCAAAAAATAAGTTTTTGCTTTATCTGAAAATTTGCTAACCTTTTTAGCTAATTTCTTCGCATAAGGTGAGCCAAGTAAAAGAGCCTCAAAAAGATAGTCGGCTGGACTTGTATTACCATTTCTATAAAGATTATAAAACGGTACAAAGTCTCTTGACAAATCATCTCCAGCTTGAGCTAAAGTATAATTTGGGTCAGAAACAGCACCAATGTATGTTTTATAGCCTGGTATCCATTCTTTACCAAATTCAACGAAATCTTTATTGAAATCGTCAAAACTATATGGTTTGTATTTACTATTTTGTTCTTTTTCTGATTTAGAAGATGAAGAACTTTTAGAAGAAGATTTTGTTGGATTATTTGCCATTGTTTACTCCATTTATTTGTCTCATCATAATTTCATTTTGTTTTTCAAGAGCAGTAGCTAGATGTTCCACTTGGACATTTAGTTTTACTAGTTCTTGATTTACTATTCCAAGTTGTTTATCTATAGAATCAAGTTTGTCTTTATGTAAGTTTACTATTCC
>AUXO018202953.1_pt1 | contig 16601 bp, 16 predicted proteins | sample 768731 | NCBI WGS metagenome assembly AUXO01 (sample SAMN02715735, study PRJNA202380) | gut metagenome | biome: sheep rumen | host: Ovis aries | place: New Zealand: Palmerston North
GTATCTTTAGGTAAACAATATCCACCATATCCAAAAGATGGATTATTATAATGATTTCCAATTCTTGGATCTAAACATACTCCCTCAATAATATCTTTAGTATTTAATCCCTTAATTTCAGCATATGTATCTAATTCATTAAAATAACTAACTCTTAAAGCCAAATAAGTATTAGCAAATAATTTAACTGCTTCAGCTTCAGTAGAATTCATAAATTTAACTGGAACATCTTCCTTTAAACAAGATTCTTTTAATAAATTAGCAAACTCTTCTGCTCTTTTACTTCTTTCACCAACTATAATTCTAGAAGGATATAAATTATCATATAAAGCTTTTCCTTCTCTTAAAAATTCAGGACTAAACATAATATTATCAATATTATATTTTTTCTTCATATTTTCAACAAATCCAACTGGTATAGTAGATTTAATTACCATAGTTGTATCTATATCCATGCTAATAACCTTTTGAATAACATCCTCAACAGAAGACGTATCAAAATAATTCTTCTCTTCATCATAATTAGTTGGTGTACTAATGATAATAAACTTAGCACCCTCAAAAGCGTCCTTATAATCTAAGGTTGCTCTTAAATTTAATTTTTTTTCACTAAAATATTTCTCAATATATTCATCTTTTATAGGTGAAACACGATCATTAATCATATTTACCTTTTCACTTATTATATCAAGTGCTACTACCTCATTTTTAACACTAAGTAATGTTGCTAAAGAAAGACCAACATACCCAGTTCCAGCTATTGCTATTTTCATGTTATTACTCCTTTACTGACTAGACTAGTATACTATACATTTTGAACATTTTCAAGCGACTTTTTTCTTTTAGAAAAATGTTTAAATAACCAATTTATGAATAATGAAACAAAATAATCAATTACTGCACATATTACAAAAACTATTAATATAAACAAAATTGAATAAACATATTTATAATTACTCATTTGAATATATTTAAATACTTCAGGAAAAATATAGTTTTTGATTAAATAATTATCATGTAACAAATATATTCCGAATGTACTAGCAGACAAGAAGCCAAAAATTCTTCTATACTTAATTTTTGAATTAATAAAATATATGAAGCAAAGAACAGAGCTTCCAACAACTAATATGGAATTTAATCTTGTAAAATAATACTCTCTTCCAACCAAAAAGTGATGTGCAGAAGATAATTTTAAAATTACAATAGAACTTATAAATATTAATAAATATAAAAGTATAGATGTTATCAAATGAAGATAATTTTTTGAAAATATTTTAAATTCATATTTATTAATGTATGCACCAATTAAATAATAATATATTAAACATGATGTATTATTAAAAATATAATTAAAATTTAAAATTGGAAAGAATACAAGCAATATTGTCAACAATATTAGTAACCTGATATACATTGATTTACTTATTTTATCTATAACCACATTTATATAGGGTGATAAAAAGTATAGTATAACATAAGATGTAGCAAACCAATATCTATTTGATATGACTGGAAACAAACTCTTCATAGTATTAGTAAAATCAATTTTATATTTAAAAACAAACATGAAAAGAAAAAATAATATATATGAATATATTTCAACATGAATTATTAATTTTAATATTCTTTTAAATTCAAATTCTTTTTTAGAAATATAGTACCCAGAGATTAGTACAAACAATGCAGTACCAAACTTACCACCAAGAAATAGAAAATTATAAAAATAATTTGAAGAATCAATAATATTTAATGAAATTGCATCATAAATAAAATGATGTGCAATTATAAAAAGTATACCTATTATTTTAATAATATCTATATTCGAATTGTTTCTATTTTTCATTTTTATCACCTCTTAATTTCAATATGTACATATGTAATATTTCTAGATATTGTTTCCTATAAACAAATAAAATATTAAATAGCAAAATGAAAAATGCTGATATTATAAATACAACTACTGCATATTTTATAAATATCATCAGACTACTAAATGATATATTGATAATTACTTTTTTACAGCATATAACTATTAATAACACTTCTATAGAACATATTATTATTTTTTTTATTGAATTAAAAACAGAAATCTGAACAATATTTTTTTCAGAATATATTATTAATTCAATTGTCCTAATGGTTGTAGCAACAAGTGTTCCAATTGCAACTCCTAATAAACCATACTTACTAACAAGTATTATTGATAACAATAAATTAACAATCGCTTCTACCCAAGCTCCAAATTTTGTTTGCTTAAAATGTCCAATTGTTTTAACTAGAGAATGATATGGAATTTTTATTGCATAAATATAACTACACAGAATCATTATAAATCCAAATGCCGGTAAAACATAATTTGCATCATGAATATTTGAAGTATATGCTCGTACAAAAGGAATTATCAATGAAAAGGCACAAGAATATATTAAAGCAATAATTGTGTAATAAATTATTTCATATTTTTCAAAGGCATTTTGAAATCTTTTCTGCTCCTTTTTTGCAATTAAATTTCCAAAAGATGCATCAATCCCATCAGATATTGATTGTATAATTTTTTGTAAGCTACTAGTAACCAAATAATAAACAGAATATATAGATACCTGAATGACAGAAGTAAAAACTGTTAAAACTGCAACATCTGTATTAGTATAAACTATTGCAGCAATATGCTGAGCTAAGCCATCCCAACGATTTTTTAATTTATAATTCTTATCCGCTTTTGAAAAATTCAATTTATAATGCGTTTTTACATAAATCATTTGTGCCAAAGGTCTAATTACAAAAACAAGACTACTAAATAATTTAACAATTAAAATATTTGTTTTAAATAATGCAAGTATAACTATAATAATGGTATTTAATATTGTAGTTCCAGTTTGAATTATAGAAATTATATATGACTTTTGATCAGAATGTAAAAAAAGTGAATATGTCATTCCAAAAAAGTATTCTGCAAATGAACTGATTGCTATTATTAATAATAGCAAAGATGAAAAAGATCTTGAAAATGATGTATTAACTAACATCGGATAAAAAACTAATAATAAAATGATATATACTATAAAAATTAAAGCAATTTTTCTAAAATAACTTTCTGAAGCATATAGAATATTCACTATTTCCTGTTTATCTTTTTTAGCAATAGGATTGTATAATTGTGATTTTATTACTGGTCCTATTCCTGCTTCTAATAAAGTAATATATGCTAAAAACTGTGTCACTGATGCTATAAGCCCATTTACATCCGAACCATATGTTTTAATTATTAAGCGTGGTACAATAAAGCCACAAATAATTGCAACAGCTTGTCGACACAATGAAAATACTACATTTATTAAAGCTTTTTTACTTCTCATCATTTTCCTCTTTTAAATGTTTTTCTATTATTTTCTTTTTTTCAGCTGAAGACATATTCTTAGTTTCTATTACATGATCTTTTATTTTATTATAATATGTTTCAATATCTTCAATTTTTTTGGCAGGAACACCAGCATATACGCAATTGTCTGGAATATCCTTAGTAACTATTGAACCACAGCCTATAACAACATTATTGCCAATTTTAACACCAGGCATTATAATTGAATTCCAGCCAATGTGAACATTATTTCCAATAGTTATTTTTCCAAATTTATCGATATTTGGTTTTTTATATTTTCTTCTCAAAACCCATAGCCCACCATCATGTGTCACAAATTTACAGCCTTGTGTAATCCTAACGTTGTTTCCTATCTTAATTAGATATGGTTCACTTCCCCATATTATACCACTATATATTTCACAGCCTTTTCCAATTTTTACTCCGAGACTTCTTGCATATTTTTCTTCACCAATTAATCTGCGCTTAATAGCATTTATATATGAACTAACATCAATTTGAATATATTTATATTCATTTTTATCAAAATACATTAAATTATATATTATCAAAAGTACTAGTTGCATAAATGCAAGTGAATATGTTACCTGACCTATTTCAGCTAAAGCAATTGATAGAATCAATGATATTGCAATAATATGATTCTTATTTTTATCTTTTTGCTTAAAATAATTATATATGATATTGACATACAGATAGTAATAAATACACAATCCAATTACACCAATATTAACTAATAATTCAATATAATTATTATGTGAATAAACACCATCAGATCCGGCCCATGTAACTATATTATTTCCTAATAAATATCTAAAACAATCTAACCCATAACCAAGTATTGGTTTATGTGTAAACCATTCAAAACCATTTTTTATCATTACTATTCTAAAAGTAGTGCTAGCATCTGATTTTGTTCCAAATAATGCAAATAAAGCAGCATCAATTCGATTACCTATCAGTTGATATAAAAAGTCTATGTGCATAACTAAATAGTAACCTATAACTACTATGTCTAGAAATAATGCAATCCTTATAAGTATGCTCCCTCTATTTTTTGCAGAAAAAAGGAAGTAAGCAATCAAAAATATAGGTATAAATATTAACACTTTTTTTGAAGCTGTTAAAAGAGCAAAAATAATATTCAATGTTGTAATTAAATAATGAAAGTATTTATATTTGACTTCTTTTTTTAATAGCAAAATGATACAAAAAATGAAAGCAAAACTTGCAACTATAGAGAAAACACTCGCATTTTCAACAATTGTTCCACCTCTTTGATTAAAATATACATTAAATCCATGAAACAAAAATATTTTCAAACCATGGATTATGGATCCAAAAATTACAGTTTTCATTATATAATATATATATTTGTTATTCTTTATAGTGATAGATATGACAATAAGATTGCATATTATTATATATAGTAGCGATAGAAACGCTGATATAGTGTTACCACTATTAATAGTCCATAATAAAGAGGCAAAAGCAAAAATGGAAAATGCTAAACACCATTTTACATATTTATTGATATATAATTCAATTTTATTTTTACGCACAATATTAAGCAAAAAGGAAAAGAATAATAAAAGTCTTGCTATTTTTACAACTAAAGTTCCTGTAGACGCAGAAAAAGCAATAGCAAAACAATATATTAATCCAGATATTTCCAATGCATTTACGGATGCTTTTTTCATTACTTGAAACAATCTAACATATTTTTTACTTTTTAGTTCAGAAATAATAAGTTTTGCATTATCGAAAACAACAATTGCATTTTCTTTGAAAATATCGAATATCTGTCTACACTCATCACCAACATTTCGAATAAAACTACTTAATACTATTTTTATATTTTCAAAAAAAATCAACAATTTTTTATTATTTTTCATTTTTATCACCCATTTTTTCTATAACTTGAACCCATTTTTTAAATATTTTTGAAGGACTATATTCCTCTTTTATTTTAACAGAATTTTTAGATAAAGTATCCATTAATTTTTCGTCACTGACTAAATATATCATTTTTTGTGCAAATTGTTCACAGTCACCAACTGGAGATAACAAACCATTCACTCCATTTTTAATCGCCATCTTTGCGCCTCCGCAAGGGCAATCTGTACAAATTGTTGGCAATCCAATTGCCATAGCTTCTAGCATTGAATTTGAAATACCTTCAAAATCAGATGTTGAAATAAACATTGCACAATCAACTATTTCATTATGTAAGTCTTTTTTAAATCCCTTAAAAAAGACTTTGTTACTAATATGTATCTTTTTACTATATTCTATTATACCATTTTTTTCGCTTCCATCACCATATATTTCTAAAGAATATTGTGGGAATTTTTTTAAAAATATTTTAAATGCATCTAGCATCATATAAAGATTCTTTTGCTTTTCCACCCTACAAAATGTAACAATTTTATTATTTCTTTTTCCAATATATCTAGAAGGTAATTGGGTTCTAATCGGATTGGGTATTACAATAGTCTTTTTTTGTATTTTTTTAGAAAAATAGTTTTTTGCATCATCAGTTTGACACACTAAAACATTTGCAAATTTATACAAAAAGTTTCTTAAAATCCTTTTAGTATTATCTATTCTAGATGGATCATTTCTTTCAGAAACAATTAATTTATTATGCAAAAAACAATTAGCAATAATTGCTCTCATATTTATAAAATATTCAAATGAAATAATAACTGTGTTTTTATTTTTTCTAAGGATTTTTCTTAATTTAAATATTGCCTTAATTTTCTGAAGTGTATTTAATTTCATAGAATTTGTTAAATTAATATATTTTGTATTTACAGGAATATTATATTTATTATCATCATCAAGAAAAGATATGAGTGAAATGTCATATTCATTGATTGGCAGATTTTCAATTAAAGTTTTCATTACTGTTGCTGCACCACCATTACCAAAATAATTAGTGATAAATATTATCTTTTTCAATTAAACACCTACTTTTTATTTTAAATTATTAATAATATTATTTACATTAACAATGTGACTATTACCAATTGGTTCGTCCGTTGATTTGATTTGATTTTTTAAATCTTTACTAACTATAAAAGTGTTTTCATCAGCCAAATCTTTATATTTTTTTGATATAAAACATATTTTGTTTTTATATTTAAGTTTTTTAAAATCTAAAATGTTTTGTTTTTTACACTGATTCATTTCACTAAATTTAAATAGAATATTATTATAATTTATTCTCTTTTTTCTTTCATTCCATTTTTCAATAAATTCTTGTTCACTATGATAGTGTAAGCAAAAGATTTCAATATCATCCAATTTAACAATTGGATAAGTCCCAAATGAAGAATTTGCACTCAGATATTTATACCATTTTGATTCTTTAGGGTTCATAAATATTATATCATCTATATCCAAATAATGTTTTAAATTTGAAATGAATTTTATATAATCATCTGCCATGAAGAACATACCAATAGTTGGAGTGTTGTATTTCAATGCATAACTTTGATAAATAAATCCTCCCCAACAATTGTTACTAATAATAGTAAAATTATCATTAGTAATTTTTTTACTTCGAATCTTTGCTGTTTTTTTTATATAATACCTTCTTACTTTAATTTTAATAGTTTCAACAAGATTTTCAAATTTATTCATCATTATCACCAAATTTTTTTAATTTTAACATGTCTCCAACAATTTTATCCCATTTTGAAGGATGAAATTTAAAGAAACCACCCAAATGATAAAATGTAAATTCACCGAAATATATTTCATTATTAATTACATAAAAATCAATCCTGACAAAAGGAAAATCACTTGATAATTTTTCAGAAAGTTTCCTCATTTTTTCAAAGTGCTTAGGTTTTGATGGCATTACATCAGCATTAGGATCTTTAAGGTGTAAATCCAAATGATTAAAGTTCATATCGAAAAAATCGGTTCTAGGATCTTCAGAATCATCTTTAGATATATACATAAATTGTGGCTTACCATTAAAGCAAAAAAATTTATAATCCGTCAACGCATCTGATTTATCATCTTCCATAAATTTTTCAATCAATATTCTTGGCTTAACATTTTTATATGGCCATTCTCTATATCTATTATAAAAATTGCACTTAAGTTTCAAATCAAAATAAATTTTTTCTTTTTTATAATTAAAATTCTTCTTGTCTCTTACAACTGTTACACTACCAGAATCATGCGTACATTTAATAACAAATTTATTTGGCAATTTGTCAAAGTCAATATCTTTAAACCTATTATAAACACCTAATGTTGGTATAGTTTTCAAATCACATGGTTTATAATTATTACTTATATATTTTTTTACTTCATACTTATCGACCAAATTGGACATTTCATTATCCCTATAATTTAGCTTCAACCACTGTAATTTTTCAGTAAAATTTTTTGGATTTTCTAAATTCAATTCCTTATTAAACATTTTTTTATATTTCTGCTTTAAATATCTTTCATCAGAAATGAAATTTAGTATTCCTAAATCAATTAAATATTTCCAGATTTTTTTAAACATTTTTAACTCCTACTTTGCATTATTATATAGTTTTATATATTCATGCTCCAACATCTTTGCATTTTCTTCTATATCATAACCAGATGTTTTTATTTCATTTATTATTGTTTTTTTATAGATACTTCGATCAATCAATTTAATATTTTCTACTTTATCTACCCATTTTTTACACGAATCAATTGATTCAAAATATACTAAGTCAGTTACCTTTACATCTTTAGTAATTTTATCAGATATAACACATGGCAATCCATTCATTTGCCATTCAATTAAAACATTAGGAAATCCCTCAAACCTTGATGGGAATAACATTATGTCCATTGCATTTAATAATTCAGCGACTTGTTCAACAGGAATTTGACCCAAGAATAAAATATTACTTTCAATATTCATTTCTTTAGCCATAGATTTAATCTTATCTTCTAATTCACCACTACCAGCCAAAATCAAAAAATAATTATTATTTTTTTTATATAATTGATTAAATACTTTAATTAAAAATTCATGATTTTTTTGATAGTTGAAGTTTCCAATGTGCCCTAAAACTATTTTGTTATCTAAATTGTATTTTTTTCTATATTTTTTCCTACTCTCTTTATTATAAGAAAACATTTTGCTATTCTTACCATTTGGAACTAAGATAAATTTCTTATTTTTTCCAAATAACCATTCTCCAGCTTCTTTTCCACATGAAAAAGCAACGTTATAAGATATATTAAATAGTGGTCTAAATAATTTATTAATTAATTTATGATCTGTTTCAGTATTTCTGCTATGTGCGATTCTGATTCTAACTCCAGCTATTTTCGCTGTTAATAATTGCAAAAACATTAAACTACTTGAACCATGTACATGTACTATATCATAGTGCTCTTTTTTTAATAATTTATATAGTTTTAGACAATATAGTAATGGTCGGCTCTGATGCAGTTTTTTTCCATGATAATCAAATTCAAATATGTTATTATTTTTAGCTGTAAATTGTTTTTTTAATTTATTATCTACTATATTTGGTACCAAGTAATCTAACTGGATATCCTTGTTATTAATATTATTATAATAGTTTAATAGACTCATACCAATGCCATTATAATTTAATCTACTAGTTAGAATATTTAATACTTTCAAATAAATCATCCCCTATTTTAAATCAATCCAATCACCAAACATTTTATCCCATTTATTATCATTGAATGGTTGTAAACCGCTAAAATGATAAAATGTTATTTCACCAAAAAACAACTTTCCATTAACTTCATAAAAATCTACTCTAACATGCTTAAGCCCACTAGATAGCTTTTTTGCCAATTCAATCATTTTATCATAATTAATTGGTTTTTCTAATTTCTTTTTAGAATTAGGATAATGTTGGATTATATTTAAATGATTAAAGTTTATATCATAATAGTCAAAATGTGTGTCACCAAGAGCTCTGCCAGTTGCGATAAATAAAGCTTTTGGCTCACCATCAAAGCAGAAAAATTTAAAGTCTCTTAACTCATGATATTTATTATCTTCCATAAATTCTTCTGCAATTATTCTTGGCTTAATATTTTTGTATGGCCATTCTCTTCCAATATAAAAGAAATTATATTTCATATGCTTTTTTAGTTTTCTCTTTACTTCAGAGAAATTTATTTTGTATTTATCCTTTATTACAACAAGTCCTTCAGAATCATGAGTGCATTTTAACACAAAACTTTTGGGCAATTTTTCAAAATCAATATCATCAACATTTTCCCACACACCAATAGTAGGGACAATATACTTATCTCCTATTATTTTTGCAGCGTATTTTTTAGCCTCATATTTGTCAACCATTTCTGAATATTTAGGATCTCTATCGTGTAATTTTAACCAATTTAACTTTTCATTATATGTCACAGGATTTTTAAAATTAATAAATTTTTTAAACTGTGCAAAATAATAAAGTTGTAAATAAACTTTATCAGGCAAAAATCTTAAAAAATATTTTACAGATTTTAAAAATTCCTTCTTTGACACATTATCTCACTCCCAATTATCTTGTATAAATTTATCTATCATATTGATTATAGCCATTGGGTCTTTATTTTCCCATTTAACTAATCCATTATTTTTGCATTTTATTTTTTTAAAGCATTCACCTAAATTATCTAATTCTAAATCAGCCATTAAAACGTATTTATTTTCAGCGAAAGCTTCATTATTTTGTATTTGATGGTCATTAATATGCTCACCATACTTTTCTAATCTTGTTACTACTATTACTTTTTTATCAGCATTTAATGCTTTCATTATTGATCCAGAAGCCCCATGAGAAACAACAATATCTGCTTCTTTAATATATTTATCAAATTCTTCTGGAGAAATAAAATCTTTAAATTCATAATGTTTAGGTTTATAATTTGATGTTCCAATTTGAGCAAACATCTTCTCTTTAATTATACCATTTTCATATAAATTATCTAGTTTTTTAAATAATCTGTCAAATGGATAATTTCTTGAACCTACTGTTACAAATATCAATATAAACACCCCCCATATATTGCTTTCTTATAGTGCTTTTTTTGGCTTTCCCATTGAACAATAAACAAATCGGAATGTTTTTCCATTTTTTTACCTGCCACAGTTGGCATATTTGCACGTCCAAATGTTTCAATAAAAATAAATTTCTTATGAAGTAGAACTGCTAAAAGATAAAATGGATAAGCAATCATTGTACCTGTTGTGATTACAAAATCAGGTCTTTCTTTTATCCAAATGATTAATGCATATATGCCGTTCCATAGCATTTTAATCGGCATTAATTTATCTTTTAAATCTGTTTGCTTCATAAAATATTTTGCAAGTGGTGCTTCAAATTGAGTTTTTTCCGTTACCATAAATCCACTATACTTATCTATTAATGGCTGTAACTTTTGAAGTTGTTCCCAATGCCCACCACTACTTGATACTAAACATAATCTAGGCTTTCTATTATGCTTCTTCAAAACTATCACTCTTTCTATTATTTATAAAATTCTTTATACCACTCTGCAAACTTTCTTAAGCCATCTCTTAAAGAAGTTGATGGTTTGTATCCAAAATCCTCTTCTAATGCCTTTGTATCAGCATAGGTAATTGGTACATCTCCAGCTTGCATAGGAACTAGTTCTTTATGACTTTCAAAATCATAATCTTCAGGTAATACTTTTGCACGTATTAATTCTTCTTGTAAAATATTAACAAAATCTAATAGATTTTCTGGATTATTATTACCTATATTGTATATTGCATAAGGTGGTATTGGTAAACCATCTTCTCCATTTCGTTTCGCTGGAGCACCTTTCATTACTCTAATTATTCCTTCAACAATATCATCAACATAAGTAAAATCTCTTTTACAATTACCATAATTAAAGATTTTGATTTTATCTCCATTTATCAATTTATTAGTAAAACTAAAATATGCCATATCTGGTCTACCTAAAGGTCCATAAACTGTAAAAAATCTAAGTCCTGTTGTTGGAATGTTATATAATTTTGAATATGCATGAGCAAGTAATTCATTTGACTTTTTAGTTGCGGCATATAAGGATACAGGATTATCTACTTTATCATCTGTACTGAATGGAACTTTAGTATTTCCACCATATACTGAGCTACTTGATGCATAAACTAAATGTTCAACTTCATTATATCTACATGCTTCTAATATGTTATAAAAGCCTATGATATTAGATTCTATATAAACATCAGGATGATCAATCGAATACCTAACGCCAGCCTGCGCAGCTAAATTTACCACAATATTTGGTTTATATTCATTAAACATTTTTAATATTAATTCCTTATCAGCAAGATTTCCTTTAATAAATGTAAAATTGTTAAATTTATACAAATTATTTAATCTTTCCTCTTTTAGCCTAACATCATAATAATCATTTACATTATCAAATCCTATTACTTTTATATTTTTAATTTCTTCAAGTAATCTTTTTGCTAAATAATACCCAATAAAACCAGCTGCCCCAGTAACAAGAATTGTTTTATTTTCTAATTCAATTTTATTCTTCATAATTACTCCTTTACATAGTGAAAGGAATACATTATTCGTGTATTCCTAAGTTTTTACTTTGCTCCATCACGTCCTAAAACGACACTGAACGTTTTAAAAAATATACTTACATCGAATCTAAATCCTTGATGTTTTGAATAATATTGTTCCATTTTTAATCGGTCTAAGAAAGTTCCTCTACTCCTTAAAGAACATTGCCAAAACCCAGTAAGTCCCGGCTTAGTTTTAACAATATCATCAAAATACTTACCCATATCCTTTTTCTCTCTAGGCAAATATGGTCTATTACCTACAAATGACATATCACCCAAAAATATATTTATTAGTTGTGGTAATTCATCAATTGATGTTCTTCTAATTATTTTTCCTACTTTTGTTATTCTAGGATCATTATCTAATTTTTTATTTATACGATATTCACGTGCTAATTCTTTATCTTTTGCAAGCATTTCTTTTAATACTTCATCAGCATTAACAACCATACTTCTATATTTATAGAATTTAAATAATTTGCCATCTTTTCCTATTCTTTCTTGAACAAATATAATTCTATGAAAATCTCCATTAAGCATATATGCAATTTTAATGATAAGCGTAATTGGTATTAAAAAAATACAACATAAAAAAGAAACAATTATATCAAACAACCTCTTTGTAAAAAGATATAATTTGTTCTTTGATTTTGCTTTAACTTTAGAACAATCAAATTTATCACCTAACACATATTTCGCTGTAGCATCCAATTCTCTTATCATTCCTTTTGCTCCTTAACTAATGTTGTAAAAATATTATATCATATATTTTATTAAAGTTAAACTTTATTTTCACATTTAACATAAAAAATACATTTTAGCATATTAAAAGAGTTCAAAATTTAATTTTGAACTCTTATAAACATTCTACAAATGTATCATCTAAGCATCTTACTGCACATAAACAATTAGCATCCATTGTAAATATTGAATTTGTTGAAACATATGGATATTGAGATGTTGTATCTGGGTTTTGTGTTAATACTCTAAATGTACAACAGCATCCATCAACTTTTTCTACTCTAAATACATTGCTTGTAGTTGTTTCAGTAGCACTTCTACTTATTGGCATAGCATAAGGTGTTCCATTTCCTGAACAAGTATATAACATAATTGGTCTAGTATTACATATTGGACAAGTAGGTCCTCCTCCTAAAGCTGGCCTATCGCACGAAAGTAAACAATTATCTGGACAAGCATTATTTTGAAGTACATTTATTACTTGTAATATCTCCATTATACAATTATTGCAGCAATTATTATCATTACTTTTATTATTACAATTACACATATAATCCACTCCTTTATTTCTATTCATTAATAAGTTATGAATTATATTTAATTTTAGTTCCATTATTTACCCAAAAGAAAAAAGAAATATTATTTCTTTTCTAATATTTCTTTTATTTTTTCTTGAGCAGCTTTTATTGTTTTAGGATTTTGATACATTACACTTCTTTTGCATTTTGGACAAGTATATGTTGGCTCCATACCAGTAGGTCCATCTAAGTTTGCTGTTGTTATATTCCATCCTCTCATATCATTTAATTGAAATTGTACGGCTGATGTAATATTCTTAGTAGAAAGATCTGTTTCAAATGAACCACTCAATGCCTTTAATAATTTATCATAGTTCATTATTAAAGTTTTAGATGAAGAGATTTTTTCTATTATCTTTGCAATAACTTGTTGTTGATTTTTGCCTCTTTGCCTATCTCCACCTTTATATGAATATCTTTCTCTTACAAATCCTAATGTACATATACCATCAAGTTTATTTTTACCTGGTCTTATTATGCATCCTTGTCCATGCCTTGGAGTATATGAATAGTTAAATTCATTATTGATAGTAATTCCACCGATAGCATCAACTAACTTTACAACTGAGTTAAAATTAACTCTTATGTAATTGTTTGCTTTATATCCAAGTAGATCCTCAAGCGTTGCTTTGGAAAGTTTAACACCACCAATACCACCAGCATGAGTAAGTTTATCTTTAAGTCCTTTTGTTCCGTGAACTTGAACATAATAGTCTCTTGGAGTATTTACAAGCAATATATCTCTTGTTTGAGGATTAACTACAACAAATATATTAACATCACTCAAACTCTTAGTTGGCATTTTATTGCTTCTTGTGTCTATACCACTAATATATAGTATAAATGGTTTTGACATTAAATCTTCATCAGAATTACTCTGTTCTATTTTATTAATTAATTCTATTTCTGCCAATATATTAAACTTATTTTTTACTTCCTCTATATCAACATTCTCTTCAGATTCCTGATTTTCTAAATAAGAATTATAATTTCCTTCACTTACCAATATGATTCTTTCTTTATCTTCAAGAATACTAGTTATTAAGTTTCCATAATCATCAGTTTCAGTTAAAATAATATTAACTTTTTTACTAACACTTTGCTTTAATTTATCAAAATCTTCTACATCATTAAAATAATATACAAATTTATTTTCAATTGATTTTAAGTCCTTATAATTACTTTCAGAATTAACCATTAAATAATATATTTCTTTAGTTTCAACAACTTTAATATCTCGATCTAAAAATCCATATATTTGATATAGTTTATAAGCACCATAACCCTCTACTAACATAAAGAGTATTGCAAATATATCTAATATAATTAAAATTACTGGTTTAATTCTTTTATTGATGCTAAACAATATAAATATTAATTCTAAAAAAGATAATATACCAAATATTAAATAAAAATACTTGCTTGGAAGAATATTTAATTTTTTTAGATAATATAAAAACATTACTAAAACAATTAAAGCTGCAAAACAAATAATTTTGCTAAGTATTCTTATTTTTTTCTTTGATTTTTGCTTCATTTCAATCACCTTTTTCCTATTTTAACACATTATTATTTTTTATACCAGCATTATATCCTCTTCTATATACGTAATAATATGTTCCATAGAATAAGATTCCTGCAACTCCGCCTATAGTATCTATTAAAACATCCTTTATATCCCCTGTTCTATCTTTTACGTATGTTTGATGATATTCATCAAATCCAGCAAGTGCAATTATTAACAATAATGTAATTAATGCCGATTTTAGATATTTTTTATTCTTAAAAAACATATTAATTGTAAATATAATCATTAAGGCAAGAAATAAATATACACTAGCATGCATTACTTTTCTTAATGGTTTATTTAACAAAACAACTGCTTTATTTATTTTTTGATCATCAGGATGGGAATTAGTAATCCCATATTTATTGGTAATATCCAATGTATCTTCAATAAATATACCAATTATATTTCTGCTGCTTCCATTGGAATTAGACGAATTCATCGCACTTAATTTATAAATTCCTACTATCCATAGAATTATGAATATAAAAGCAATTGCTATTATAATCTTTTTATTTTTACTCATTTTTCACCTATTTTATAGAGTGTTTTTTCTTTGTAGTATGAACTTCTATATAAGTTCTGCCATCATTTACTTCTATTTCTTTACCATCTAAATATGTGTATATACTTTTAGAATCTCTTGTCTTTTTACTCCACTTAATTGGTACAGCGTAGCCATTAGTAATATAATATCCATCTCCAGTACCAGTTGTATGTAAATCCCAATAATAATGATCTGACGCCATTTTATAAGTTATTTTTTGAATAATAATATTTTTTGTAGTAATATGTTCTCCTGTATTGTGATCTTTTATTTCTTTATTATTAACATATTTAACATATTCTTTAGTATTTTTATCATATTTAAATACAGTTGTAATATTTCCATAAGGCAATGTTACTGTATTTGCAGTAATTGCTTTATTCATATTATTTAAATTAACTTCTTCAGAAGTATAATTCAACACACGTGATTTATCACTTGTAAGTCTATAATTATGTCCTTTTGCATAATTATAAACTTTTTCTATACTAGTATACGCAGTATGCTCACTAGCTAATTTCTCAGGATTGCTTCTCCAAAACAAACTTGACCATCTTGATGATATTCCATTAATATAAGCAATTTTTTGTTGTTCAAGTTCATCTTTTGCATAATGGCTCCATCCATAACATACTAATACTGCATCATTTTCTTGAGCAAAATCAATAAAATTATGTCTACAACTACGAATCGTTCCGACAGTTAAAGTTGGAACGTCTTTAAATAATGCCATAAGTCTAGAAGTAAATCCTTCTGTAGGAAATTCGTATACTAAATATGCTTTAGTTACTCCTTCTTGTACTTTAACAGCAACTGGAGTATTATTTACTACAATTGCAAATGGTCTGTTTTTAGAAGTAGTATCAAATATTTTAAATTTAGATACTTCTTTAACTGGTTCTTCTTTTTCTGGCTCCTCAATTTTTGTTTCTTCTTTCTTTGGCTCTTCTTGCTTTGGTTCTTCTTGCTTACCACATCCCACTAATAAAAGTGAAAAGACTAACATTAAAATAACTAATATTTTTTTATTTTTCATAATTACATCACATCCTACATAACATTATACCACTAATATATTATTTTTTTAATATAAGTTATTTTATTTACATAAAAAAAGAACTAATTTCTTAGTTCTCATAAACACTAACTTGTTTTTTATCTTTTCCTTTTCTTTCATACTTAAC
>AUXO013730144.1_pt1 | contig 16600 bp, 17 predicted proteins | sample 768731 | NCBI WGS metagenome assembly AUXO01 (sample SAMN02715735, study PRJNA202380) | gut metagenome | biome: sheep rumen | host: Ovis aries | place: New Zealand: Palmerston North
CTAGACAAAGGCAAGAAGCCTGTAGTAGTGAGATTCAGTGGTGGAGCTCAAGCCGCTCACACAGTCATGCAGAAGCTTGAGAACGGGAAAGACATCAGGCATGTCTGCTCATCACTTGGCTCTGGTGTTCTGCTAGGTGTAGACACTTACTTAGATGAGAACTTCTTTCTTGATCCTATCATGCTGATGGAAGAGATAGACACTCTCTTGATTGAGATAGCAGACTCAGGTTCCGCCCTAGGGAAAGAGTTCTATCCAAAAGTATGGATTAATGACTGGTGTCGGATTGTGACTCCCTACGACATCATAGCGAATAGGAAAGATCAGAAGATCTTAGCTGATGGCACATGTGGAAAGGGAATATTCACCACTTGCAAGAGATACTCTGCCATGTGGCACATGAACCCAGTCATGAAAGTGTCAATGAAATATCAAGAGCAAAGAGTCACTTCTATATTTGAAGACCCTGAAGCTTACTTAGCAAGAGTCAAGGAATACTATGAGATTCCTGAGGCAGGAGACCTCAAGAACTTAGACTGGCAGCTAGCTCAAGACTTGAGCATCTCAACTATTGAAGAGCTCGACTGGAAGTTCTGTGATGCAATTGAGCGAATCAAAGTCAAGATGAAAGACAAGAGAGAGTTGTTCAAGATCAGAGAAGAAGACTTCCGCAGAAGTGGATTGTATGACACTATAATATATGAAGGATCTCAAGGTCTCCTGCTTGATGCAAAGCACGGGTTTGACCCGTTCACAACTTCTAGCTTAGTAGGCCTGAATGGCATTCCATCATATATTACAAATGGCACATCCGACACTGAGTGCTATCTTGTAGTGAGGACTTATCTTACAAGACACGGCAAAGGTGAGCATGAGAATCACTACAGGTATAAGCTTGGAGACCGATATTTCCAAGCATGCTTGAATGACAAGTATGAGTACAACGTAGACAACAAGTTCCAAGGTGCTTTCCACAAGGCGGTGTTTGACTCTCGTCTCTTGTATCGTGCTATAGATCGCCATTGTCTTGACAACTACAAAGTGAAGTTCAGCTTAGTCATCACTCATGCTGATGCAATCACTAGGTTTGTGACCCACTACAGGTCAGGAAATATCATTCCAGTTGATGGCTTCAAGATGCCTCCGTTTTGGCCAAACACTACAGAAGAAGAGTATTCATCTCTATTCCCAGTGATAGACCGTAATGGCCACAAGAAAGAAGTCATGAACATTGCCATGTTCAAGAACGCTGTATACATTGATGACGAATGTTTGGGTCCTAGTGACTATAGGCCACGTTTCTTTAGTTTTTGGTACTCTGACAACCCATACAGTGAGTTCATCCAGATGTATTGATGTTAAGAGATGTTAATGCTTCAATCTTGTGACTTCTTAGACGATAGTATATTAGTAACAAACATATGAATATGACAGAGAACAACAATGAAAGTCTTCTTCAAGAAGATGTGATGCTTCCTTCAAAAGAGAAGCCAAAGTCAATAATGAAGAAGATTGTAGACAAGATGACAAGCAATGGCACTTTTGACATGAGCAAGTCAGTCCAGTCAGCAAATGCTACATATCTTACGACTACGTATGGACATGCTCATGACTCTATTGAGCGACTTGACTCTTTCCTCAAAGATCTTAGCACTACAATAACAGAGAAGTGCTCAAGAGGAGAGTATGCTTGTGTGAAGCTTCTTCCACTTGATCTTGTAGAGTTCAAGCCAGGAATCATCGGTCTCTTCAAGAACAAAGGCTATTCAGTAGCAGACTTGAAGGACCACATTGAGAATGTGACTTGTGACTATATCTTTGTCTGCTGGGACAAGTTTGATTCAGCAAGAGAGAAAGAGCAGACTCAGCAGTCAAACAATCACTAATGTGTATCATATAAGAACTTACATAAAGATTTGAGATATGTCAAAACAGATAAAGAATATTGAGAAGTTGAGGAACTACATCACACTGACTGAAGTCTTCTTGAAGAATGGGGAAGAAGTTGAGTCTCTAGTGAGCATCAAGCCTTCTGATATCATATGCATGAAAGATGTGACATCAGAGAAGCATCCAGTCATCAAGACTTCAGTGTATGTCAAGAACTTCAACAATCCATGTCAAGGATTCAACTTTGATGGTCCATTCCTGGTCAAAGAGACTAGGACAGAGATTGATGACATCATCAATGAGTTCTACAAAGACAAGAAGAGAAAGGCAGAAGATGGATAGTGTCCATCAATGATACACAATGAAGCAGGAGATATGGCCAATGAGTAGCTCTCGGATGGCACCTGGCTCAAATTGAAAGAGTAGTGAGTAGTGAGTATCACCATCGTATTAAAGGTAGGTAGGGTACGGGTTTGTTGAGGTGATGAGAAAGGGAAAGCGAAATGGAGAGGAGAGGTATTGAATGTGAATTTGCTAGTGTCTTGAAGAGAAAAGATGCTTGTCTTTGTGATTTGCAACCAGTCATACCCGGCACTAAGTCGAATGTCCCTGCTGTAGTCATCTCTTCATCGAGACAAGAGAAAGCAAAGCATCTGTAATAGATATCTAAAGAAAAATGGCAAGTAAGGTGGCCATTCTAGATGGCAATTATAACTAGAACAACAAAGGACAAAACTTTGATAGGCTTTGCATGATTCTAACATGATTTTAAGTCTATAATGGTGATATAAATCTATTTGATTATTAAAGATTTTGTTTGAAGTGGAGTCCAATGTTGGAGAATACCTGAAAGTATGAAAGAGATGCACAGTTCTATCTTGGATAGGCATGGAAAGAGACAATCGCATGACATCTACATAACTACCATGCTGATTGTCTCTTTTTGATTTAGACTATATTAGTTAGTAATGAATTTTTATATATCTAATGTGAGTAAAATGTTCATGGAAGAAGTTATTGCCACTAGCAATCTATTCTTCCCAACAGATTTGAATATGCAACCAGTAGCACCAAAAATCCCAAGACCAACATCACCAGAGTCTTCAAAGACTCCAGGTGTTTTGTGCTATCAGTGGAATGGAGAGAACTTTGAAATTATATCTGAAGCAATCAAGGAGAATCTTGCAGGGTATCTCTATAGGAAAGAAGATGATCTGATTATTGACTATGATGATGGCTGCTCGGTCAAGAGAGTGAAGCCTCTTGACTGGATTCTTATGATTAATGGCTACTCTGATCTGTCAGTGATGTCTGACAATATGATGAATATACTAAATAGTCATTTTAATGATACTGTTGACTTGACAGGAGACAAGAACAACAATGAGCAAGCATCATGTACAGATACAAGCTTTGATGATCAGGGAGTGTCTTTGCGAGCAGAGACTCAATATGGTGACAAGGTGAGGCTTTTGTCTAAGCCAAGGGTAGATAGAGTAGAGCTAGAGTTCAAGGGCTATACAGGAGCTTCTCTAGAAATCACACACTCAAAGAGTACCAACAATACCGACATCAGCCTTCAAGACCAATATGGCAACAAGCTATGTGTTTATGGGTCTTCTCTGACAGCAAAGCCTATAAATGCGAAAACAACTGCTCAACTATATGAGACAGTGCATGACTTAGTTGGAAAAGCACAAAGCAAAGTCATAGACACATTCATGAGACTTGACAAGTACATAGACATCTCTAAAGAAAAAGCTTTGTAGCTCTAAACTTTCATAGAAGCAATCTATACAATAATATACAAGAATTCAAAGAAACCTGTTCATAAACAAACAACAAAGAGTATGCGAAACAACTACAGTATTGAGAAGATGTTCTTCAACAGGAACTTAGTGAATGTACCAAAGACTACAGTAGTAGCCAATGGAGTTGAACGCGTTCCTGAAGTGTCAGTGGAAGACATGAAGACTCAAGAGAGATTCAAGATTCCAATGGCTATATCAGTAGAGCTCATGCGATTTGGGAAGATCTTGTCTCCTCTTGCATTCTATGGCATCTCACAGCTAGTGCCTGGAGAGCAGATAGCTCTTGCATCTAGCATCAAGAAGTACTTCACAGAGCTCTATTGTGATGACAACTACTCAACTCTGTTTGGTGACTTTCCTAACACAGTTCTCAAGATGTCAGAGACAGAGATGCTCTTGCATCAGATCATGCATTATTGGGGTGCGTCCTTAGGCTTTGAGTACTGGCCAAATGCTACAGAAGGCAATGACTCAGAGTCAAAGAGACAAGATGTGAAGTCTGTCATCTCTTGCTGTTGCAAAGAGAAGTATGATGTCATTGATGCTGGATCAGCTGATGATCTTGCAGATGCTCTTGTTCCTCTGCTAGCTTCCCAGCAGTCGCTTACTCAGAGAGACAAAGATGACATCAAGACTTTCTATACAGAGATTGACACTCTGACTCTCTCACCTGACAAGAAGCTTCAGATGAAGAATCTAGAGATTCCTTTCAAAGAGACTCTCTGCATTGTTGCTGCTACTTGTCTTGACTCACAAGTCATCAGAGACATCAATGATGCTCTCAGAGTAGCAATCTTCATGTCCGGAGGAGACATATCACTTCCTGCAATGCCAAAAGCTAAAGACCTTGGCTGGAGGAAAGCCGCTCTTACTAAAGAAGACAAGAAGCCTTGGATTTTCAAGAACTTCTCAAATCCTCAGACTAGGCAGCTCATGTCAAGCATTGATGAGATTGTGAAGACAAAGCACAATGCAATTTCTGATGCTAAGAAATATGCAATGAGATGGATTCGTCTTGGAGAGAAGCTCCATCCAATGTCAGCAAAGAACCAGAAGAAGTATCCAAATGCTTACAAGCTATTTGATGCTTTGAGGAATCATGCTAAAGAGATTAGCACATTTGGCTCACGCCTTGAGATGGCGAAGACTTTCAAAGACTTAGATGTTATCCTTGACTTGCTCAAGCAGCGTCCTGGAGAGTTTGCTCGTCAGCTAGACTGGCTTGTCAGGACTTTCAGCAGCAATATAGGAAAGATCTTGTCTGTCTTTGCAGATGATGTTGTCAAGAATATCTCTACAAAGCTTCTGTATGAGCTTGCAGAGCACTTCAACTCAAGAAAAGAAGACCAGGAGATGCGCTTTGTGTTCATCAAGGGTGCTAGGAAGCCTGTTGACTTGCCTCTGCTTGAAGCTCTTGACAAAGAATCCGTAGACTTCATCAACACAATCATTGTCAAAGAGCTTGTCTCTAGGATGTCAAAGAAGGAAGACCTGACAGGTGTCAGTGTGATGCTTGATGACTCACTCAAGAACATCATGTTGCCTAAGAACATGAGAAGTGTCAATGACGGTGTGAAGCAAGTTGCTAGAGGCACAAAGACTCCTCTTCCAGCTGGTGCTGACCTTCTGAGATTCTTCCTGTTTTGGAAAGATGAGACTGGACATGAGGACCTTGACTTGAGTGCATACTTCTATGACTCGAAGTTTGTCTACAAGTCTCAAATCTCATGGAATGGTGCGTACAAGCTCTTTGACAACAAGCGTCGTCAGTATGCTCAGTTCTCTGGAGATGTGAGACACAAGAGAGGAAACTGCGCAGAGTATGTAGATGTAGACATCAACGTTGCTGTAGAGAATGATGCAAGGTACTTAGTTGCAGTTGCTAGAGACTTCAATTCTAACTCGTTCAAGACTGGATTTGGAGGTGTGATGGCTAGGAATGCCTGGGGTACACCAGGTGAGGTTACATGGGCTCCTGCTACAGTAGAGAATGGATTCAAGATTTGCTCTACTACTCAGAACGTAGTTCTCTGTATCATTGACCTCAAGGAGCGACAGCTAATCTATGTAGATGAAGACATCAATGGAAGGCCAATGGGCTTTGCTAATAGTGGGTCTGACTTCATCACTTCTTTGCTGAAGCGATATGCCAACAACAATGCTTTCTTCAATGCACTCACTCTGCTAGAGACATATTTCAATGCATGTGGTGCTACTGTAGAAGTTGCAACACCTAGCAAAGCAAAAGTGATCAAGAAGAACATTGAGCTAGAGGTCAAGAAAATGGAGTCAGAAGAGAATCCAGATGTCAAGAAGATTGACGAGTACAAGAGAACTAACAGAGTGATCACTTTCGATGAGATAGCTGATGACTACTCTAAGCTTCTTGAGTACATGTTCTAAGTCTTTGAATTTATCATCATCTTATTTTTGATTTTTATTTTTATGTTGAAGTGCTGCTCTAATGAATGTTAGAGCAGCATTTTTGTTAATATCTGTTAATCATTCATTGTAGTTAATCATAATATATTCATGATAGACTATACACTCTATAACATAGATCTCTTCAGGAAAGAGTTTAGAGAAGAGAACATTTCGTTCAAGTGGAGCAAAACAAACAAGAAATTTGAATTCTTGAAATGGTTTGAATATCCAATGTCTTCAACTGGAGAAGGCTGCTTTGTAATTGCTTTCTTTGAACTTGAGAACAGATCAGAGCCAACAGTAAGAAGTGTTGGTGATAGAATCTTTGACTTGACTTGTAGAGAGTATGAGTGCATTTGTAGAGTTGCTAGTCAGATTTGGGATAGATACAAGTATCTTAGGAAAGACACTCTTGATGAATACTTGAAATCAATAGAAGCTTTAGAAGACTAATGGAAGGAGAAAGACTAGATTCTCTCAAAGAAGAGATCGCAAGAGGAGCTGCAAACGAATGGTGCAGATGCTACAAGTGTGATGGCATTATCAATGCTACTAAATCAGAATGTGACCAGTCTAAGCTACTCACTTGCTTGAAGTGGTATAACTCTTATAGAGCTATCAAGATTGCTCTTGCAGATCCTAGAGTCAAGATAGAAAACCAAATAACAATAGCTTGAATCTTTATGTTAAAGTACAAAGGACATGAAAAAATATTAGATAAGATTCAAAAGTTTTTCAGGAACAATACTTTATCTAAAAATCCATTGTGGAGAATTTACACCCATTATAATGGCACAGCATTCTCAGTCTTGAAAGATGTAAGCAAAGTGTTCAAGAAGCCAATAAGGAAATGGAAGATATGTAGTCCATATGAGTTTGGAGGCTTTTGTAACAATTTGCCATTGATACTACAACTTGACAACGTTGGGTGCTTTTGGAAAGACAAGTTCGACAGTCCAAGATTTGAAGGAGAACCTGGCAGTGTCTTTGGCCCTAGTCCTAGAATATCTCTGACTTTGTTCCGGAAATTCAGGATTGTAGTGTGGTGGGAAGCTCCCACTAGCTACATGGACGCTGACACATACTGGGAGATGTGGCTTTGGTATAAGTACTACTGTGGATCTGACATGAATAAAGCAAGGTCAACATGGCCTTGGACTGACATGGAAGACAACAGCACATGGAAAGAAGAGTTTGTCCTGCCTGTAAAGGCATAAGCTCTCGAATCGTTGTTTTGTTGTTTGTGCAGCTGTGACTCTTGTTTCAGCTGCATTTTTGTAATAAATAAATTCCCTTTACAAATTGATCTAGATCAATTCCTTGATATAGATCAAGGAATAAGTGTATTTTTGACACTTATTCTTAAAAATATGACTTTTTTCATGGCTCACAACATAAATACTCTGAACAACAAACAAAGAGACAACTAATGAGAAATGACTATATTTCAACAATCAACTCGACTATAAGTAGGTCGAAATGAGACATGTATTATTTAATGTACATGAAGAGAAGCTATGATAGAATGATGACTTGAGGAAAAACTCAAACAACAATGGATACTACTATTGCAATAGCAACTATATCACTTGTATTGTGTATAGTGCTACTAGTAAGGTTTCCAAGACGATTCGAGTTTTAGACAAAACTCTTTACAAACAAAACAAACAACAAAGACAAACAACAATGAAAAGGACAATATTCACAATCGCAATGAGCTTCATGCTCTTCTTCAGTGCAATGGCAAGTGACAACAAGATGGAGAGCACTGAGGCATACCACATCAATGTGAACACTGAGGCTTTGACAAGGTCTCTTGAGACCAACAAAGATCAGAATGAGGCTATTGCTAACATCATGGAGATTTTCACTGCTCAGATGGAGAACACAAGAGTTGAAGAGAATGCAACTACTCGTGCTAAGATGCTTGACAACACTATAGACACGAACCTCAAGTACATGAGACAGGTGTTGAGCAATGAGCAGTACAAGAAGTATCTTGCTATCCTCAACAGCACAATGCGTAACAGAGGGTTGAAGTAAATGTCACATTTAGTTGAAATGAAGAAAGTCATCAAGAAAATCCTCAAGAGACTTTGTACTGCATATGCAGAGTACTATGACAACATGTCTCGAGGATATCACTTATAGCTTCTTGGGTGCCATTTGGCACCCATTTTTGTATTAAACTGCTACATAAATATCAAGATTATGGGAAATTCTACACTCAAGCAGGTTTTTGCTGAACCAGGATATTGCTTTGCTAACAGAGATGAAAGCCAGATATACTATATCTGCATCTGGGCAACTGAAGAAGACATGAAACACTATCACCAGATAACAATAGAGAGAGCTAAAGAGATTGTTGCAGAGTACAAGAAGAAATACAGCATCTAATTGATACAAAGCATAAATAGTGCATGCTAAGAGAGTCATTTGACTTTGACAAGAAGAAGACTGCTTTAGGACTTGCAGGAAAAGCAAGGAAGAAGTGGGACAATGATGTCAAGAGTGAGACAGAGAAAGAAGTGATCAAAGAGATTGCACAAGACTCTGTGATAGATGTGCTTCAAGACAAGATTGAAGCGTTGACAGGCATTCCAGTAGACTCTGTTGTCAAGACTGAAGGTCCTAAGTTCACAAGATGGCTAATTGCTTGGAAATATGGTGACAGTCCAAAGCAGAACTTCACAACAGTCACTGTCTCTGGGTCTCAGATGAGATGCAACATAGAAGTCTTTGTCAAGAATAATAGAGCACTCTTAATCAAGAATGGTAGCGCATCACTTACCTTCTTCAAGAAATCTGCACAAGTGAAGCTTCGTGGTGAAGTCAACCTCCCTATAACCACAGAATCTATTGATGTGATTATCTACCAGACTAAGAAACTGCTTGGAATCAACATTAATGAGACAACAACAAACTTAGGTCTTGCAAAGAAGGCTACAGACAAGTTCAAAGGTATTTCTGAACGTGACAAGATTAACAGAATTTCTAGCTTTGAAGATCCTGCTGTAGCAGAGTGGCTAGAGAAGAAAGGCATCTACTCTATAGATGACTGTGCTAGAGTAGATAGACTAAGGTATGTAGAGACTGATAGAGACATAGAAGGATTCTTCGAAGGATGTGAGATGAGAAGATTCAATGAGTTCAAGTGGTTTGTGAACCTCAAGATGATTCCATCCCTCGCTTTTGGATTTTGTAAGAACCTTAGAGAGATAGAGCTCCCTCCAGTTCAACTCATAGAGACTACGGCTTTCTATGAATGCAAGCACTTGAGAGAGATAGTCATTCCTGAAGGAGTACAAATGATAGAGAGAGGAGCTTTTGATGCTGACTATCTCAAGAAGATTTGGATTCCTGACACTCTTGAGATGTCAGAAGGCATAATTAATCTTTTAGATAATAGTGAAGACATAAAGGTCTATGTCAGGAAGACTGCAAAAATCTCATTAGACCTGTATGGCTATAGCCGAGAGAAAGTCATTTGGTGTGACAAAGATTGGAGACCTATAGAAGGAGACCTTGTCAAAGAGTCAGTGAGCAACTTAGGTCTTGCTAAGAGAACGACAAAGAAGTTCAGCGACACTAGCAAGATAGACAATGTGTCAGCCATCAGCTTTGAAGATCCAGAGATTGCAAGGATAATGGAAGAACATCACATAGTTACTTTTGAAGACGCTGCAAAAGCACAACCGTCTTATGTTGAGCTATTGTTCATTGGAAACACAAGAATCAGGACATTCAAAGAGTTCAAGTATTTCACATCACTGAAGTATGTAAGCTTCAAGATGTTTGAAGGATGTGTGTCTCTAGAAGAGATTACTTTGCCACAAAGCATTGAAGAGATTGAAGAGAGGGCTTTCGAAGGCACTGAGTCTCTGATGGAGATAGAGATACCAGATAATGTGAAGGTTATAGACTTAGGAGCATTCTATGGTAGTGGTGTCTCATCTGTGATTTTCTCACCTTACTCTAAGCTGAATGCAATTGGTGGGAATTGCTTCAAGTACTCTAGGCTTACAAGCATAAATTTGCCAAACAATGGAAACTTAAAAAAGATAGGATTTGGAGCTTTCTCTAGTTCACCATTAGAGAGACTTAGAATACCAGCTTCTATAGAAGTTTTTGGCGACACAGAACATGATGTGTTTAGAGGGAGCTACATAGACAAAGACCAAGTCATCATTCCAGAAAACATGAATCCGAAAGCAAAACAAGACATCTGTCTCTGTATCAAAATGAAAGATGTGTGAATGATTTTCTTTGCTTCTAGATAGAATAAATATCAAAACAATTTGTTTGTGACAATACAATGGCAACAAAGAATACAAAAGCTAAAGAAGAGATGACATATGGATCTCCAGTTCAGAAGATGTCTGAAGAGGAGCAGAATGCAGTAATCCAAGTAGAGAATGGACTTGGATTCAAGACTTCTATGCATGTCAGCACAGATGCTAAAGTGAATCCATTCATCTCAAAAGCTACTATGGAAGATGGCACTGTGAAGCTTTCAGAGCCTGCATCAGTAAAAGCAGCTTACGATTCTCAAGATGAGAGGACTCTGTCTGGCAACAACTGGGACAATGCTCCAAAGCCATTCAGCTAAGCAAGAAGAGATAATTTCTATATTTTCTATATTTTCTATTTTCTTTATTTCCACATTTCATATTCTAATTTCATAGGTATTTTTCCACATGTAGAGACTACATGTGGTTTTTTGTTTTCTTTGCTCTTATTATCTAAACTTATTCTAAATATCACTATAAGATATTCACTAATTGATTATTCATGAGAAACTATAACTTAATGTCTAACTTTTTTAAAACTATGTCAAAGTAGTGGAGAACATCACTTTTCAAAACACTGGCCCTATTGACAAATTAGTCGAGTGGCTAGAACGATTCAAAGGAGAAATCTCCAAAGACTCTCTCATCATTGAGGTAGATCCGAAAGCTCAGGCTTTCATCACTAAGACCTATTCAGATGACAAGAGTCTTGTGAGATACTCTCAAATTTCATTTACAGATGCAAATCTTGCAATCAAAGAGCAGAGTGAGCAGTCAGGTCAGAGAATCTTGATTGGAATCTACATGATCTTGCCCAAGTTCATTGATGCAGTCAAGACATTTGCAACATCAGACACATTCACACTCTCTGTTGACTATGACATCCAGACAGTTGCTGGAGCAGAGAAATGGTGTGCAATGACAATCAACCTCAAGAGCAAGTCTCTCAAGATGAAGATTCCTGGAAGCTCAATTGGAGCAGTAGAGATGAATCCTCTCTCTGATGAGACATTCATGAAGAAAGTCTGGGTTGCCCCTGATCCGGTATCAGCTACTGTGTCTCCAGAGCTTCTCAAGAACTTAGTAGCTATCAGCGACATCTTTGCTTCAAGTGAGAAGAAGAAGAACTTCATGGAGTTCTACACTAAGAAGCTTGAAGATGGAAAGACTTACATGTTTGTGAGAGATCCAGAGCAAGACACTTATGACTATCAGCTTTGTGAGATTGACCCAGAGACATCTGAGAATCCAGTCACGCTTCCAATCTATCGTGAGAAGCTCTTGCTGAGTGTCAAGAATGCGTTTGATGAGACTAAGTTCATTGTCAGCACTTCAACTCCTAACCGATTGCTGATTGAGCTTAAAGGTGGAAACACCAAGACTATCATAGCAAAGGTGAATCGCTAAGTCACTGGTTGCTATCTGTAAATGAAAAATCACACAGAATCTATAACAAATAATGGCTAAGATTAGCGCAACACGTGCTGACAGAGAAAGCACAAGAAATCAAAACTCTCCATCATTCAAGAAGAAGAGGAAGAAGAGAGAGGAAGAGAAGAAAGAAGAGAAGAAGATTATCCTCTCTAGTCCTATTGTCAAGACAAACCTCCTCATTCCTGGAGCGAGACGTCCTAACTTTGGCAATCCTGACAAGTTTGACTGGTCTCTCTATGACGATGGCTGGAATGGCAGAGGCCTGAAGGTCAACAACAAAGTCAAAGTCTACAAGACTGATGAAGATGGCAACAAAGTAGAGCAGAAAGTGAAAGTCTACTGTCATGAGAAGTATGCTCAGTCAGACTATAGCAGATACTTTGGTCCTCACAAGTCTTCTTTCAAGTTTGATGAGGGAGTCAAAGATCTTGTAGAAGGAAATGTTGTCAAGATCAAGGATGTCAGCCTTAGCAAGATAAAAGACGAGGAAGGCAATGTGATAGGATACTCAGATGACCTTGTTGTCTCTACTACAACTGGCGGCTCTGTGATTATCAACTTGGCTAAAGAGAACAAGTTCTTTGAGACATTTGGCCTCACTAAAGAGGAAGGAAAAGTCATCTTGTTCAGTGATGAGAACAAGAAGAAGTTCATTGAAGATGGGTATCTCGCAAAGATTGAGCGACATGGTCATGCAAGCTTGTATGATGGATTCTTGCTCAAGACTCAGAATGAGTTCATGGAGCAGATCGCTCTTGGCATGAAAGCCAACAAAGCGTACATTGCACATATCACAGACTACAACCGAGGTGGATTCATCTGCAACGTGCAAGGACTTCGTTGCTTCTTGCCTGCTTCTCAAGCAACTGCAAACAAAGTCATCAACTTTGAAGACCTGGTAGGAACTACTACTGAAGTGATGATCATGCGCTTCATTGAAGGCACAGGATTCATTGTAAGCCGTAAGATGTATCTGGCTAAGGTCACTCCAGGCAAGGTAGAAGAGCTGAAAGCCGACTGGAAGGCTAACCCAGAGAGAATCTATCGTGCTACTGTGACAGGTACACAGGACTTTGGAGTCTTCTTGGAAATCAATGAGTTCTACACTGGTCTGCTTCACAAGATGTATGTCACTGAAGAGACAGCAAGAAGGATAGAGATCACTAACTCTTGGAACAAGAGCCTGCAGCCAGACCCAGAGCTTCCTCCAATCATTCCTGACCAAGAGACAATACCTGAAGGTGTCATCAAGCCTGGTGATTGGTTTGACGTCATCATCCACAACATCACTGATGACAATAGGATTGTATTCACTAACATCCTTGATCCAAATGAGAGGAAAGCCGTGATTGAAGTTCGTGAGAAGGAGAAAGCTGAGTATGATGCAAAGCGTGCTGCAGAAGACAAAGCTGAGCGTGCCGCAGCTCTCGCTGTCAAGCTCAAGGAATCTAAAGCAGAGACTAAGACATCATTCAAGGGACAGAGCATCAGCTTTGAAGACCTCAAGAAGAAACTTAACCTAAAGAAGTAAGAGAGATGCCAGAACTTATTCTACCAAATGGAGCATCAGCAGGAGACAACTCCTCTGATGCTATGAAAGGAGCTATTGGTGCAGCAGCAGAAGCAAAGAAAGCATTTCATATAGGCAAATATGAGAACTACAAGTGTAAGTGCGGTTCACAGCTGTTCACTTCGGCTGTAGTCATCAAGAAGGTTCCAGCAGTTGATCTTGGAGAGATTTTATCAGGAGACGTTCCTCTTCCTGTAGAGCAAATCCCGGTGTGGGTGTGCACTAAGTGTGGAGAGCTTGCTCCATTCATACAAGAAGATGAAGACTCAATGAAGATCATCAAGAAGCTCCTCAAAGAAGAAACAACACAAGAGCCTGAGAAATCATGACATTCAGTATATCAGTACTAGCCGGATCTGCAATAGTCTTAGCTACTGCAGTAGTTGCTTGGAAGCTCAAGCCTTCCGTTGACAAGATGCTAGCTAAGAAAAACAAAGAAGAGATGGAAGTCTTGTCAGCATTTTCATCTGATACTACTACAAGCTTTGAGCACAAAATTCAAGTGTCTGAGACAGAAGACTCTCTTCAAGCAAGCACAGTCAATCCAAGGTCCGTTAAGAAGATTGAGGTAGAGACTCCTGCTGTAGAGAATGTCACCGACTATGATGAAGGTGCAGAGCTTGCAGAAGGCATCACAGAGGAAGATGCAGAGAGGATTCAAGAAGTGCTCATGAAAGATGAGCACTCGGCTCCAAAGCGCAAGCCTAAGCATAAGAAAAGAAACTAAGATCAGAATAGAATGAACAATCCAAACTACTATGATGTCCAAGTGGTCATTGAGACCATGAACGACAAAGGAAAGATCAAGAAGAATCGTGAGCACCACTTAGTCTGGGGTGTCAACTACAATGATGTAGAGCAGAAAGTCAAAGCTGAGATGGATGGAAGCACTGATCCATGGAGCATCAAGTCAGTGAAGGAGTCAGACATTGTAGACATCTATGGCAAAGACTAGCAAATGAGAAGAGAAATCTTCTCATTTTTGGTAGCAACAAATCATAAAGAAAGTTAACAAATGTTAATTCATAAACTTATTGTCTTTTTGAGTATAATATATTTGTAATTTATTTAGAAACGTCTGTAACAATAATGCGTCGTTTATTTGCCGTTGAGAGGAGATTTTTATAAATTTTTGCTCCTCTTCTGATAAGGCAAAGCCTGAGAAGCAACAACTGCTGTGAAGCAATCTTCTCAATTGAAGGCAACTCATAATCATTTTTCCTCCTGGTATACAGTCGTGATGACAGAATACCAGCAGGTTTTGAAACTCTAACTCATATTCATATAGATGATTCTCCAGCTACTTCATGAAGCTGGAGATTTATTTTTATAATGCTCTTATTAAACTTTGTTAACATATGACTATATGAATATTAAACAAAGTTAAATGACTGATTACTTAATGAAAGACGGACATAGCTTGTATGACTTTATTGACCCAAGGGTAGACTTCACTCTAGTGAGAGATGTGAAAGCTCCAACTAGAGCACATGCTAATGATGCTGGTGCTGACTGGTATGTCCCAAATGGCACTGAAGAGTTCAGAGCTGCATTCTGGGAAGCCAACAAAGGAAGAGAGAATGTGCTCTGGTGCTCACCTGCAGAAGATGGACAGTTTGAAATCAAGATCTTCCCACATGCGAGAGTGAAGATTCCTAGTGGCATCAAAGTCAATATCCATGACAAAGACACATACTTAGCAGTAGACAACAAGTCCGGCATCTCAAACAACAAAGGACTCATATTCACTGCTGATGTGATTGATGCCGACTATCGTGGAGAGTGCAATCTCTGTGTAGCAAACATATCAAATGAAGTTGTCTCAATCAAGACTGGAGAGAAGCTTGTACAAGTAATCCAAAGAGTTTGGGTAAGGACTGCTTACAACTGTATCTCTAATGAAGAGTTTGACCATCTTGAGAAGACTGACAGAGGTGAAGGAGGATTCAATAGCACCGGATTGAAGTGACATATCTGGATAGATTTGTAGAATAAGAATTGTTTGCAAGAGCTCTATAGTGGAGCTCTTTTATTGTGCATATTCTTAAACCTTTAATATCTAGCATCTATATAATAGAGTGAAATCAGTCAAGAGGCTGACAAATCAATTTAATTATTAACTAAATAAAAGAAACAAACATGAGAAAGTTTTTATTTCGAATTGTAATGACTTTAGCTCTGCTGTTCACAATGAGCTTAGGTCATGCACAGACTGCAATCCAAACATCGAAGTTTTTTGACAACACCTCTATTGGCGTGCATGCTGGTGTCACTGGACCTATCAAGTTCAATGACTTGTTCCCTCTGAACAGCATGTTTGGCATCACAGTTGGCAAGCAGATCACTCCTGTGATTGGAGTCAACATTGAAGGATCTACCTGGCTTGGCAGCAACGCAGACAAAGTTGACCGTTCACGATTTGACTCTTACCTTGGACACAATGCTTTCCGTGCTATCAATGTCGGTGCTAATGGTACTCTGAACATTTCTAACTTGTTCAATGGATATGAAGGCAAGCCTCGTGTGTTTGAGGCAGGATTAGAAGGAGGCATTGGATGGCTTCACTTGCTCCAGCCTAATACTGATAACTGGAATGCACTCTCTGCTAAGACACAAGCAAATTTCATGTTCAATGTAGGAAGCAAGAAAGCTCATACACTTGCAGTGTCGCCAACAATCTGGTGGAATCTTACAGGTGAAGGATTTGATCATGGAATCAAGTTCAACCGACACAATGCTCAGATTGGAATTGTATTGTCTTACACTTATCACTTCAAGACCTCTGCAGGAACCCATTACTTCAAGACATATGATGTAGGCGCTATGCAGGATGCAATTGCCATTCTTGTAGCAGAGAATGCTAGGCTTCATGAAGCAGGCAAGAAGACTGATATCATAGAGTACAAGACAGTAGACACAACATATGTAGACGTTCCTCTGACAACAGTAGTGTACTTTGCAGTGAATGATGCAACACTTGATGATGCAGGCAAGGCAGAGCTTGACAAGATCCCTGTTGGATGTGCAGTGAACATCATCGGTACGGCATCACCTGAAGGAACTGAAGCTAGAAACCTTGAGCTGTCTCAGATGCGTGCCAATGTAGCAGCTGACTATCTCAAAGCAAGAGGTATCAAGGTCATGTCAGCTGAAGGAAAAGGCGTAGCAACGGGCTCTACTTC
>AUXO011817613.1_pt1 | contig 16587 bp, 23 predicted proteins | sample 768731 | NCBI WGS metagenome assembly AUXO01 (sample SAMN02715735, study PRJNA202380) | gut metagenome | biome: sheep rumen | host: Ovis aries | place: New Zealand: Palmerston North
TGAAAAATGTGTAAAATCATTCCCCAAAAGTACTGAAAAATGTGAAATGGGGAATAATCAGATTTATATTTATTATTTACAAGTTATGGAAAACAAATTAGAACAGCTATTGAATAGCTTAGTGGATGCTTGATGGAAGCCTCGATGATTATTAAATGAAATAGAATACATACACGCTTTTGATGATGTAAATCAATGATGGAGGGTAGAAATAAGTTATGGAGAACATTGATATTATAAATCACTTAGACAGATAGCCAGTAAAGAAAGCTGATTATGGCAATTCTGTGAAGAAAATAAAATGTTGATATGATTTTCTCCAAGAAGACGAACAAAGAATGCAGAAGACTGTTATTGATTGATTCGTGGTGATATAGAATATCGGTGAAGTGATTATGAATATCGGCTAATACAATCAGCCTTGAAAGATGAGAGTGAGCTTGAAAACTTTTTACTTCAATCAATTGTTATAAACAATGACTAAAGCAATAGATTATAGTAATTCCGACCTTTCTATATGAGCTAAATATTGAAAGCGAGAAATTATTTGAGATAGGAAAAAGATAAAAAATACTTGGCATATATTATGTAAATGTGAATGTTGAACTATAAAATATGTAAAACAATATGACTTAGTAAAATGTCTATATCCTACCTGTATTAAATGCAGAAAGTATGATAATTATTGAAAGCATAAGCTATCAAGAAGTCGTATATATAGGATATATTATGGCATTATAGAAAGGTGTAATAATGAAAAAGATACGGATTATAAATATTATTGATGAAGATGAGTAAAATGTTTATGGAATAGTTTTGATGAGTTCTATAATGATATGATGCCAACATATAAAGAGAATCTAACAATAGATAGGATAGACAATAATGGGGATTATTGTAAGGAGAATTGTAGGCGAGTAACAATGAAAGAGCAATGACAAAATAGAAGAAAAAAATGAACAGCTTTACTTAGTAATATCAATGTAGAATGAAACGATTAAAGAAATTATTTAATGTAAAAGATGTAAAAAAATCTGATAGTAATTCTGCTAAAGGGATAGGATGTAGTGAGGAATGAATGAAAAGATTTGAAAAGACAATATCATACGACCATTGAGTTGATGTTATATCTCATATTGAATTTGGGAAATGGGAGTTACAACAAGACCGACCGAATGGGAAATATGTTTGAAAGTTTAGTAATTGATTAACTGTTGAAATAAGAAATAGTGCCTATGTTACTGTAACTATTAAAAGGGAGAAAAGAAAATGTGCAGATAAATTTTATTTAGATACCATAGATGAAGCATTTTATCTAATGAGATGAATTGTCTATGCTATCACAGACTAATCAGACTTTTATATTTTATTATTTTACAAATGCGACTATTCACATATAAAACAGATGAGTGATATAACTCAATCCTAATAAAGAAAAATAATTTAGATGATGCATACTATGAATTTATAACCAACGTTACAGATTCATGCTACATCGTCTCAGTTATTAGTTGATATATAGACTAATCAGACTTTTATATTATTTACCACAGAGAAATGGTAAACAAGGTTATTGAGGAGTGAGGGTTTAAATATTTCAAATGTAAAAAATGCTGAGAAGTAAAACCATTAACTCCATTATATTTTTATAGGAATAGTGCATTGCTAACAGGTTATACCTCTAAATGTAGGGAATGTGTCAGAGAGGAAAATAACACAATATATAAGCCAAAGAATAAGCCTATTACAAAAGCAGAGTTAGAAGAAGAAAATAAAAAGCTGAAAGAAATCAATGAAAGTCAGAATGAGGAGATACAGAGATTTAAGGATAATGCTATGCAAGATATGAGAGAGATTACAAGATTAGAAGAAGAAAATAAAAAGCTGAAAGAAACAATAAAAGACCACCAATTATATGAGGAGAAATTAGAACATAGAATTATAGAGTTTGAGGAATTATTACATTGAGAGTAATCAGATTTATTTTATTTACATTTGAGTTTGACCAATTTTATAATATAGTGTAATTGACATAAGCAATATTGAATTTGTAGAGCCTTAGATACTCCTATTTATCTAAGACTTTATTTTTTAATGAAAAAACTCTCCAGAAGTAAGCTCATTAAAAAATTAGATACGATATTTTCAATATATATAAGGTTAAGAGATTGTGATAAAAAATGAGTAGTAGTTTGTCCATTATGTTGAGCAAGGATACCGTGGAAAAAATCTCAGAATATGCACTTCATATCAAGATGAGTTTTAAAATATAGATATGATGAGAATAATTGCCATGCAGGTTGTTATAGATGTAATGTGATACTAAATTGAAACTATATCAAATATACTAGATGGATGCAGAATAAATTTTGAGTAGAGGAAGTAGATAAGATGATAAATGATAAACAGATTTTCAAAATAAGAACCCCAGAGGTAGAAGAAATGATAGAGGAATATGTAATTAAGAGTAGGCAATTAGCTAACCAAAAGCATTTATCTTTATAACTAAATATTATGTACAAAATTACAAAAGAGTTCAAATGGGATATGGCACATAGATTACCATCCCATAAATGAAAGTGCTTCAATGTTCATTGACACACTTACAGATGTTTGATTACATTTATGTGAGAGGAAGTTCAGAAAGAATGAGCAGAGGAATGAATGGTAAGAGATTTCTGAAATCTAAAACAAGTTAAAGAGTGGATAGATGAAAATTGGGACCATTCTTATGTAGGAAAGAAATGAGATGAAGTGTTAGAATTTTTGCAAGAGAAATGATATAGAACATTTACAATGGAAGATAATCCAACAGCAGAAAATATGAGTAAGTTATTGTATGAAAAATGCTCAGAATTTATCCCAAATGTATGGTTGGATAAAGTGGTAGTATATGAAACTCCAACTTCATTTGCAGAATATACAACCACAAACGAACTGCCTTTTTAGTTTATTAAAATACCAATGCAGGAAGAAGTAAGAAAAATTCTCCAATATCTATGAGAAGATATAACAAGGGAGGGATTATTAGATACTCCAAAGAGAGTAGAAAAAGCTTATGGAAAATTATTTGAGGGATATAATCAAAAGGTTGAAGATGTAATGACAGTATTTGAAAATGAGAGTGAGTGAATAGATCAGATTGTAGGATTAAATGATATAGAGTTCTACTCATTCTGTGAACACCATATGTTGCCATTCTTCTGAAAAGCTACTGTATATTATATTCCAAGTGATAAGATATGTTGAATATCAAAATTAGCAAGGATAGTAAATATATTTGCTAGAAGATTACAAAATCAGGAAAGATTAACAAAACAGATAGCTGATGCTATTGAGGAACATTTACACCCAAAAGCTATTGCAGTTATCTTAGAGGGTAAACATTTCTGTATGATAGCAAGATGAGTAGAGAAACAAAATTCTATAATGAAAACTTCTGATTTAAGATGAGCTTTTAGAGAGGACTGAAAAGCTAGACAAGAGTTATTTAATCTTATCAACAAGTAAATGAAATTAGCTGAAGATATATTTCTATCATTACAATGAGAATGACCAACTACTTGAAAGCCAAGTATATTTGTTAGATTTTTCTGATGTAATTTATGCTGTAAATGGTGTGATAGTTTATATGCAGTAAATAATCCAGAGAGTATAGTAGATATAAGTGTAAAGGAAGTAGTTGAGCAGATTAGAAAATTAAAATGTAAGCACGTAGTATTTACTTGATGAGAGCCAACATTATTTGAGGATACAATAGCAGAAATCCAATTTATGTTATGAGATGGATATACTTATGAGATAGAAACTAATTGAAGTAATCCAATTAAGAATACATATCAGAATATCAATATTTCTCCTAAACTATCTAACAGTTGAAATAAATGGTATCCATTCAGAGCATTAGAGAATATAGCATTTTGGAGAACTGAATGAAGTGGAGTATGTTTCAAATTTGTAGCTAAAGATAGTAGAGATTTTGATGAGATAAAACAGTTCATAACTGAGAACACCATTCCGGAAAGTTTTGTATATATAATGCCAGAATGAACAACAAATGAAAGTCAGATAAATAAATCAGTATTACAATTCTGTATAGATAACGAATATCGTTATTGTCAGAGAATGCATATTATTTTATTTTGAAATAAAAAAGGATGCTAAAAGAAAAAGCTGTAGTAGTAATAAGTGGTTGATTAGACAGCACTGTATTACTTTATAAGATTATTGATGAATGATATGAGCCTTATGCTATTTCATTTAACTATTGACAGAAACATTCTAAGGAGTTGGAATGTGCTAAGAAAACTTGTGAGAAGCTATGAGTAAATCATAAGATAGTAGATGTATCATTCTTAAAAGATTTATTAGATAGTTCATTACTAAATGATAATGAGGAAATCCCAGAATGAGATTACAAGGAAGAAAATATGAAATCAACAGTAGTCCCAAGTAGGAATTTGATATTCAGTTCAATAGCTATTGGATATGGTCAAAGTATATGAGCTAAAGTAGTAGCATTATGAGTTCATTGAGGCGACCATACAATATATCCAGATTGTAGAGAAGAATTTATCAATAAATTAAATGAGGTAGCAAAGATAAGTGATTGGCATTACATAGAATTATATTGTCCATTCACAGATATATCAAAATCAGATATAGTAAAAATCTGAAAGGATTTAGATGTAGATTTCTCTCTTACTTGGAGCTGTTATAAATGAGGAGAAAAACCTTGTGGTAAATGCTGAACTTGTACTGAAAGATTACAAGCATTCAGAGATAACTGAATGGAAGATGTTTTAGATTATAGCGAGGATTAAAAATGTCAGAAGTATTATTGTCTTTATTAACAGGACTTATAGTTGGGGTATTATTTACTCTTTTACATTTACCTATTCCTGCTCCGTGAGTATTAGCTTGAATTACAGGTATTGTATGAATTTATCTCTGATTTCTTTTAGTATCTTTCTTTATGAAATAAATGAAACTTTATTTTGCAGGAGGTTGTAATCATAGTTATTTGTGAGTGTTGGATAAAAATAATGTAAACAAACGCTTAGAATCTTTTTGGAAGTTATGAAAATGACAATGAGAAGTTTTTAAGTGAGATTTTTTGCTTGATAGTTGAGCCTTTTCTGCACACACAATTTGAGCAGAGGTGAATATTGATGAATACTGTGATTATATTAAGAAAAATAATATTCAGAATTATGCCTGTCTTGATGTAATTTGAGATGCAGAATGAACAATGAAGAATCAAAAATATATGGAATCAAAATGATTACACCCTATTCCTACATTTCACCTCTGAGAAGATATTTCAGATTTCAAGAAATTATTAGAGTATCCTTATATTTGATTGTGATGAATGGTCCCTTATGCAAGACAACCTGACAAAATAAGAAGATTTCTTGATTATTGTTTTAGTTATATCTTAAAAAACAAACTGAAAGTAAAATGTCACGGACGATGAATGACAAATCCAAAACTAATGATGAGATATCCATTTTATTCTGTAGATAGTACAGGACGATTAGCCTCAAGTAAATTCTCTTCAATACCATTTTTTAAGAATGGAAAACGAATGCTGATTGATGCTCAAAGTTATAGGAAACAGTATGGAATTGATTTCTGCAAACTACATTACTTAGAGAAAGTTGATTTATCAGTTAAAGCATATCTTCAGTTAGAAGAATATTGTACGAATCTACATCAAGTAAAAGGAATGGAGTACCGAGTTTAGTTTTATTTTTTAATCCAAATTGAATGAAAATTATTGAAAAATCTCTCAATTCATTAATTCCGTATGAATTTAATAATAAAATTCACGATGAAACACAAATAAACCGTATAGCAAATTCTATAAAAGAATTTTGATTCTTACAGCCAGTAGTTATTGATAAAAATAATATCATTATTGTATGACACGGTAGAGTAGAATGAGCTAAGAAATTATGATTAGATAAAGTTCCTTGTATTCAAGTAGAAGACTTAACAGATGAACAGATAAAGAAATACAGAATCCTTGATAATAAATTAAATGAGAGTGAATGGGACTTAGCAAATCTAAAACTAGAATTAGATAGTTTATGAGATTTAAGTATGTGAGAATTACAATTAAGTGTAAGTGATTTATTCCCAGAATTTGATGCACCAGAATTTAATCCTGATGATTATGTAGATGGTTTCTGAATACGGTATGATGATGAGAATGAAGTAAATGTTTATATCCTACAAGATTAGACACTTATTGACAATGATGTTCTCATAACTGTAAATATTGTTATGCAAGAGCTTTATTAGATTTCAGATGATTACGACATCCGAATAATCCAAAGTTCATAGATTTGAAAACTGCTTATAAGATAATAGCTACTGAAATCCCAAAAGGTCAGATAACAAGATTATGATGAATGACTGATTGCTTTCAGCCAGTAGAGAAAGTTCATAAGATAACTTACAACGTACTGAAAGCATTTAATAAATGTAGGAAATGATATTTAATCGTAACGAAATCTGATTTAGTAGCTAGTGATGAATATATTGAAGTATTAGATAAAGATTTAGCTCATATACAAATAACAATAACAAGTACCAATGATGAGTTATGAGCTACATATGAAAATGCTACAAGAATGAGTGATAGAATAAAAGCAGTAGAGAAGTTATGGAAATTATGATATGATGTTCAGATAAGATTATCTCCATACATTCCACAGTATGTAGAGATAAATAAAATCAATGATATTAAATGTGATAAGATAATTGTGGAATTCCTAAGAGTTAATCATTGGATAAAGAAATGGTTCAATATAGACTATTCAGATTGGACTTATTCAGAATGATGATATATGCACTTACCATTAGAAAAGAAAATCCAACTACTAAGTAAAATCAAAAAGAAAGAGATAAGTGTATGTGAAGATGTTGATAGTCATTACAAATATTGGAAAGAACATTTCAACTTTAACCCAGATGATTGCTGTAATTTAAGATTAACCAATTCAAATGCCTAAACAGAAGTACGATTACAATAAAATTAAGATGGAATTTATGCAGTCAGATTTTGATGAAGTTAAATGATTTATCATAGATAAATGATTGATATATAACTCTTGATGGACTACAAGAACTAAATGATGGGCAAAAGAGAAACAGGAGTATAAAAATAAAATAGTAGAGAAAGCTCTATTAAAGAATGCAGAGAAAACGGCAAATAGTTTAGAGATACCAATGGAACAGCTAACAATAGCTAAGAAGAATGCAGTAGTAAAAGTTATTCAAAAGATGATGGGGAATGATTTAGATATGGCAGATATGGAAAGAGCTATAAAGATACTAAGAACAGAATTGTGATTACCTAACTCTTATGCTAAGAATGAGAATACCAATATAGATAGAATAGAGTGAATTCATATAGTGCTATGAGGAAATCCTATTGAGAAAAATAAATGAGATGAAGAAAAAATTTAGATATAATATTATACAGATGTCTTATGATGAAATGAAAATAGCATACGATGAAGATTTGAAAAAATATGGTTATGTAAAACAATCTACTGTAAATAGATTTAATGTATATCAAAAATCAATTCCAAAGAAATCTGGTTATGGGACAATCTACTTACAAAAGATACATAATGATATTACAGAATACTGATTTATTAGAAATGAAACTGTTAATACTATTACATGATATAGTCCACCGAAACCCAAAAAGAAGAAAAAGAAAATAATTAAAAAGATAAGTGGATGGACTAAGAAAGAGTATTTATACGATAGTTATATTTATCATAGAATATTTAAGAAACATTATTGAGATATAAACCATTGTATGATGTGTTGAAGCTCCGATAGATTACAAATACATCATAAAGATAAAAATCATAAAAATAACGATATATCAAATCTGATAAAATTATGTTATAAATGTCATTGTTCAGCTCACGAATGAGATAAAGTGTATAAGTTAATGATTAAAAAGTTGTAGGTTTTATTTCATACAAAATGTCAAGAGATGAAAAGAAGTACCATCTCAGTGAAACAGATAGAGTATAAGAATGCTGAGTTGGTTCTCTGTGAGTTTATGGCTCTACAAGAGTATGATATAGAAGAATGAAAAATGCCAAGTTATAAAGATTTCAATTTACAGGAGTTCCATGAATTCATTGCAGATAAAATAGAAGCTTTAGATACATTTAATGATAGATACCAATGAAAGAGAGGGAAATACAAAACCAAGCAAGAATAAAAGAGATTTACCAAAATCTCAAATCTGATTTAAAAAGATGTATAAAATACCATCGTAGAAACAAATCAGAATTAGTTAAAGAATATTTCTGAACAGATAAATGGGAAGAAATAGAAAAACAGTTGCAAGTAATCTGTAAACCATTTTCAGTTATCCAAAAGATACAGATAAGTGGAGTTATTACAGAATTACATAATTTTTATATCTTACCAACTACGGAATGAGAGAAGAAATCCAAAAGAAAATCAAAGAGTTAGAATGGACTACAAATGTTAAGTCTATTGTAATGATTGATTGGTTAAAACAACTTCTTACAAAGCTCCCAGAAGAAAATAAAGAGGAGGAAAAGGAGGAAGTGATAAAAGTAGAGGTTAAAGATGAGAAACCTCTTAAAAAGAAAATCAGTTTTAAAAGAAAGTAGAAAATGGAGGTATATTTCTATCCAACAGAGAAACAATGAGAAGCTTTAAAGTATTGGCACGATGATACCACTACTGAAATTTGATTTTGATGAGCAGCCGGATGAGCAAAATCTTGGTTATGAGTTTTTGCCATCTGGTCAGCTTGTATGAACTTACCTTGAAGTAGATGGGTTATGTGAAGAAAAGAGCTTATCAATTTAAGAAGAACAACATTAGCAACATATTATAAAATGTTGCAGTATTATAAAGTTCCAAAAGACCAACGATGAATATTAAACGGACAAACTAATACAATTAAATTCGCTAACTGAAGTGAAATAATATTATTAGATTGTGCTACACAAACTTCTGATACAGAATGGACAAGATTTGGTTCATTAGAATTAACTTGAGCATTTGTAGATGAAGCAAATGAAGTTGATGCTAATGGTATAGCTAAACTAAAAACTCGTATCTGAAGACAGAATACATTTGTTATATGATGAGTAAAAAAGACTGTATGTCCAAAGTTCTTAGAGTGTTTTAATCCTAACAAATGACATGTATATAATGATTACTACAAACCTCGGAAAGATTGAACATTACCACCATATAGAAAGTTCGTAAGAGCAACTGTATGAGATAATCCATATATTTGAGAAAACTATATCCAACAGTTAGAGAGGAGTGATGAAATAACTAAGCAAAGATTATTGTATGGAAATTTTGATTATGATGATACACCATGAAAGCTATTTAGATGGGATGAGATTTCGGATTTATTTACTTGTAATATAGAGGAAGATAACACCACATATATTAGTTGTGATGTAGCAAGGTTATGAGAAGATAAAACTGTAGTAGTAGTATGGAAATGATTAAGAGGGAAAGAGGTAAGAGTATATCAATGACAAACAACAGACCAAACTGTAGCAGTAATAAAAGATTTAGAGAGTTATTATAATTGTAGGAGAAGTAATATTTGTATAGATAGTGATTGAGTATGATGATGAGTAGCAGATCAATTAAGATGATGTGTTAATTTTGTGAATAATAGTTCTCCGATATTACAAGGAGATGAGATTAGAAATTATGCTAACTTAAAAACTCAATGCTATTTTAAACTGAAATATTTGATGGAGAAAAGAATGGTGCATATTGATGCAAGTTGAGAAACAATGGAGAGAATTCAAAATGAGTTAGATAATATACTAATCAAAGATGTAGATTGAGAGAATAAAATCAAACTAGAAAGTAAGGAGGATATGAAAAAGAGATTGGGACATTCACCAGACTTTGCAGATGCAATAATGATGAGAATGTATTGGGAATTGAAACAGAGTAATTCACCAATAACTCATACAGATGTTATAACAATAAATTTTGATGATATGTTATATTAAAAAAAGTTGCATTTTGAATTTTCAGAATATAATACCAACTAGAATTTATATCACATAAGTAAGTATGGATAAATCAGCAATACTCGTACAGATACAAAGAGAATATGCTTTAGGATTAAATTATGTTAGACCTGCTAGAATTAGATACAGGGACAGAATTATGAAACGAAATCCACAACATACTAAATCAGCAAAGATTATCAATATTGATATGATATGAAATTATATAGATACACTTATATCAAGTTTCTTTACAAATTGACCAAAGTGTAAATTCATATCTAGACAATGATGGATAGGAGAAGAAGAAGCTCAAAATCTAAATTCAGTAGCAGAATTTGATGAAAGAGAATGAGCTATGCAACAATTAAAATATCAAGTAGAGCAAGATAGTTTATTCTTCGGAGTATGAATCCTAAACAAAACAGGATTTGATAAAGATACTCTTTGTAATACTTGGAAAGTTATCAATCCACTTAGTTGGATACCAGACCCATTACCAACACAAACAGGACAGTTTGATGGTAAGAATTATAGATGGCACGGTTTCTGTATGCTAACTAATCTTCACGATGTAAAAGATACTTACGATAAGAATGCTATCAATAGATGGTTTGCTAAACAATATAATATGGAGGAAAATCTTAATAGATTAGCATATCAGAATAAAGCTTGAACTTGACCAATTATGGTAGATGAAATAGAGGATAATTTCGCATTAGATATCTATGTTCATTATACAATCATAGATGGTAAGAAATGGAAATTTGTATGTAGTTCAGATATGTCAGAAATATTCTATCAAGAGAAATTAAAACCAGTTACGAAAGAGGAGAAATTAGATGAGAAACTAATCCCACGACCAATATTGTTAAACTTCTACTCTCCTACTAGATGAAACCCATTCGGAACAAGTCTATGTGATAAAGTAGAAGATAAACAGAATGCTAAATCTATCTTAGCAAATCTAAGTTTAATGAAAGCTAAAAGAGAAGCTACTTGATGAGATTTCTTAGTTAATAGTAGATTGATTAAAAATAAGGAGGAATTACAGAAGAAAACATTTGACCAGAGATTATTATTCATAGATGAGAATGAAATAGGAACTCAACCAATTCAAAATGCTATGTATGAACTTCCACAAAGTCAGATTAGAACTGATGTATGGAATATGATGAGTTGGTTAGATAATGAAGCTAAATATGATAGTAAGATTGATAGTTTACAGCAATGAATAATGCCAGATAAATCTATGACAAAAGCTGAAGCTCAACAATTACAAGCTAATGCTAATATGCAGTTATCATTGAAGAATACTATCAAGCAATGGTTCTATAGAGATTATTACTTCCAACGATGGAGATGATATTTAGAGAACTTCCCAGAATGAGAAAAGAAATGGGTATTATTAAATGCAGATTTTGAATGGACAGGGACAAGTTTAGAGAAAGACCAATTCATTACTAAACAGATGCCGTATATAATGGTATGAGCAACTGAAGATATAAATGCTATGAACGAGAAAGATAAAAATACTTTGATGACTTTGTATCCAATAATAACAAATGACCCAGAAATTAAACCTGTAAACAAAGCAATATTCAAGAGATTATATCTTAGAGCTACAGGATTGAAACCAAATACAGTCAATTCTATCTTTGCATATACACCTGAAGAAAGGATCGCTAAAAGTTATGTAGATATGGTAAATCTAGGGGCTAAACCAACAAGCTTATTCAAGAGAACAGATATAGATTTCTACACAGTACGATTGTATATGCAAAAAGCTGAAGATGGGGATTTAAAAGATGAGATATTAGAGAAATTAAACTGATTACTATTGGAGTTATGAGAATGACAACCACAAATGCCTATGCAAAATGAGATGGCTAATAGTGCAGCAAATATAATGATGGCTCAATGACAGCCAACTAGAGATGAACTGATTACAAGAGATACAGTCAATTTAGATTCTAATGTAATGTAATGGCAAATGAAAAAATGATACCAATTAAAGACCTTCTAAAAACTAAATGATGGGAGGAAATGGTAAAAGCTATCAAAGAAAGACAGGTAGCAATAGCAGGTAAAATTCTATATTGAGATTGTATGGATGTAAAAGATGAGAATCTAACAAGGTCAGATTTATATAGAGCAGAGTTAAGATGTTTGAATTGGATAATAGATAAACTACCAGAACAATTAGTAGAAAATCCAAACTATAATCCAGAAGAAGATATTGAAGAATTAGAAGACCAAGAGAGAGCAGAAATAATTGATAATATGTTCAAGCAAGAAATTTAATGCAGTTGGAAAGCCATCAGCCAAAAAGAGAGGCAAACTTAGAGGTTTAATACCTAACATATCGCAGTTTGTAGATTTATGCAACACAAATCTACTTCAGCTACGGTTATGATGCTTTTATAACTAACCAACTATTACAAATGCCAGAAGAAGAAATGGTAGAAACTCCTATTGAGGAGGAATGAGAGATTGACTACAAGGCTCTTTATGAGAAATCACAAGCTGATGTAGAGAAATGGAAATCTCGTTTCAAAAGTGCAAAAGCACAGGAGAAAGAAAAAGCTCAATTTGAAATCGATGATAGCTACATTGATAAGAAAGTTGAGGAAAAATTATTCTTTCAGAACAACCCAACAGCTAGAGAGGTTGAAAAAGAAATCAGAGAAATTCAATCCAAGTATACGGGAATGAATGTCAATGATGCCTTTGATTTGTATCTAGCTAAAAACAAACCCGAATTGCTTTGACAAAAACCATCTAATACTGGTGTAGATGGAATTACTAAGGACATTGAACCAGAGAAATCTTGGAAAGAGATGAACGACCAAGAGTTTAATGAATGGTGGAAAGCAAGAGGGAAGAAATAACCTTTTACTTATTACTTTATTTAAAAAATGTCTAATAATGTAGCGGCTTTCGTGCCTGAGCTATGGAGTAGAAGAATTCAATATTTAACTAAGAATGCTCTCGTAGCTACAAAAATCTGTTCTTTTGAAGAACAACCTGATTTAAAATATGGAGATAGAATTCACAGACCATATCCAAATGACTTGACTGTAAATGATTATGTTAAATACACTGATACTACAGCTCAAGATATAGTTGGAACTGATGAATATCTTGATATTGACCAATCTAAAGAAATCTCATTTGCTATTGATGAAGTTGATTGGATTCAAATGAAGTATGACCTTGAAAACGATTATGTTGAAAGGGCTGCTTATAGATTAGCAAATGATATTGATGGTAAAGTTCTTGCTGAAGTATCTAATGCTAATGTATCAATGGATGCAGGAGATATTGGAGGAACTGCTGGACAAGCTATTTCATTAACTATCGCTAACTGTTTGAATACAGTTATGACTGCAGGTGCTAAACTTACAGCTAATGGATGTGAAATGGATAAAACTTGGGCATTAGTAGTTGACCCAAAAATGGCTTCAATTATTGCTCAAACTGTTGCAGCTGATTGATTTAGCTTAGCAGATTTGGCTCTTAAAAATGGATATGCAGGAAACTTTGCAGGATATAATGTATATTCTTCAAACAACTTAGCACATTCAAGAACTATCAGTTTCTCATCTGTAGTTGCTACTGATGAAATTACTGTTGCAGGAGTTAAATTTACATTTGTTGCTTCTATCGGAACTACAGCAGGAAATGTTCTTAAATGAGCAAATGATGCTGCTTCATTAGCTAATCTTGCATCTGCTATCAATGGAGCTGCAGGAGCAGGAACAACTTATGTTGAAGTATCTGCTTCAGATAGAGCTAAATTAAAGAACGCTAGAGTTCACTTAGATGGAAGTACTGGAGTAATAACTACTGCTTGAAGTGTTGCTGTAACTACTCCTGATACAACTATTACTGTAGGTGCAGAAGAATCTCACGCTATTCTATGTAGACCAGGTGCTATTGACCTAGTTATGCAACAGAATATTGATGTTAGAAAAAATCCATTACCTAAACAGAAAGCTGATTACTTTATTATCTCTACTCTATATGGAGTAAAAACATTCACTGAATGAAAAGAGAGAATGGTAAAAATTAAGATTGCTGCTTAGTAAAGATTTCATACCTGAGGGGTTGGGAAACTAACCTCTCAAAATGAAACTTTTATTTAGAAACAATTAGCTAATGGATGTATCTACAATAATAAATCTATCAAGAAAACAGACTAACACTTCAGCAGGTCAGATTTCTGATACTGATTATCTCAACTACTTAAACATCACATACAAAGATATATTCTCAAGATTATCTGTAAACTCTAAGAAATACACTTGGCAGAGTTATACAACAGATGTAGTTGCATGACAACAAGAGTATATCATTCCACAACCATCTAATACTCAGACTTGATTAAAGCTAGTGTTAGATTGTTTTTATATTCATGAATGAAAGGATAAGAGGATTCCTATTTATGAAGCTAGTATCAATATAGATTATGAGATAAACAAGAATAAGAAACCATATTGAGTGTTAAGAGATGGTAGTATTTTTATCTATCCTGTACCTGAGGAAGATATTGAATGAGGATTACGCTTAGAATGAAAATACATACCGTTAGACCTAGCATTAACTGACACGAAAGAGGACATAAAACTAGCTCCAGAGTATCATAACATATTAGTTAAAGGTTTGAATAGTTTAGTCTTCGGAGAAAAACAAGTTTTTGATAAACAGCAACTACGAGAGGGATATTATTTACAAGCTATACAGCAGATGCAAACAGAATGATGCTTTGATAATGAGAGTGGGTATCAAGTAATTGATCCATATTTATGATTCTTAGAATAAACCAATGGATATAAAAAGAGAAGATTTAACTTTACAAGATTGGACAAAAGGTATCTCAGCTGATGAATTTGCATGAGGTAGTTATTTTTTTGCTGAGTGAATCCAAAGCTGATATACTACTAAATGATTTAAACTCTGACATAGATTAGATTCAAGTGTTTTAAACTATCGCTCAGATGGATATGCTGTAGCTATATCGCCTGCAGGTAGTTATTGAATGACAGTCTTTACACATGATAGAAGACTAGAAACATCTGAAACTTATAATTGAAGCTCAGAATGATGATGAGATGGAGATTGAGGATGAGCTTTATATTCATCTCTAGCTAATACTACATCTAAGTGGGTAAATTGAATAACTTACTGAACAAAAGCTATAGCAATAAGAACAGGTCGTATTGATGTAATAGACCGAGACTGATTATTTAATCCTGCTAGTGAATTACTTACTCAACCTAAATTTGAAAACTCTGCTAGTGATTGGACACTAGGGACATGATGGACTTTAGAAGATGATTGAGTATTACATACAGCTTGAAACACTTGAACACTTACTACAAGCGTAACTACAGCTTCAGGTAGAGTAAGAATAGCTATCAAGATAAAAGGTAGAACTAAGTGAAAAATAACTTGTAACTTCAATTCTTTATCAGAGGATGCTAATGCTAATTGATGGTTTGTAATGACAGCCACTTGTTCAGCACAGGCTTATACATTAACTATTACTCCATCATCTACTTTTGATGGGACAATAGAGATGGTAAATGTTCATCAATATGATTCTAGTAAGATAAATGATGCTGCAGCTTCTTTAACTTCAGCAGATATACATCCTGCAGTTATTCGAGGTGGAGAATTATACATAGGTAGTTGAAATAAAGTGGATATTGTAAACTTATCAGACCGATGAGTAATTACAAAAGAGTTAGTAGATGCAAATGAGACTATAATAGATATTACTCAACAGGCTTGAAATCTGATTCTTTGGACTAAAGATGAATCTAACTCTAGACAGTATTATTGGAACTGAGTAGATTCAGTAGCAACCGAATGTATAGAGTGGAAATGATTACTTATTCAGTGAGTAACTAACACGGAAACGGTTTGCTACGTACTTACTACATCATGAAGCACAACAGGGAGCGTAGAGTGATACCAATATAGGCTTTATGCAGTTAGTGGATACCAAAGAAATTTATTAGCTTGTAAGAGTTATTATCCTAATTCTTATGATAACATAGATAAGCCACAATACAACCTACAAAAGAAATTTGATTTTAACGATGTAGAGAGCAGTAAATCTATGTGTATGTTTCTAGATTGATTATTTATTCCAGGATGTGATGGGGTTTATAAATTCTGAAACGAGATGCCATGAATGCCAAACGTTTGGACTAGACCTATCAAATATCCATTCTGAAGTACACACGTAATACTTGGTCAGAATGGAGTATATTTCTGTATTACATACGCACTAGATTGAGTAAATTATTTCTGACAGATAAACGAGCAGAGATATACAAGTACAGGATACTTAGTAACAGAATGAATCTACCGAGATAAGATAGGGACTAGGAAGAATATAGAAAAAATGAAAATCTGATTTAAGAATGTAGCTAGTGAAGACTGAAATATAAAGATTTATGCTATAGTAGATGATGATTATTTTTGGAGATTTACAGTAAGTGGAGTTTCTACTCGACCA
>AUXO017935553.1_pt1 | contig 16580 bp, 18 predicted proteins | sample 768731 | NCBI WGS metagenome assembly AUXO01 (sample SAMN02715735, study PRJNA202380) | gut metagenome | biome: sheep rumen | host: Ovis aries | place: New Zealand: Palmerston North
TAAATGAAATAATAGAAACGATTAAGAATATGAATCTTTTAAAAGAAGAAGAAGGATTTATACCAGTATACACGAGAACTAATATCACAGATTTATTACATGAAAAATTTGGCTTTAGAACAGATTATGAAATAATAACAGAACAAAATCTAAAAAAAATTATTAGAAAAAATAGGAAAGAATAAAACGTACGCATTTTTTAGCAATAGCAAAAATCTCTCAAGCCTATATTTTACAAGGGTTTAAGAGATTTTTTCATTTCAAAACTGATAAATTCAAGATTATAAAACAGAAAGAAATATTTTACAAATCTATCCGTCTATTTTAGTAAATCTGCTAAGTAATATTCATCGTTATCATGGCACTTTAATCTCTTATATTCTTTTATATTTTTTACTAAATTTAAAACTTTCTTTCCACTGTAGTACTCTTCTATAAAATCGTTTGACCCATCATAAAACCTTCTATTACATTTAATATATTTCTTAGCAAATTCTTTTGGATTATTTCTTAATTCCTTTTCTTTTTGTGTATCCCCTATTCTTAATATAACTACTTCATCACTATAATCAATTAGTTCGGAAACAAGAGTAGAATTAAATTGTCTTGCATGATATGGACCATTACCAATTAAATCATCTCTTTTTATAGTTAATTTGTTTGAGTCTAAAAGCATGTTAATTATTTTTGTTCATTAGATCCTTCACACATTATTAGATATTTCATTTTTTAGTTTCTTTTTAAATTCCATTAAAGAATCATAATCTAAATTTGTTCCAAAATAATTTCTATAAAATTTCTTGCTTTTAGTTAATTCAGGTCTGATGTCATACTTTTCATGCATATTTTCTATTACTATTTTATTGTTATTATATTTTGTTATGTATATATTGTCACTTCTATCAAATAAATCTAATAGTTCTGGATAATGTGTTGTAAGAATTAAAGTTGCACCATTTTTATTTACACTTTTATCTTTATATAATCTTATTAAATTTGTAACTAAAGTCTTATGAAAATGATTTTCTATTTCATCTATTACTAAATCAAAGCCAAGTTTTAATGAAAGTGCTACTACGGCATACAATTCAATACCTTTAAATATACTACTAGATAATATGTTGTATAATTCACTATCATCAACTGTTTCAGTTTCTTGTCAGAATAATAAATAGTATATCTATTATTTTTCGATTTTTTAATATCTTGCTAGTTAACTCGCTTTCATTTTTCATTAGTGATAGTAAATCAAAAGCATATGTATAAATATTTGATCCTAAATCTCTACTACTAAAAAATGTACCTCTATGTTTAATAGTTTTTAAAACCTCATATAATTTTGATGTGTCATTTGGAAGTGATGTAACATCTTTCATTTCTATGTAATCATCATTATCAAATATTTTATTTTGATATGATTTAAAATATTTTTTCATTATCAAAATTTACAGTATTACTAATAGTACTATAATTTAGTTCAGTTAGATACTTGTATAAATAATTATCATAATAAAAGTATATAGTAAGTTTAGTATTCTTAGATGTTTTAAATAGATTTACTCTATTTCTTATTCTGAAGTTTGATAATATTTCATAAACAACATCTATGAGTTCAACAGCAGTTGTTTTTCCAGATGCATTTTTTTCAACAATTCCAATAGTTGTAAATGTATATAAATTTTCATATATATTATTAAGTTCATATTCTTTATCTTCCTCAGTCTTATTTGCAATAGGAACTAATGAAATTGTAAAGTTATCACCACATAATTTAAAATTACTTGACACTACTTTTAAAAGTTTAAAATCTTTCATTAATAATCATCCTTTCTAATGTAATTAGACATCAATTATTTGAAAAAAAATCAAGTTTTTTATTTTTTTATAAACATTTCTTTTACTTGCTCTTTATGTTTGCTGAAGAAGTTAAATAGTTTTAATACTAGTATTCCAAATAGAATTGATACTACTACAAGTAGTATAAATGATTTTGTAAAGTTCAGATTCCATGTAAACTTAATATTTAAATACATAATTAATCTAATAAATATGAATTGAAATACATATATTGGTAAGCTTAGTTTTTCTAAATAGTAGAAAAATTTATTATTAGAGAATTCATTTAAATAATCTTTTTCACTAAGTGTTACAAATAAACATAATATTATAATTAATAGCATAGCAAACTCAACTACTACTGTGTGTTTATTAGATAAGTATGCTACTAATATATATCCTATTATTTCAAGTATTGTTATTATAAATCTTGAAAATTCTGTTAGTTTTGTGTCTTTTAATTTATCAATAATTCCATACATAAATATTCCTATATTTATGTCCATTAATGCTCTTATGATTCCTTCAAATGAAAATGATAATAAGCTCCATGGATTACCTATCCATTTAAAATTAATGATTAAAAAGCAAAAAGAAAAAAATATAACTATTGGTGAAATAATATAAATTATCTTATCTTTAAATTTTAAAAGTAAAGGATACAAAATAAATTCTATTATTATCATTGAATTAATATACCAAGTAATTCCATATATTACATATAATCTATTTTCATAATTTGGGATTGTAAACAAATTCATAAAAGCTAGCACAAAATCATTTTTTGTAAAATTATCTATACATATTGAAATAGGTATTGCCATAATAAATAAAATAAAATAATATGGTAAAAATTTTAATAATTTATTTTTTAAAAATTCAAAGGTACTACTAGGAATATTTTTATCAGTAACTTTTTTATTAATTAAACTTTTGCAAAAATAAAAGCCACTAACTATAAAGAAAAATTCTACACCGATATAACCATATTTAAACTTATCAAATGAATCTCCTAGATGAAATGCAAGTATTAATAATGCAAATAAAAACTTTAAAATACTTACTTCACCATTATGCTCTCTTACACTAACTTTATTATTCATTATGTACCTCCTAACTACTAGAAGTACACTAGCCTTACCTTTTGTCTTATATAACAAGTATAGCATGGATAAAGTTAAAAAAAAAGAGCTTTGTTTATTAAAGTTCAATTTCCAATGCTTTTTTTATTACATCATCCATATCATAATATTTGTAGTCTGCAAGTCTTCCTCCAAATATTACATTTTTTTCTTTTGCTGCTAAAGCTCTATACTCTTCTGCAAGCTTATTATTCTTATCATCATTTATAACATAATATGCTTCTTTTTCTGGTGTCCAATCTTCTGGATATTCATATGTAACTACTGTTTTATCTGATACTGAACTACTGTCAAAATGTTTATGTTCTATAACTCTTGTATATGCTGGTTGACTATCAGTATAATTAACTACAGCATTACCTTGAAAGTTTTCTATATCCATTATCTTAGTATCAAATCTAAGTGATCTATATTCTAGTCTTCCTAGTTTATAATCAAAGTATTCATCTAGCATTCCAGTATATACTATTTTATCTGCTATACTATTAAAATACTCTCTATTATCAAAGTAATTAGTATTTAATCTTACTTCTACTCCATTAAGCATTTTCTCTACTAACTTTGTATATCCTCCTATTGGTATACCTTGATACTTATCATTAAAGTAATTATTATCATAAGTAAATCTTACTGGTAATCTTTTAATTATAAATGCAGGTAACTCAGTACAAGGTCTATTCCACTGCTTTTCAGTATAACCTTTTACTAGTTTTTCATATATAGTTCTTCCAACCAAACTTATTGCTTGCTCTTCTAAGTTACTTGGTTCTTTTCCATTCAACTCTTTCTTTTCTTCTTCAATATGTCTTTTGGCATCAGTTGGTGTTACAACATCATCCCATAATTTTGCAAATGTATTCATATTAAATGGCATGTTATAAACTTTACCTTTATAGTATGCTATTGGACTATTTGTAAATCTATTAAATTCAACAAATGAATTTACATAGTCCCATACATCTTTATAATCTGTATGAAATATATGTGCACCATATTTATGTACATGTATTCCTTCTATATCTTCTGTATACACATTACCTGCTATATGATCTCTTTTATCTATAACTAATACTTTTTTACCATCATTTTTTAGTCTATTTGCAACTGTTGCTCCAAAAAGACCAGATCCTACTATTAAATAATCAAAGTGTTCCATATTTACCTCTTTCCTTACCACTTAATATCAATCTTAAATTTATTTATCATAAAATCATATACATCTAAGAAAAATCCAAACATATTCATATCATAAAAACGTTTAACAATTAATAATTTCTTATTAGAACCATTATTTTCTTTTACAAATTTACGAGTAATATACTTATTATTTTTCCAGTGTGGAAATTCTTTATTTAAAAATTCGATATTCTCATTATAATACTTCTTAAAATCTACACCCTTAGTTGAATGAAGTCTGTACATTAAAGAAACACCTAGATGTAAAAATGCATTAGCATCTACGTAATCAAGTAGTTCTGGTTTTTCCTTTTCATAATACTCTCTTATTTCTTTCATAGCAGCATATGTACTAGGAATTTTATCAACATTTATAGTATTAATTATTGAATCACTTCTAACAATATATCTATATAGTGAATCTTTTATAAAAACAATTTTATTTGCATTTAAATATGCAAGCTGAATAAACATCATATCATCTAATATTTTAGGAACATTTTTTAAATCATGTGCCTTTTTTAATATTTCACTTCTGTAAATCTTATTCCAAGGAGCTCCATTAATCTCTAATAAAAGTCCAGGATTCTCATTAATATATATTACATCATGTTTAGGTTTACACATTTCTCTTGAATAAACTTTTCCAGTTAATAAATCAATTCTATCAAAACCACAAACAGAAATATCAGCATTATTTTCTTTTGCAGAATTATAAAGTTTTTCAGCGAAATCCTCAGTTACATAATCATCACTATCAACAAATCCAATATATTCACCTTTTGCAATCTTAATTGCATCATGTCTTCCTTTCCATACACCTTCATTTTTCTTATCTATTATAACAATCTTATCACCATATTTTTTTCTATAGTCTTTTAATATTTTAAGACAATTATCAGGTGAACCATCATTTATACATACAATTTCAATATCTTTAAGAGTTTGCGAAACAAGAGTATCCAAACATCTTGGTAAATATTTTTCTACTTTGTAACAAGGTACAATTATACTTAATTTAATCTTACTCATACTCTCAATCTCCTTTATCTAGGTAATTTTATCGAAATTAAAACAATTCCTGCTATAACTAAAATAATTCCTATAACATTAACAAGTGACATACTCTCATGAAAGAAGAAATAACCAATTAAAATAACAATAGATTGAATGATTCCAGTAGTTACAGGAACAACAAATGATAAATCATATGTTGATAAAAGCTTTTGCCATAACAAGAAACTAAATAAATAACAAATAAAACCTAAAAAAGTTATTGATGTCATCTTAATATTTAATCCATGCCTTAGAGACAAAATCATATTTCCACCACTCTTTAAGCAAAAAAGTCCACTAGTTGTTAATATTATATAAACCGTTATTAAAATATATTTCATTTGTCATTTCTCCTTTCATATTCCAATATAGAAATCTCTTGTATTAAAAGTGTAGTCTTTTTCTTTTGACCAGCTACCATAATATTTAAAACAATAACAAGTATAAAAAGTATACCTATTAAAAGCATAATAACCATATTTGAGACTAATTGAAATCCAAATAGCTTTGCAAAAAAGGCAAATACACCTGGGAAAAAGCTAAGGATAAGTATTACTAGTATTGATAAATACCAAATAAGTGCATATTTAACTGGTATCCTACCCTTATTTAGAAGTAATGATATAAAGAATATCAAAACTAAGGAAAATATAATTAGTGTTAAAGTTAATTTTAATTGCATTTCTTATACCTCCTCATCTTAATAGAAATAAGTACTAAACAAACATTAAGCATGTAATAAACATTTTTCCAAGCTCTTATTGAAGAAATGCCGCCACCTCTTTCTTTCATAACAACTGGTACTTCACTTACTCTATATCCTTTCTTTAAAACTTCAGCATTTGTGATAGGTTCTGGATACTCGATTGGATAAGATAATGAAAAATCATGAATAATATTTTTATTAGCCGCACGAAAGCCAGATGTTGTATCATATATCTTCTTTCCAGATGCAAACTTAATAAAAGCTGAAATAGTTTTGATACCAATACGTCTAGCAGCAGATGACTTAAAACCATCTAAATCTTTATCAATAAACCTAGATCCTATTGTCATATCTGCTTTTCCATCTAATATAGGTTTAATTAATTTTTCAACATATAAAACATCATGCTGCCCATCGCCATCATATTGAATTGCAATATCATAATCATGTTTATATGCATACTTATAACCAGTTTGAACTGCACCACCAATACCTAAATTGTGTATTAAATCTATATGTGGAATATTATTATCTTCAAGTATTTTCTTTGTGTTATCTGTAGAACAGTCATTAATAACTATTGCATCATAATTTGTTTTATTCTTTTTATTAAACTCAATAATACCATTATAAGTATTTAATATATTATCTTCTTCATTATAAGCAGGTATTATTATTAATATTTTTTTACTTTTCATATGTAACCACCATCTGAATTCATTATATATTAAATAATTATCAAAATCAATAATTCTAAATCCAGTATCTAGATAATATATGATTAACTTGTGATAATGTCTTAAGTAATGACTTGCGAAAATGTCCCAAGTCAAATATAATACTCCATCACGAGATGAAGTTATGAGAAAGGTAGAATTAAATATGAAAGAATTAGAAAAATATGAAACTATCAAATAATTAGTTGATCATGATGGTAACAAAGAAAGAGCCAGTTTAAGACTTGGTATATCAAAAAGGCAAATAAATCGCCTGATTAACATTTATAAGGAGAAAGGCAAAGAAGGATTCATCCACGGCAATAGGAATCGTACTCCCTCTAATGCATTATCAAAATCAATCTCCGAAGATATTATAACACTTTATCAAACAAAATACTATGATTTCAATTTTTGCCATTTTAGAGAGTTTTTAAAAGAAAAAGAAGGTATTGAAGTATCATATAATTTTATTTATAAAACTCTGATGAACGCAGAAATTACATCCCCGAAACTTAGAAAAGCAACTAAGAAAAAACTTGCAAAACAAAAATTAAAAGATAAAAAGAAAATAACTGATGATATGAATTATAAAGAAATTAATGAATTAGTTGACCATGAAGTTGCACTTGAGGATTCTCATCCTAGAATGGAAAAGCCTAAAAACTTTGGTGAAATTATTGAAGAAGATGGTTCTATTCATTTATGGTTTGGTACTATAAAACTTGCCTTCATCTTGCAAATGATAGAGCAACCTCTACTATTATTGGTGCATGGTTTGATAAGCAAGAAACTTTAAAACTTTAAATGGTTATTATCATGTCTTTTATCAAATTCTAACCAATTATGGTATTCCATATAAGTTTTTAACTGATAACAGAACTGTATTTAATTATATGAGATTAAATCCTGACAAAAGAACTAGTAACAAAGATGTTTTGACACAATATGGTTATGCTTGCAAGCAACTTGGTATTAATCTTGAAACCACTTCTGTTTCGCAGGCTAAAGGTTTGATTGAAAGAACTAATGGCACTTTTCAAGAAAGACTTATTCAAGAACTAAGACTTAATAATATAACTACTATTGATGATACTAACAAATACTTATTAGAAGTTTTTGTCCCTAATTTTAATAAGAAATTTGCACTTGATTATCATAATTTTAATTTTGTTTTTGAAGCATCCCCTTCTGAAAATAAAATTAATTATACTCTTGCAGTCCTTACTTAAAGAAAAATTGATAATGGTAATTATATTAAATATTATGGTAATTATTACCAACCTTATTTGAATGATGAATTAAAATGCTTTGAACCCAAAACTAAGTGCCTTGTTATCAAAGCATATGATGGTAGTTTATTAGTCTCTATTGACAAACAAATACTTAAATTAAAACCTCTTGAAAAGAAATAAAAAATACTCGGATAATTTTGATACTATTGAAGAAAAGCCTAAAAAAGAAAGAAAAAAATATGTCCCTCCTATGTCCTTGGAAACTTGAAAGTTTTAAAAGACAATTATACAAAAGTCATCAAAAGCATCAATATGCTTAGATTTCATCCTCGTTTTTGTTATCAATTAAAAATAACTTATTGATACTAAATGAAAATAAGTTATAAAATGTAAAACAAAAAAACGAGAATATTTTCCCGCTTATGTTTAAATTTTTTTAGGACATTTTCCTAAGATATTGACATAATTCTAAATCCAATATCTAGATAATAACAACATAATACTAGAAATATATATAACTACATAATATATTATTATAAAATACTGAAACTTATATTTTTTAAATACGCCTTTACACTTAAAGTCAAAAATCAAAAATATTAGGAAAATAAATGGAATAAAATACCTTCCTTGAACACCACCTATATATTTTATATTTCTTATATAATATAAAATAGTTCCATTGCTTATATTATCAATATCTACTCCATATGCATTAACTGTCCAAGGTAACATTGATAAAATTGTAAAACAAACCATTAATAAGGAAATAATAAAAATATATATCTTATCATAAACTGTTAATTTATATTTATCATCATCAACATCAAAGAAAATAAAAATTAAGAAAAATATAATCATAAGTAATTCAATTAGAAATGGGTAATCTGTTTCTAGCCAACCTAACTCTGAGAAAAAGGAATTTACATATTCAAAGAAAAATGTAACTATAGTTCTATTAATTAATCTTATTGCAGAAAATGGATGCATTAATGAAACATATACAGTTCTAATAACATATGAATTATTAAAATATTTAAATACAATACATGCAAGTGTAATTATTAGTATAATAAATGAAGGAATAATTATATATTTATGTTCATTTAAAAATTTATAATTAATATTTAATTTTTTTAATTTTATATTCCATTTTTTAAATGGAACTATAAATATTATCAATCCTAACAATACATATGGTATCTTACAAATACATATTAATATTAAAAGTAATAAAAAATAAACTAAATCTTTGAGTTCGAAACTATCTTTAATGAACTTTAAATATAATATATATGCAATCATAAAGAAACATATAGCATTAGTTACACAATCATATGAAAATGAACTATATTGTTGAACTGCTATTGGGAGAAGCATTAAAAACATCATTGCATCCTTTTTTATAGGTAAAATTTTAAGTGTATAATAGCCAACAATTGTGTAAAATATTACACCAAATAATTCAGCTAAAAAGAAAGCTATAAATACAGGTAAATGAAATATTGTAGAAATTTCAAGTGCCATAGCTTGTGGAAAATGTCTCAATACTGATACCTTCGGAATAGTAAATTTAAATTTTACCATCAGTTTATTTGAAATTGAAAAATACTTTTTAGTGTCAACTTTCTTATTCTTATTTCTTATAATACTTGCATTATTTTTTGCACTTCCTATATATTTTTCAATATCAATATTTTCATATCCCAATTCCTTATAAATCATTTTAATATGTGTTTCTTCGTCAGGAACTTGAAAAATAGGAATAAGAATACTAAAAGTAATCCCAAAAATAAGTGACAGTAAAACAAATAATTTTTCATGCTTTATATTATATTTTGGTAAATAATTTCTACACAAATATAGCATTACAAATATTCCTATATATATAATTGTAAAAATGAATAGATCTAGTATTACCTTATCTCTTATAATTTTATAATCTTTATAATTGTTGAATTTTAGTTTTTCTATAGTAGGTGCTTTATATTTTGAAGTACTATTTCCATAAAAATCATAAGTATATGTAATAATTATTTTTTTAGTATTTTTACTGTTCACAATATAAAAATCACTATTTTTAACATTTATTGACTTTGAATTATCGATTTTTACTTTATTACTCTTATTATTAATTAATTTTATATTATAATTATCAATCTCGTCACAAAATTTCAAAGTAAAATAATAAATATCTTTATTTTTCAAATCAATATTAGCTTTATAACTATAAGTTACTGTGCCTACTCCATTAACTTTACTCTTGCTTACTTTTTCAGATTTTTCTATATATTTTCTAGAAATATTAAAATTATTTTTCTTTTTAGAAAATAGATAACTTACTGAATTGAATTTTAAATTAAAATTTCCAAATAAAAAGTAGTTTAAAAAAAGGACAAATAAGATTATGTATATTAAAATTGATATTGATATTTTAACATATTTACTTACTTTGCTCTTCATTTTTAATTCCTCTCTTATAATCTCTATAACCCATATATATTGCCTTTGTCTTTTTTATTTTATCTTTTTCAAAAAACCATATCTTAAATAGTTCTTTCTTTGTCCTTCCAATTTCTATATCACAATATATTGGAAAATCTTTATGATACATATCATATAAATAGTGTCTATTTCTAGTAATATAGTATCTTCTAAATGCACTATGATTATCAGCATACATTGTTTTTCCTAAAAAATTAATTTTTATTGTATCACCTAAATCATGATTTAAGGTGCAATAATTAAGTTGCACTATTTGATATTTATGTCTTCTTAAGTTGAGACAAAAATCAAAATCTACACAATCTATAAAAAGCCAATCTTTAAAACCATTTACTTTTTTATAAGCTTCAAGATTAACCAAATTTCCTGAAGTCATTACTTCTAATGGAAATTCAACACCTACTCTTGTTTCACTTTCAGTTCTAACTGTTAAATGAAATGGACTTACTATGCCCAAATGCTTATAATCTGCACCAATTAAATTTCCAACAAAATTATCTTTTTTAAATTTTTCAATAAAATCTTCCATTTTTTTTAAGGAATCATCCTTAAATCTACTATCCTGATCCATAGTAAGCAAAAAATCTGCTCCATCTTTAATAGCTTCTTTTGCACCAACATTTAATGCATATGCAATACCTTTGTTGTCGTTTAATGGAATATACTTTATTTTTTTATTTTTCTTAAATTTATCACTTAAATCAACATTTGGAGTGTTATCAACCACAAATAATTTATCAAGATAAGGTAAATAAGAATCTATATTTTTATTTAAGTTATTGTCTGGTTTAAACAATACTACAACACCATCATACTTCATAATTTTACCGCCTTGCTTATCATTTTCTTAATAGATTCTGGTACCTTTATCTTTGATGCCATCTTCCATCTTAATGAATTAATAACTCTAAAATATTCATACTTATAAGCTGAATCATCAGTTTTATTACTATTTATAGAATATTCAATTATTTTTTGTAAACTTTCAATATTTTCACTGTTTCTTGAAACTAATTTATTCTCATCATAAATTTTTGTATACTCTTTTGACATTTCTTTCGTGTTTTTAATTTTATACTTCTTCATATTTTCTAAAACTTTATTGTATTCATTTTTATTAGAAAAAATAGATTCAATTTTCTTAATAATATCATCTGTTGATGAAGTAACCGGTATTAAATATCCAAGTTTATACTTTTTTATTCTATCTGCACCTGCACCTATATTAAATGAAAGTACTGGTATCATACTGGCAACATCTTCTGTTAATGTATATGAATAAGTCTCTGGCCAGATAGAAAGTGAACAAATTAAGTTGATTTTATTTTCTTTTAATAACTTTGGAAGTTCATTTCTTGTATACTTACCATGATATGTATAATTAGTTTTATTCTTTGTTAAAGTTTTAAATTCACTGTTTCCAAACAAATGATAATGAATATTCTTAGGACTATCTTTAACCAAATTTTCAAGTACTTTTCCACCTTTATGTTTAGCTAAAACACCTACAAACGCAACATTAAATACATCTCCTGGGATACTTTCATAATCACTTTTTTCTAAATCAATACCATGCTCAATTACAGATATTTTTAAATCTGGATAATATTTATTTATATATTTTTTTGTATTTTCTGATGGAACAATAACATCATCAAACTTGGCTAAAAATTTATTCCACTCTTTCTGCCAGTTAGGTACAATATTATTTCTCATATTTAATTTTGCTTTTAGGCAACCATTACAATCCTTTTTATTTTGTGGAATATCAATACAACATTTTTCCATCATATAAAGCATATTTATTGTAGGACATAGTGAATAATAATCATGTAATGTGATAATTAATTTAATGTTGTTTTCTTTTGCAACATCGGCAATATCAAAATAATGTCCAATCATGTGATGAATATGTATTGTATCAATTCTAAATGCTGATATGACATTTTTTATCATATTTTTATATTCAGCATTGTACAAAGAATAGTTACTTGTTGAAGAAATACTAGGTAAATTTAAAAACCTTTCATCTTTTTCAAAGTAAGAATAAATTTTGTAACTACCATCTTCTGGAGCTAAAACATGAATATTATATTTAGACCTTAAATTTTTAATCAAATCTAAAACATGTATAGTTGTTCCACCAACATTATTTTTAGCATCATGAAAATCATGTATAAGCATTAATATATTTTTTCTACCATACATATTTATTTGATAAAAAATATTATCACAAACTTTTTTTAATGGGAAAGTTGAACACCACATTTCAGTTTGTCTCTTATATACTGGATATCTTTCTTGTAGAATTTTTTCATGACTTTCAATAAGTCTTATTTTACTATCAGTAAATGATTGAGACTCTTTATGATAAACTATAGATTTCATACATATCAAATGTTTAAAGCCATATTCTAAACATCTATATGAAAAATCATTTTCTTCACCATATCCCTTTTCAAAAGTTTTGTCATCAAAGTATCCGACAGTATCTAAAGCTTTCCTTGTAATGTACATACAAAAGCCATGTGCCGTTGGAAGTTCTATAGTATCCTTATATGCAACATCACTTACAAGTTTTCCATATTCATCAAAATTCATATTATTAGGAAGTTCATTTTTTTGAAGTCCTATAGGAACAGATACTAAAGTTGCATTATTTGAAAGTGAAGTAACACTTGCAACCATTGGTTCACTATATGCAGTTTTTTTAATATAATCAAGCCAATTTTCAGTAACTTCTGTATCAGAATTTAAAAGTAAAACATCGTCTTTAGAATATTTCATGCCTTTATTTACAGTACCAACAAAGCCTAAATTTTTCTCATTTTCGAGCAAAATTATATTTTTACCATTAGCATATTTTTTTAATAATTTATCTACTCTTTCATCAGGACTTTTATCATTGATTAAAATAAGTCTATTATTTTTTAAATCAGTATTTTTTATAATTGAATCAATACATGGTGCTAAGCAATCATAAGCATTATATATTGGAACTATTACATCACATTCACGCATAACTACACCTCCTCAGCAAAACCTTTTTCTAACTTTTTAAATACAGCATAACCAATAAGTAAAACTATCACACTAAACAAGAAAACAAAAAACAAGTTTTCTAAATTAGGTAATGTCTTATAATAAAATATAGCTCTATATCCATTAATAATTGATGTGAAAGGATTTAAATTAAGAATCCATGAAAATTTCTTTGGAAATAGGTCTGAAGAATATAAAATAGGTGTTGCATAAAAAAGCATGTTAACAAAAAAATTAATTATATATTCTGCATCTCTTATATATACGTCTATTGAACTTGATATAAATAAAAGACCCAATTGCAAAACAAATTGAATTATAAGTATTATTGGTAAAAATAGAATATACTTACTTAACCCAATGCCACTAAATAAAACAAAAATAATTATAATTATACACGAAATCAAGTAATTTATTAAACCAGAAGTTACTATTGATATTGGAAGTATTTCTCTTGGAAAATAAACTTTTTTTATAATTCCACCATTGTTAACAATACAGGCTGTACCACCAGAAATAGATGTTGTAAACCAAGTCCATGGTAAAATTCCAATAATAAGAAATGTTACATAATGAGGCTGAGTGTTTTTAAGAACGAAAGGAAAAACTATTGCATATACAAGCACAGTTAGAAGAGGATTTACAAAAGACCATAAAACTCCTAAAAATGAGCCTTTATATTTCCCTCTTATTTCCTTTTTAACACTTGTCTTCAAAAGTTCTCTATATTTATATAAATCTTTTAGCATATTATGCGCACTCCTTTAAGTAATCATCAACTACTTTGTTTACATTTCCATCTTCTCTTATTTTACCTTCATAAATCCAAATAGCCCTATCACATAAATCCTTTACTGAATCCAAACTATGACTGACAATAACTATTGTTTTTCCTTTTTTCTTTAATTCATGCAGTTTTGCATAACATTTTTCCTGAAAATGTTGATCACCAACAGCAAGAATTTCATCAATTAACAATATGTCAGCATCTACATTAATTGCAACACTAAAAGCAAGACGCATATACATACCGGAAGAATACGTTCTAACTGGGCTATCAATAAATTCGCCAAGTTCGGAAAATTTAATTATGTCATTTAATCTCTTGTCAATTTCTTTTTTAGTAAGTCCAAATACAGCAGCATTAAAATATATATTTTCCCTTCCAGTAAAGTCAGGATGAAAGCCTGCACCCAACTCCAAAAGAGAGGTAAGTTTGCCATGTACATAAATTTTACCAGAAGTAGGATAAATTATTTTTGTCATCAATTTTAAAAGTGTTGATTTTCCACTTCCATTAATACCAATCAGTGCAACAGTCTCACCTTTCTTTATCTCTAAATTAATGTTTTTCAAAACCTCTCTGTCATCTGGCCTTTTTCTATTCCAAAAAACCAATCTTTCTTTTAGTGTATTAGGTTTATCATAATAGAGTTTAAAATTTTTTGACATATTAACAATTTTTATAGCATAGCTATTATCTTTCATACAAAAACTCCTTTAACATATAAGATTATATCATATATATTATTAAAAAAAAAGAAAGGATTTATCCTTTCAAAGTATTACATAACTAAATCTAAATCAACTAGAGTATTTATTCCAGGTATTTGACCACTACTAGTATATTGCCATATAAAGTATGGATCAGAGTAATAACTAGCATTATCAATACTACCAGTGTAATGTGATAACCATAAATCAATGTTACTTAATTTACTCATGTTTAATTCATTTTTAATAAAATTAGGATTTGAATAAATCATTGGCTTTAATCCATATGTTTTTATTTTATCACAAAATCCTAAAATGGCATTAGTTCTTTCTATTTTCCCAATTTCATCTGCTCTTCCAGAATGAGCACTATTAGAATATTCTGTGTCTATTACTATCGGAAAACTTAACTTCTTTTCATATCCAGGAAATGCTAAATTAAGATTTTTAATTACGAAATCAGCTTCCTCAGCACCTTCATTATAATTTTTTGCTTGACTGAAAAAATAAGTTCCAACTTTTATTCCATTATCATATGCCGAATTAATATTATTCTTAAAGTTAGTATCGATGCTAAGCACTCCTGTTCCATATCCTCTATATCCTAGTCTAATTATTGCAAAATCTACAGCACCACTTCTTCTAACAGTTCCCCAATTTATATTTTTTTGATGATATGACACATCTATTCCAAGCATTTTCTTATAAAGATAGAATCTTTTTGAATCATCAACTATTAAATCTCCAATATCATCATATATTGCTATTTTAAGAGTATGATATCCTTGAACAAAGTCACTTAAATTAATTTCTGTACTGAATCCAGGGGTTGGATTAATTGATGCATCTCCATAATCCTTTATTGCAGCAATTACATCTTCTCTTCCAGATTTATAAATTTTAGAATCAATTAACTTATCATCAACATAAATTTTAATATTATCATTCAAATTTGTAGACATTGTCCAACCATGAACATCAATATTATTTGATGCACTAAGTGATTCAGTAACGGGTGATTCTATTTCAATTTTTCCTATATATTTTTTTATTTTATAATTACTTGTTTTTGAAGTAATTACCTCACCTCTTTTGGAATATAAAACTATACCAATACTATGTGTACCGTCTTTTACAGAAGACAAATCAATTGTTGATGTAAAGCCAGGCATTGGATTATTTGAAAGTCCACCATAACCTTTTATAATATTTGTTACATCTCCTCTTCCAATTCTATTAATAGAAGAATTAAACTTTTTTCCATCAACAAGAATGCCAAGTGAATAATTACTACTCTCAGTCATAACCCATCCATAAAAAGTAAATTTATTTGAATTAATGTTAGAATATAAAGATTCAATTTGTATTAGTGTATTAGGTTTTTCATTTCTAAATAATTTATTGATTGAAATAATTATCTTACCGTTACAAATGGCCTCTATTTTCAATGTGTGATTTCCAAAATCATAATTTGTTAAATCTATTTTTGCATTATATCCTGGTGTTGGATTTGTATCCTTTCCACCATAACCTTTTATTGTATTTACTACATCTCCTCTTTCTACTCTATTTACTTCTCCTATATCTTTTCCATCTACATATACCTTTACTTGAGTTCCTTTTTCTTCACTCATTATCCATCCTTGTAAGTTTAATGTATTTGAAAAACTTT
>AUXO016775396.1_pt1 | contig 16575 bp, 19 predicted proteins | sample 768731 | NCBI WGS metagenome assembly AUXO01 (sample SAMN02715735, study PRJNA202380) | gut metagenome | biome: sheep rumen | host: Ovis aries | place: New Zealand: Palmerston North
TCAAACCAGTCATATCCCATTGTTGGGAAATAACATAATCTATAGTTGCTGCAGTTAAAACCAATACGAGCCATTACCTGAGTAATGTTTTCAGCAGAACCACCATTATTTCTGTGTTCAAAGATATTACCAACAAAACCAGCTGTATAGTTTTCACCTGAGTGATTTGAGCCATCAAACAAAGTTGTAACATCTGCAAACGCCCAGAAGTGACGCTGACACCAACCAGCAGAAGTAGTACAAACTTCTGGTTTATATATACCAATCTGTCTGAAATAACCTGCACCACATATAGTGTTTGTTGCAAATAAACAGGCTGCACGTACTTGAGTAGCACAAGCACCATTTAAGTATAAATATCCATTAGAACAGAAGCAGTAAACACCAGTTTGAGTTGCAGCAGTATTACAGTATCCGTTATTTGCATATATATCTAATCGTCCACATCTTGCTATAAGTCTGTGAGAGAAATCACCACAATAGTTGCAGAAATGGAAGTCTAAATAAGGCGTACTACCAGAGAATATTTCAGTATATGTTGGTCCATAAATAGAACTGCCAGCACGGAAAGAACAAGACTGTAATGTACCAGTAGAAGGATTGTAATAAACTTTATTGCTTGCATTTACCTGAGAAATAGTTGCATTACTACAACCATCACTTCCTAACAAGAAAAGATTATGGTCAGTAGCATCACAGCATCTGCATAACTCACTTCCAGCACCGCCTTCCTGTAAGTTTAATGTATAGTCATTTGCTTGGTTTAAAGTAAAGCTACCGACACAGGTAGAGCCTTGGCAAACTGTAATAGTAGAGTCGTGAACATCTGTTATTTTAGAAACTAAAGAAGAAGTAATACCAGAGTTTAATGCAGCCAACTGTTCAGCAGTAAAACCACTACTGTTTATTGTATAAGCATATTCCCAACCATTTGTACCATAGGTATATTTATCAAAAGAATAGAGACCAGAAGTACTGTCTAAGGTTTTCAAATAAGCATAGTCATTTTTATCACCAGTTGTTGCTAATAAGTCTGCTAAAACAGTAAATGTTCCTCTAAATGTTGCAGTTGCAGTTTCAATAGAACTGTTTACAAAATCTTTATCTGCCAACTGATTTGAAGCTGAGGCTTGAGCTGGTATTAAGTCTAATATTAAAGATTGGATTTCACTTTTATTGTAGTATCTATCATCAAAGTCGATTTCTGTTATATCACCACTTACATCGTCTGTAATAGTCAATACGCCATCGGTCCAGTCAAAAGTATAAGAAGTTCCACGCAACTCAAAGATATTTGGATTACCATCTTTGTCTACATAAATCAACTTATTTGAAGTATAGTCATAGAAAACAGAAATAGCAGCAAGAGCATTAGTTAGATTTTGAATGAGCTCAGTATTTTCAGTAATGCGTTGCTCATCTTTTTCAACAGTATTTGCCAGAGTAGCCTGAGCATTATAGAGAGAGGTTATATCCTTTTTTATTGCAGAGTCATCATAGTCATTCTCATTTGTTATTGTTGTTGTTTTACTGTTGTCGATTATTTCCTGAACACGAGTAACCAACTGAGCCTGATCATCTTTTATTTGACGTTTGATACGGAGTAATGCAGAGTTGATTTCTTCAACAGAGACATTTTTTATAAGTATTTCCATTTAGCTGTTTCCTTTTGTATTATTAGTTAAATGGACTAAGGATGGATATTATTCTTCACTATTACTGCTATGGTCGTTATTGTTATTACTGGTACTGAGATACTTATCGACACTATACACGTAGTTTTCCAAAATCTGTATTTTTTCTCGTATTCCTTGGATTGTATCGCCAGATTGGCTGAGTATTTGGTCTGTTCTTGTTGTAATCTCTCGTATGTTTCCAACTGTTGCTGTAAGTTCTTGTTCTCTGTTTTGAGCATTTGATAGTTCAGCTCTAATGTCGTTAAGTCGTTGTTCAGTTCGTCGAAGATTCCTTTGGGTGGCGACAAGTCTAACGTTTGAGATTCCCGCCCATAACAATAGTACGAGCAGCACCCCACCGAAAATAATAGACTTAATATTATTAAAAACTTTTTCATACATCTCTATATGGTTATATCTCCGTCTGAATATCTGTAAAACTTACTTTCCCTTTCTTCTGATTCACCAAGACTGTCATAGTATGTATAACTGGATTTTATGGCACCCTCTAACACTTCCAATACAGTTCTGTTACTTTTTAACACTGCCATATTTGAACGGCCACATGCATCTACATAGTTTAGGTAGTTGTATATTTCATCACCAACACTTGGAGTTTCTGCTAGAGTGTAGTAATAAGCCTCAAATGCAGGATATTCAGTGTCCGGGTCATTCTTGTCACTTTTCCAGCAATACAAAGTTACTCCACTTCCGCCACCTTTTGAATACTCTTCCCCGTTTATGAGAACAATATCCTCTACTGGTTCATTTGTAGTAAGATTTGCAATAGCCTGGTGTTCTTCATTTACTGTATATCTTTTGATGTAAACATTACTGTTGCTCATTATGGCTCTACCTCTTGAACTTTTTCAACTTTTATACCATTGATTGTAAGGTTTTCAAAATCAATAGTGTCTTCTGAAAGTTCTATATCAGTGATATAGCCAGCATCATCTGTTTTAATATTTTTAATATAAACATTTGTATTCATTTCTATTTGTCCTCACTTTCTTTTATACGATTATCTACTAACAAGTCAACAACTGCGCCTATTTTTATAAGGTTTTTGTTGATTTCAGCTAAAAGTTGAGACTGATTTTTATCGTTATCCTCACATAATGTAAGCCTAACATCAGTCCTACTTCGCCATTCTGGTAAATCTTTACATTTTTCCACAACATCCTCCACTTTGCCTTTATATAAGCCAACAACTATAAGGATGCCACCAACTGTAAACATATAAGGCAGTATTTTTAGCAATAGTTCCATTATCCAATAAGTCTCCTACTCAATAAGTCTTCTAATACTATTAGTTATTTAGATGTTTACAGCTGAAATAGCGGGTATTTCATCCATTGGTGTATATCCTAACTCGTGACAGATTATAGGGTTTGTACTTTCGATTGTAAATGAGATTGCACACGCTTTTTGATATTCTGGCTGATATCTCAAATATAGAGAGTCTGTTAAAGAGTCCCACTTATCGTTTGTTATCTCATATCTCTGTTCATCTGTTTCAACACCCTTGTCGGTAACAGTTGTTGACTTAACTTTTACATATCCAGGCTGCTCATTTACTTTGAATACTCTAATGTATAAGCAGTCAAAGTTTGATTTAAGAGCATTATTTCCTAAATAGTCGGTTTGATACTTCAAAACGCCATTATAGATTGTTGCTATAGGCGCAGTTGGGTCAAATATAACTACAGAGTCACCATCAATAGGCCTGTTTGTTGCTGCATCAGCTTCATATTTAGTTAAAACATCAACTTCACTCTGGATGATAAAGTGGTCATTATAGAATACAATGTTATTTACTTCTGTTAAGTCGTCTAACAAATACTGATAATGATTTGAGATACATAAAAGTCCAAGGTTTGTAGAAATAAACAACTCTTGAGTAGCAGGGTTGTACCAAGTACCACTTATTTCATCTATATCATTCCACTGATATGCTTTTCTCATAATAGCATCACCAGCAAAAGAATAAACACATCTATCAAGTGGGTTCCAGAATAAAGCTTCTGTTGGTAAACATCCTAAATAAACCTGTCCTTTACAAGGCATAATAGCCTGATAGGTGTCAATGTCTGCACCATTATAGTAAATCTCATAAATAAAGCCGTTTGAAACCATATAATGTAGTGTCTGAATAGCAAAGATTACTTCTGCATTTTCAAGACCAGCAGTCAACAAGTATGCCAAATATACTTGTCCATTATATTTCATTAAAGGATATGCAGTAGAAGTTGCCTTATTTAATACCATATCTCTCTGGTTATAAGTCTTAATATAAGTAGTAAAAATGTTAGGGTTATAAACAGGAGTATCAGTTGGATATACTGCGTCTTCTAATAAAGTATTCTTGTATTCAATGCCGTTTTTATATGATAAGTCATATTGTGCAGTTGTGCTGTCAATACCTCTATAGTAATCAACTCCAGTACTGTTTGTTTCAGATTTTATCTTGTTATAATCTTTAACTAAAACATTTGTCAAAACCTCAGCTGCAACAGTTAAACCGACTATTGGGTCATTTGTCATTTCATAGTTTGCATTTTGTGCTGAGGCATCGATTATGTTCTGTGTGCCTTCTTGTAAATACCCTGTGTTTGCAGTATTCTGAATAAGAGCATCATTTATTATAACGCCTTCTTGAAATCGATTGTTATAGTCTGAGGCATAATGTAACTGAACGTCATTTACTGTATCATAACAGTTGAAGTAAGAGGTTGTATTTACGATAATAAATCTATCCTCTATGAAAGAATAAGGCATATCATCATTATCTACTGTTTCAACCCAAATGTGTACTACTTTATTGTAGTTGTTAATAAAGTATATATCATCTTCAGATACAAATAAAATCTTAGAGATATTATTCCAGTCAGTTAAAAGAGTACCAATCTTATTTGACTCTTCACTGTAAGAAATGGCAGAAATGTAGTTGTTATTATAAAGTACTCGCCAGTTATAACAAGAAGCAACTCCACCTTTTCCATTTGTCTTATTTTCACTGTTATATCCAGCATTCAAAATGACATTATCAGAAGAAGTGTCATAAAGAATATGAGTAATAGTTTCACCGTCAGCGCCTTTAGTTATTAAAGAGTCTCTGAAGTAGTTATATCCTAATGACTTAACTTGACTGTCATAGTAATATGGATAAGCTGCTGCTTTATTTTCTTGCTGTGCTAACAAAACTTTCTTAGAGGTGTCTACATCATAATAAACTATATTGTTTTCTACTCTATTAAACACACCAGTAAAACAGTAAGCACCCTGTTCCAATACATTTTCATCATCATAAGGTAATGACTTTAGTGTAATAAACTGACCATTATCCAATATGGCGTCACAGTTAAAGTTTGACAATGGAGAAGTAGTTGCTTCACCAGCAACAGTAATATAGTTGTATTCATATGGTGTGCCGTCTTCATAATACCAGGTACCATCTGCGCCTTTAAAGTCTTGTCCATCTAATATCTTATTTAAAGACTTTGTTGAAGCAGTTGTATAATATGAAGTAGAAGGTAACCATTTTAATGTTAAGTCTGTTACTTCACCATTTACCAAAACATTATGGAAAGCAACGATTAAGAACCCATTTACAGTGTCCATAGTAGTCATATCATCTGTAGCGATACAAAACTTTGGAGTTGGATAACCAGAAGTAGAAGAAGCATTATTGTTTCCAACGTACTGTTTTGCCCAAGTTTTATCTGCATAACTTCTTGTATCAGTTATATCTGTTATAGAGCCTGTAAAATCCTCAGCAATAATCTCTGCTCTTGTCTTGTTGTCTACAGCTTTATAGTAAAGAGTGGCATTAACATCTTTATTTCCTCTTATTCTTAAAACGTTACCAGAGTTGTTGTAATAAACTCCAGTAATGTAAGCGTCAACATCATATGAGCCAAGTTTGTATTTAATAGCATCTGATAAAAGTATCTGAGTTTCAGTTTGAGTTGTAACAGTTTCAGTAGAAGTTGACTGAAAATCTACACTTCTTGCAGTTGCATCAAAAACATAGTTGAAAGACTGGCCTTTACAATCTACACCACTGTCTGTAATAACTGATACCAAATACTGAGGATACTCATAGCCACATCCATCAATATAAGTACCAATATGTGCATATGTAATAATAGGAGCACCAATAAAAGTAGGACTTACAGTATTGGTTTGAGTTCCATAAGATGCACTAATAAAATCAACTTTATACTGGCTGTCACTGTTCTTATAAAAAACTACTATCGACTGGTTGTTGATTATTCGAGTGGCTAAAACAACACTTCCAGTCATATCATATGTATGTGTTGAACCATTATACCACACCAAAGAGTTGTTTAATACTTTAATATAGTGCAACTCATCATTATGCTTATAAACTGAGTCGATATATGTCAAGTCTAATGTTTCAGTATCAAAAGTCTTATTTGTATATGACATCAAAGTGTCACCACCTCGAGTAAGTGCATTTTTTGTTACTAAATAGGGTCTTTCCTTTGTATCATAAACATCATAACTATTTGAAGTAAAATGTCTATAAACAGGAGATAAAACATTCCCATAAACAACACCATTATTATGCAAGAAGCCATTATTACCTGGGTTGTGTACGTCCAACTTATTATGAGAAAGATTTATAATACCTTCTAAAGGAAGCGTTACTAACTGTGCTTTATTTGCCATTTTCTATATCTCCTTGTGCTAAATCACCTTCGATTTTCTTCTGTGCTACATTTGCTGGAATAAATGCTAATGGTATTGTTGCCAATAATGTAGCTAAAGTGAGAAAATCTGTTTTTCCGGCTACTACAATATATGTTATTAATCCAATAGCCCATATTACTATCCAAGTTTTTACTGATTTAAGTTTATTATGTCTCATTTGTATTATTAGTAATATTCTATTTCATATTATATATTTAATAATATAATCTTTATCCTATCTAATATTCCATTATGTAACACATTCACATAATAAAAAACAAAAATAATAATAATAAAATATAAAATAAAAATAAAAAATAAAAAAATATAAAAGAACCAAATCAAATCAAATCAAACCATTCAATAATAACAAATGGTACAGTTATATTTGACTTTGATAAAAATAATAATAAAGAGTAAGTAACCCTAAAGTAAATAAAAAAGGCTACCTCATTTAATGGAAGTAGCCAGAAAAAAATAAAAAAATAAATAAAGGAGAAAAACTTTATATAAAGGCGCCATTTTATAGACGCCATTTATCCTTTTCCTTATGCAGCAGGGAATAATCCAACAGCACAGTTACCTGGTGCGGTTACTACGAATGCTCCAGTGAAGAACAATGTAATAAGTACATCAGGACCATCATCAGAACCACTACCTGGTTGAACATTGATATAGTCATCTATGATAAGTTTAGAACTATCGTTTGCATAGCCTTCGTTATCAGAGTACTCTTCAATATTAGCTTTACCTGGCTCATTGTTCTGAATACCATTATCAATAAATCCGTTGTTTGTGAAAGACCAAAGCTGAACTACATCTAAGTCAAGAATATAGAACATACCTTCGTGTAAACGTGGGTCATCGAATATTCTTTCTGCAAAGTTTGTAGAAGCAGCAGCCTTTAACTTGTTGAAACCGAAAGTAGCTTCTTTCTGACCAGCATTAGATACTGGTGCAACTAAACGATTTCTGAGTTCCATTTCGTCAGAGAGTTTAGCGAAGTCAAATGGGTTAACAACGATGATTGCATTTTCGTTAGAAAGACCGTGGTTACGAGCTCTCATAAATGCTTTCTGGATTGTTGCAAGTTTAGTATTTGTTGCAGCTGAAAGTGCAGAGTCATCTACTAAAATACCAGCAAGTCTATCAGAAGCAACTGAACGGTTTACACCGAAGAAGCTGTTTGCAAGACCAGTTCTATCTACTGGAAGCCAACCGTCAAGTCCTACTGGAAGACGAGGACTTCCGTCAGAGTTTACAGAGCCGTCAAACTGTAAGTATGTTGCACTAGTTACAGCAATAGCAGAAGCAACAGCAGCAAATGTTACGCTTGAGTCATCAATAGCGATGATTTTTGCAGCATCAGTATTTGCAGAAGCATCTGGAGTTGTATAGTCAGATTTCATACGTACAATAGAGTTAAGAGCTAAAGAAGCAGGAATAGCTGAGTCAGTAAATGTTACTTTTGTTCCAGAAGTAGTGATAGAGGCACTTGAAGGCATTTTACCAACAACACCATAACCATTACCATAGAAAGCAGCAGCTAAAACACGTCTTAAACCATAAGTTGAAGTGAAAAGTTTTTCACCAGCAACTTTCATATAAGCACCTTTCTTTGAGAGAGAAGCCTGAACTTCATCTGCATTCATAGAATAAGGAGCGAAGATTTTACCAGGAGTTACTGTGAACTCAGCGTTTCTTACTGTTTCTGCAGCAAGTGCTTTTGCTTTATTAAAGTTAGCTGATACAGCTCCTGAACCATCGTAAGGAGTTACAAACTTGAACTCTTTACCTTCAACACGCATTGTTTTTAATGCAGGCAAAATAGGAGATTCACGTAAAAGAACCTGTTCTACTTTGTCGTGATAGTAACTTTTAAGGATGTTACGAACCTGGTCTGTTACACCTAAAGCCATAATATTATTATTTCCTTCCTTATAAAAAATATTGTCAGTCTGCCGTATAAGGACCGGCTAAAAGAATATATTCCCACTAACATAGGAAAACCATCAAAAACGATTATACTTTACATTCATATAATCTCTTGTATTATTAGTATTTATCTACTCTTCATATGCAGCTTCTGTAAATAAAGGATTTACTTTTTTCTGCTCTTTTGAAGTTACTAAGTCTAATATTGTTCCGTCATTAAGAGTAACCTTAATATGTAAACCTGGATTATCATTACATTGCTGAATAAACTCTTCAAGAAGTCCCCAATCTGAATGTTTAGATAATAAGGTTTCTCTTTTTAACTTTTCTTGTATTAACTGTTTTTTGTATTCTTTAATCTCTTTATTTATTTCTTTATCAAGTATCATTATTCAATACCTTCTCTTTTCTTTTCTTCTTCTAGCTCAGCCATATGTCTAGCATTTTCTTCTTCTTCAGAAAGTACTTCTTCAGTTTCTTCTTCAGGCTCTTTTTCACCTTCTAAAGCAGGTTCCTCTACATCGGCTGTAGACTCTTCTTCAACTTCTTTTTCAGTTTCATCAGTTGCAGTTTCTTCTACTTTTTCTTCTGTTTCTTTTTCAACTTCTACAACTTTTCCATCTTCTACTTCAGCTTTGATTTCATCACCATCAGTAGTCTCAACTTTAACTTCTTCAATCTTTTCTGGTTCTACACCATAAGCTCTACCGATTTCATCAAGCTGTTCTTGGATGTGACTAGCAAGTTTTTCAACATATTCATCTTCACCCATACCATCTGTTCTTTCAGTATAAGCATCAAAAGCTTTTTCAACAATGTCAAAGTCAGGATTATGTTCTAAAAGTTTAAGTTTATCATTGAAACCATCTAACTTTTCGCCATACTTGCATCTAAAGTCAGAAAGTGCTTCGTCATGCTGATATTTTTCAAACTCACCTTTAATAGGATTAATGAGGTTATCCATTAAATCAGTTTTGATTGAAGTGATTTCTTCAGCCAAATGTTTCTGATATTCAATAATATCTGCAATAGCAGTTTTTAACTGTTCAATAACATCAATATTCTCGTTTTCCATTATTATAAAATCTCCATTCTATTGGTTTATATTATTAGTATTTACAGCAGCTTGAGCATCTAACTGTGCTTTAGTCTGTGCATATGTAGTCTGATATAATGTATCAGTCTGTCTCTGTAAGTTTAATGCAAAGCTAGTATTATCAGCTTGAGTAGCCTGTTTCATAGCAAGATTATCGATAGACTGCTTCATCTTTACTGCTTCACTATAAAGTGTTTCAAGCTTCTGAATATCTGCTTTATTAGTATCATTTTCAGTTGATTTTAATGAGAGTAAAGTATTTGTTATTTCACTCATCAACATATCAAGAGGAATATAAGCAGGGATTGTATAATCTTCATTTACAATAGCCTGATTAATAACAGTCATAACAGCATTGATTGCATTATTTGCATAGGAATAAGCTGCTTCACTATCTGGCATTTCATAGAATAACCCAGCTCTTGATTGAGGTATTGCCCCTCTTTGTATTAACATATCAATCTCTTGAGCTCTCTGAGTTGGATCTTTAGATAAGAAGTCAATAGAAGAGAATGAGATCTTTGCCTTATCATAAATAGCCTGAACATCTGCCCATTTTACCATTAATCTATTTCTATCTTCTGGTAATACATAATCATCTGGATTAAATACTTTAATACAAACTCTCGCAATCTCATTATATAATCTAATAACAGCCTTAAACTGTACTTCAAATCTTTCTGATTCAATGTCATTTAAGGTTTTCATTGCCCTACCAGAGTCAACACCACTTGGTTTAACTGACTGAGCAGAAAGTCTAGAAATACCAACAAGCTCATACGCATCTTGCTTTAATGTAGCAATAGCCTGATTATATTGTTCTGAAATAAAGTCAGGTGTTACAGATGTTACTGGATTTGTTACGCCTTCTATTGGTTTATATGTAATGTATTGTCCAACTCTATTATTCAATGCAGTAACTTTAATATCACTACCTTGTGGAATAATAAATGTTTGAGCTGGATTTCTTCTGATTGCTTCGCTATATGTATCAAATAAGTCCTGTAACTTCATCTGAATACCATAAAGAATATCAACAACAGAAGTAGTATCTTTTCCAACAACAGGATTTACATAAGAAATAGGAATAATAGGAACAACACCGGGTAAGTATTCTTCAACTTTATAAATAACATCATCAATAACATAAGCTTTTACGTTATTTACTATATCGTAGTATTCACCATATGTTACATATTCTACATTATCTTTATACTTAAATGTTAACATAGATGTTGGATAAGATTTTCTTTCATAATATACTCTAGTTGGTTTACCATATGTATCTTCTGCTGGCCTGTACATTACTTGCCAAGGAAGCGCTTTCTTTACTTGTTTAGTATTCTGGTCAACATAAACGAAGCCAGTACCAAAGATACAAGCATCTCTAAAAGCATTTGTTACAGTTTCTGTTACATTCTGTTCATCATACATCATACTAAAGTATTGTTCTACTAACTTCATAATCTGTTGCTGAGCAAAAGTACCATTTACTGTATCAAAGAATGGAATAGCATTTTTTGCAGCTAACTGAGATGTTAAGGCATCAATAGCAGACTGAATAACATTTTCTGATATTGTTGACGTATAATCGCTATTTATCAAATGCCAATAACCAACAACATTACCCTCTTTTATCTGATCGAGATTTACACCCATTGAGTAACAATAAAGTCTAAGGTTTCTTAAAAACTTACCGCGCCATTTGTCTGATAAGCTTTTAAGTTCTGATATATTTTGCCATATTTTATTCTTTGCTAACATTATATTTTGTTCTCCTACAATATTAGTTATTGCTCATTCTATTTAATGACTGTCCGCCAGTAGACATACTATTATTTGGTTTTATACCTTGACCATTAGGAACAATAGGGTTAGCCAAAGAAAAGTTTGTATTCTGCATATAAGTTAGAATATTTGTAGCATTATCATCTTTTGCATAGATATCTGCTGGCATTTCTTTATCTGGTACAGTATAATCCATTTTATTATCTCCTATTAAAATCCCAACTTATCGAAAAACTCTGGTGCTTTTGCCATAATAGATGCAATAGCTTTATCCAATGCAGATGAAGGATTTGTTGCTCTCTGCCAGGTTTCTATTGCAGTCATATCAGCTGGAGTAATGTTCTTACCTTGTGCTTTTGCCTGATTAAGTGCCTTAACAAGTTCTGTTCTTGCAGCTTTATTAGCATTAGCAGTTTTAACAGCAGACTGTGCATCAGAAATAGCTGTTTTTCTTGCTTCATTTTCATTCTGCATATAGTTGGTAACAAAGTCATTCCATTGTGTTCCTTTATCACCTTCACCTTTAATAGCATTACCAGAAGCAGATAAGATATTTCCTAAAACGTTTCCAATAGCTTTTGCTTTACCGGAGCCACCTTGACCCCATAAGTACTTTAAGAAGTCCGAGCCAGATTTATATGGATTATTTTCATCTAATACTGCTTTAGCAACATCATATTCTGACTTACCACCTTCAGAAATAGACTCAACATCGCCTTGGCCAACATTGTATGCGCCAGCATTCTGATTAGCGTTTACTGCGCTATCTTCTATAGGTGCTGGGCTAGAAACTGCAGAAGCATTTGGAGCTACTTCATTTGTATTAGAAGTTTGTACTGCTGTTCTTTTTTCCTCAGTAGGTGTTGGATTATATTCTAATGGATTTTCTTTCCATTCTGATACTTGGTCAGCGTGTACAGGAGCATGATAACCAACAATATTATTTGGGTCAATACCCTGGTCAATCATTTCTTGTTTAACTTCCTGTCTTTCCTGTACTGTATTCTGTAATGGCTCACCACCAGCTCCAGCAGCGCCCGACATACCACCAGCATTTCCTTGTACTGCAGTATTTAAGTCTTGTCCTAATCTCTGCCAGAAGTTTTTCTGTGGTTTTGCTTCAATAGTATCTACTTTATTTTCACCTAAATCTGCGCTAGGTATATTACTTGGCATTCCTGCCTTACTTGTCTTATTCTCTGCCATATTATTCGTTCTCCATTTCTGATACTCTTTTTGATAAGTCAGCAATAGCAGCAATAGCCTGTAATGCCAACTGTGTTCCATTTACGTGTAAAGTGCCATCACTATCTGGTTCTACAGCTCCAGCAGTTACTGGATTTTTCTGTAAATCTTGTGCCATTGGACCAACATGTGTATTATTATCAGTCTCATTTGGATATTTTTCCTGTGCTGACTCTTTATACTTATAGATGTAAGCATCAATAGGTTCAAGAAGCTTTGATAAACCGTTTGCTCTATCTTCCAAATCTTTACATCTTTCATCTGATAAACCAGTAAAACCAGTAATAACATTTCCAGCAGCTTGTAAGCCACTTCCTAACATATTCATTCCGTATTGTCCTCTATTAAACTGATTACCATATAGAGCATTCTGCATATTTCCAACTGCTTGATTTGCAGTAAGAGCATTCATACCAGCATTATTTGCCATATTTTGCTGAGTATTAAAGTTGTTACCATAAGCATTAGCAGCTTGATTAGCACCCATAGCAGCAGCTTGTGCTTTACTCATTCCACTATTTCGAGCAGATGTTCGAGCAGCAGCTCCAGCCTGATTAGCAGTAGTCTGAGCTCCTTTATAAGCTTGACTTAATGCGTTCTCATATCCAGCATTTCCAGTATACTGATTTGCCAAGTTTTTCTGGTTATTTATTGTGTTAGATAACTGATTAAGTGTATCCGTTGATTGATTTAACATTCCCATATTAAATGTCTCCTATTTTATTAGTCAAATATACCATAGACTCTATTTACGTTATTTACGTCTTGAATAACGCCATATTGATTATCGTCTCGTCTTAGCATATCATAGAACTGTTTCCAAGCCTGGTCTATTAAAAGTTCAATACCAGCAATGTCACCATCTTGTCTGATTTTATAGTATTCTGCAACCCTTAAAACTAAAAGCTGTTTATAGATATTATTTGGAAAGTCTAACTCAACATCGCCTGTTCCTTCTACTTCTAGTGTATTAGGAGCTGGAAAATACTCAAGTTCTACATCATCTTTTCCATTGATATAAATCTTATTATTCATTATTTTATAATAAACATCAGATTTTCTCATATCTTTATTATATCGAGGAAGTGGGTTCCAGTTATGGTCTTTTACATTATATACTTGATGGAAATCAGCTGGTAAGTCATTTTCACCCTGATGTAATGTAGTACTATTCAAATAGAAAAGTTCACCATTATCAATAGCTTGCTGATATATTTCAGCCCAAGCATTATTTAGGTATGAACGATTTTCTTCTGATGATATAAATGCTGTATTCTCTAAGTCGGCTAACTTCATAGCCAACAATAATAAATCACTTGCTTTATAATGTATCATTTATTATACTCCTTTAATAATAGTATCTACAAAAGAAGTGCCAATAGGCTTTGTAAGAGAGTCCAGAATAGATTCGCCTACTTTTTCTACAGGTTTCTTTAATATGTTTTCGTCTTTATTTACTTCATCTTCTGTTACAACATAATCTAATACATCTTTCTTTTCTTCTTCCATACTTTTATTGTCTCCTATAAGTCGGTAAAATCCGCCTCATCTTCGTTTATATTATTAGTAATAGGCTGAGAAATATCCTGTATACCATCCTCAGTACCTAATGGATTTTCAAACTGAACTAAAGCTCTTGAAGCATATAAAGCTGCCATTAAAGAGTCTCCGTGGAATATATCATCATCAAGCTCTGGTAATATAGCATCTGTTTCTTCATCACGCTTATATACACACATTTCAAACTCATCTGCTAATGGATCATCTTTTCCAGTATAGATCTTTCTTCTAAATAGCTCAGCTAATACTGATAACGCTTCCATTTTCTCATGTTTATATGCTAACTGTATTGGGAAGTTGTAGTTATTCTGAAGTTCGAATATAATAGACTTAATATTATGGTCAGCATAGTATGTTATATTATTTATTGGTGAGCCAGAAATAGATAATATATCTTGTGCTTCTAATAATGACTGCTTACATTTCTCAACAATCTCAGTAACAGTAGACATATTAAACTTGTATGAATGTAATATATATCCAATATTCTGTTTCTTATCCCAAGCAATAGTAACAATAGCATTGTAGTCTGTTCCGCCCCAGTCAATACCACCATAAATGTAATCTGCTCTAAATCTACCTTGCCTAATAAGATTTTCTACATATTCATTTCCACCTTCATATAAAAGCGGATTTTTTACAACACGAGATTCTGTATCATATACCCAAGAGCCTCTATACTCTCTCTGAATAAAAGCAGCATCTTCTGTACAGCCTTTTTCTTCACAGATTTTCTTAATAATAGCTTCTGTATCACCTTTTAAGAATGGGTTTTTAGTCATATCCCAACCATAGTGTTTCCAGCCTTTTAGCTCTTTCCATATTCTTTCACAATATGTATGGGGTACACGAGGCGGTGTTCCTAAACATACAATCTGCCCATTCTCAAAGTCTCTATCAATAGTTGGTGCTAAAACAGTATCTATTAAATATTGAAGATTACACTCATTCTGTACTTCGTCAATAACAGCTAAAGAGTAAGCGCCTCCTAAAAAAGTATCTGCTGCTGCTTTATTATTATTACCTTTGAATAATATCTGTGATCCATTACTAAACTCCATTGTACCATCATTTTTAGATGATTTAACAATAGATAAACCTAATGATTGTGCTAAAGGTTCTGCTACTTCAAAACATTGTCTAATAGCATTTTCAAACTTTAAGTTTATATAAATAGCACAATGTCCTGGTTGTAATGCGTCTCTTAATAATAAACGTGCTGCTAACTCTGATTTACCGATACGTCTACTACCGACACAGATTATTCTACTATTAAATCTATCATTAAATACCTGCTGTTGTTCAGGATATAATGTTTTCATTATTCTATATTCATTAAAATCAATATCACGAGCTAAATATTTATCAGTTGCTTCATCAAGAGAAGATAATATATCATCTTGCATTATTTGTTTAGCAATCATTTGTCCCAAAGCACCACTTGGATTTGATTTTGCTTCTTTAAGCATTTGTTCAACGAAATCCTGTGCCCAAGACTTTTTTGATTTAGATGCTGCTGGTTTTGTTAAGCCATCTCTTAATGCATCATATATTTCTGTTTTTACTGCTTTCTGTACATTTTTAGGTACAGCGATTATTTTATTTCCCATTATTTATTTCTCCTCTATGCCATCTATACTCTACTAGATTATAACATTTATAACGCTTGTCTGATTTCTCAGAAGCTTCTCTAGCAGACTCTAAATCGTATAATCTACCTTGTACCCAGCCTTCTCCTTCTAATACTGTGCCAGGTTTTACTAATGTTTCTTTTATTCCATTATTATACCAAACATAACCAGGCGAGCCTTTTGTATATGAGGGTTTATGTCCTTTTTTCTGTCCCATATTAATATCCTGGTTTTCTAAAATGAGGATTATGATTCCATTGTTCTGCTACCCATTTTCCTTTAGAAGGCGCATTTAAGAAGTTATTAAACTCACCTGGTTTTACTTCATAATCATATGATTTATCTCCGCCTCTAAAAGTAACAGATGCCGTATTTGTATTTGGATTGTATTCAACATTATCAATAGCAGAAGAGGCCACAGAAACTAATCTACTATCAGGCCCATTTTCTCCTGTAGTATTTCCTGTCTCTACTCTACCATCAGTATAATCATTGCCTTTTATGATTGTACGCTGAGAGGTAGGATTTGAGATAGAAATAGTTTTACCTTTATCAATATTCTGAGAAATCTTATTTTCTTTATTATCTGTTCCTTTATACTTGTTTCTTAATGTTTCATTAAAGCTGTCTATTAAACTATCCCAAATCCTCATACTTATTTCTCCAACTTTGTATCAGTCTTATCTAAGAAAAGACCCAATGCAGAAATAACTGCACTAGTAATAAGTTCGATTGAACCATTAATAGCAGAAGCGTGTGTTGGTTCAAAATAAGTTACCAATGCTACTGAAGCCGTAGCTGCAGCACCAATAAGTGCGTCAATAAGAATATAAACTTTCTTACTCATTTCTATGTTCTCCTATTATAATATTAGTTATCTTTAATAAAATAAAAAAACCCTAGTAAACTTTTACATTTACTAGGGTTT
>AUXO015667715.1_pt1 | contig 16570 bp, 15 predicted proteins | sample 768731 | NCBI WGS metagenome assembly AUXO01 (sample SAMN02715735, study PRJNA202380) | gut metagenome | biome: sheep rumen | host: Ovis aries | place: New Zealand: Palmerston North
ATAGATTTTATATACTAATAAAAACATAGTATTATACATGGCAGGAAAAAGTAAAATTAATGTTCTGAACGTTACATCTAAATCAAAACTCGATGAAGCTATTAGTGAATATGTTACAGCTCACAGATATTATCAAAGATTAATTGCTATGAGAATAATTGCTGAAGGCAATACTATTCAACATGCAGCAAATATTATCGGAGTTAAATATCAAACAGTTCATGGTTGGGCAAAAAAATGTGAAGCTGAAGGTATTGAAGGATTAATACCTAACTTTGGTGGTGGTAGGCCTTCAAAATTATCACAATATCAACTAAAAGAATTAGATGAAAAAATTCAAAACAGCCCTAGAATGAATATAAAAATGCTTAAAAAGCTCATAGAAGAAGAATATAAAGTTAAATATAGTTATAAACAAGTATGGGTTATTGCAAGAAAATTGGGCTATTCTTATGTTAAAATTTATCCAAAATTCTCACAATCACCAGAGGATGCTGAATATCAGTTAAAAAAAACTTAAAAAAACACGATGTTAAAAAAGATGATTTAATAATCTTTTATGACCAATGTAAAGTATTAACTGAACCCTATGTAGGTAGAGGATTATTTAAACAAGGAATGGAACATGTCAAAATAGTAAATGGTAACAAAATCACATCAAACTTAGTTGGTGGACAAGCAATAAATGGAAATTCCGTACTATGTTTAACCAAATCTTCAACAGCACCAGAAATAGCAATATCATTCATGGAAATCAGATTAGCAAACATTACCAACAAATCAACCTACAATAAATTAGATCAAATACTAGACGAAGTAACGGATATAGACGACATAATAAATGATTTAATGATCGAAGACAACTTATCTACAAAGGATTTTATAGCAAAAATAAAAAGATCATTAAAACGAAACAAAAATGATTCAACTGAAAAATTAGCTGATAAAATCAGAAAAAACTGCAAAAATCAATTATTAAACAACATAACAAAACGCAGAAATAAACATAAAAAGATCATAGAAGTATTATTAAATGAATCAAAAATTAAAAAAGAATTAAAATCTGAAAAACCAATTAAATTAATTTTAGATAATTTTAAACCACATAAATCTAAATTCATATCTAGAATTTGTAAAATATTAAATATTGATCTTATATTTTTACCAACAAGATCACCTCATTTAAATCCCATAGAACAAGTTTGGAGACTAATTAAAGCAGAAATAAGAATGTTATATATTTATAACCAATCTCACTTAGAACAATAAATTATGAAAGTTTTTCCTGAAAAAGTTAATGAAATATCAACTGACAAATGGGTTGAATCATTTATCAATTAAGTTAGGTAATGAACTATAAGTTCGTAGTTTGCTGTCAAGTTCATATAAAGATATCTATATTTTTTATTATTAAAAGGATTCTATTACAAATTGTCACATATCTGATGAAATTATATCGAGTTTTTCATCTTTTATACATATAATCAGTTTTTGTTCAGTATTTTGTTGCAATTAGTCAACAGTTGAATAATATGGGTATTATTTCTGATGTTTTGGATAAAAATAATACATTTCATAGGTACTAAAAAAGGAGTGTGTGGGGGTTATAGTGTTTTTTGTCCTCTTGTGATTGCGGTTATTCCGGTTTTTGTCATTTCTTTTATTCCGTATGTTTTTATTAGTTCTATTAGTGCGTTTATTTTGTCTGGTTTTCCTGTTATTTCTATGGTTATTGTTTTTGGTGTTACGTCTGCTACTTTTCCTCTGAATATGTTTGTGTATTGTATGATTTCTGATTTGTCTTGTTCTGTTGGGGCGTGTATTTTTATGAGTGCTAGTTGTCTTCGTATTGTGTTTTCTGGTTTCATTTCTCGGACTTTTATGACTTCTATGAGTTTGTTTAGTTGTTTTATGATTTGTTCTAGTGTCTTGTCATCCCCGTATGTGGTGATTGTTATTCTTGATAGGTTTTCATCAGATGTTTTACCCACACTGATATTGTTTATGTTGAAGTTACGTCTTGTGAATAATCCGGCTATTCTTTGAAGTACTCCCGTCTTGTTTTCTACCAGTATACTTATTGTATGATTATGATTCATTTTTTATTCCTCATCGAATGTCATTTTCATATTATCCAGACTTTGTCCCGGAGGTACTATTGGAAGTAACTCTTCCTGGTCTATTGCAACATCAATTACGGTAGCTTCTCTTGATTTGAATGCATTGGTTATTGTTTCTTTTAATTCACCGATTTTTTCTACACGTTGGCCTTCAAGTCCATAGGCATCTGCCAGTTTTACAAAGTCAGGGGTTTCTGTCAGTTTAGTTGCATATACATGGTCGTTGAATAGCTTTTGAAGTTGAGCTACCATTCCAAGATAACGGTTGTTCATTATACATATTACTACAGGCAGATCGTTTTCTTTAATTGTTGCAAGTTCCTGTGATACCATAGCAAATCCACCATCCCCGCATATTGCAAGCACGTTTTCGTCAGGTTTTGCAAACTGTGCTCCTATAGCTGCCGGAAGTCCAAATCCCATGGTTCCTAGTCCTCCGCTTGATATGAATGTTCTTGGATTTTGTGTTTTATAATAATGTGCCATCCACATCTGGTTTTGTCCGACATCAGTAGTTACTATTGTTTCTGGTGTTACAGCTTCCATTATCTCCTTTATGCACTGCTGTGGTTTTAATGGACTTTGTGTATAGGAGATTTGTTCTTCATTGTCCTGTTTTCTTTGAATTAATTTCTTTGTCCAATTTGTGGTGTTTGGTTTGTCTATTTGGTTTATGAATTCCTCTAGGGTTATTTTTGCATCTCCAACTATTGGTATGTCCACGTGTATTGTTTTTCCTATTTCTGCAGGGTCGACGTCTATTTGTATGATTGTTGCATTTGGTGCAAATTTACTAGCGTTACTTACGCTTCTGTCGGAGAATCTGCAGCCGATTGCTATTAGGCAGTCGCACTCTGTAAGTGCCTTGTTTGTTGTTTGTATTCCATGCATTCCTATCATTCCAAGGGATAACTCATCATATTCTGATATGATTCCCTTTCCCATGAGGGTAGTTGCTACTGGAATGTTGGTTATTTTTGCAAATTCATATAGCTCCTGGGAGCAATTGCTTATTATTGCTCCTCCACCGGCTACTATTATAGGTTTTTCTGATTCATTGATGGCTTTTATTGCTTTTTTTATTTGTTTCACGTTACCTTTTCTTGTTGGCTTGTATCCAGGGATGTCGGTATCAATTTTGAATGAACTGATGTCTATTTCCTCTTCAAGTACGTTTCGTGGTAAATCGATTACTACTGGTCCGCATCTTCCTGTTGATGCTATATAGAATCCCTTGTCGATGTCTTCTGCTATCCGTTCCGGACTTCTTGGCTGAAAGTTATGTTTGGATATTGGCATGGTTATTCCGATGGTATCCACTTCCTGGAACATGTCTGTGCCTATTGCGGCTGTGGGTACTTGTCCGGTCAGTACGACTACTGGTGATGAGTCCATGTTTGCTGTTGCAACTCCTGTTGTCACGTTTGTTGCTCCAGGTCCTGAGGTAGCCAGACACACACCGACTCTGCCTGATGCCCTTGCGTATCCGTCTGCTGCATGGGCTGCTGCTTGTTCGTGTCTTACCAGTATGTGGTTTATGTCCGATTCACATAGTGCATCATAGAATGGCAGTAGTACTCCTCCAGGATAACCAAAGATTGTATCTACCCCATTTTCCTTTAGTTTATCTATTAATAGTTTGCTACCTTTCATTTCATAACACCTATCTTTCTTTGAAATATATTATTATGCTTATCTCTGTTATTTCTTGTTGTTATAATTACTTCTTTTCATCTTTGTTTAATCGAACTTATTTTTTTTGGTATTACTTTTTTGTTAAAATGATGACATGCGTATTACTTTTATTCAAATTGGTAATATTTAAATAATTAACCGTACAGATATATAACCATTAATAATTGTTTATAAAAAAGTATTACTTGTTTGCTTGTTTCAGCTATATTTGTAATAACTTATTTGTTTTCAACTATTAATCACAAAATATCATTTTAATTATTATTAAAACGAGGTTATCAAAAATGGATAAAAAATATATAATAGGTGCCATTATTGCAGCAATAGCAGTAATTGGAGTAGCCGCAGTAATGTTGGGTGGTGGAACATCCGAACATGCTCCTGATGAACTGGTAGCATGTGTAGCAGCTCACGGTGAAGAACCTGAATATGGATTTGACCCTATGCATGGATGGGGATATCACGACTCAGGAACAGAACCATTGATACAAAGTACTCTTCTTAAAAGAGATGCAAACAATAGTTTCGTAAACGACTTAGCTACAAAATATGACATATCAAGTGATTATAAAACATACACCGTAGACATACGTGATGATGTAAAATTCACTGATGGTAATAAATTAACAGCTAAAGACGTTGCATTTTCATACAATACAGCTAAAGAATTTGGTGAAGGTGCAGACTTAAGTTCAATGAAAGAAGTTAAAGCAACAAGTGATACACAAGTAGTATTTACATTGGATAAAGCAGATTCAACTTTCATTAACAAATTAACAGATGTCGGAATCGTACCTGAAGCTAATTATAACAATGAAACCTACGGTCAAAACCCAATAGGTTCAGGACCTTATAAATTAGTTCAATGGGATAAAGGACAACAATTTATCTTAGAAAGAAACGATGAATACTATGGCCAAAAACCATACTTCAAGAAAATAACAAACCTCTTCTTAGACGCTGATGCAGCATTTGCAGCTATCAAAAACAAACAAGTGGATATAGCTGAAGTACAATTATCATACACAAACGAAACAGTTGAAGGATACCACTTAGAATACTTCGATTCAATCGACGTACGTGGAATCTCATTACCAACACAGATGGACAATGGTCAAAAAGTAGGAGAAGATAATAACACCTACGGTAACAACGTAACCGGAGATCCAGCAATAAGAGAAGCATTAAATATAGGAATTAACAGAAAAGAGTTAATTGATGGTGCTTTCAATGGATATGGTAACATATCATACACTGGTGTAGCTAACCAATTACCATGGGCATTTAACTCAACATTTACCGATGGTAAAGTAGATGAAGCAAAATCCATACTCGAACAGGCAGGATGGAAAGATACTGATGGTGATGGAATAAGAGAAAAAGATGGTGTAAAAGCATCCTTCCCTGTATACTACAATTCCAAAGCATCAGAAAGACAAGCTATAGCTGTAACTGTTGCTGAACAAGCAAAACAGTTAGGTATTGAAATCACACCAGAAGGTAAAAGCTGGGATGACATCGACCCTGTAAGAAACCAAGTTGGAGTAGTATGGGGATTCGGTTCAGCAGACCCATATGAAATACAACATCAATATGACTCAAGAGTAGCTGGTGAAGGATATGACAACCCAGAAGTATTGAATGATTCTTCTGTAGATACATACATAGATTCAGCTATGTCTCAAGACCTAAACAGTTCATATGCTACATGGTCTCAAGCAGCACAACAAGCTAACTCTAACTATCCATACCTATGGATTGGAACTGTAGACTATGCTTACTTCGTGGATGATTCATTGGACATATCCAACGGAACACACCTCATTTATCCACACGGTGGAGACATCTGGGGTAACATCTACGATTGGAAACGTGTAAACGCAACATCATAATATTTAAAATAACTTAAAATGATTTATTACCCAATAAATCATTTTTTTAAATATTTTGAATACTTTTTTTTATAAATAAATTTTCAGAGATGATTAAAATAAATAGTAAAAGATTAGCTAAATTTTTAGGTTTTAAAGCCATAAGATTACTCATTTTATTAATCGTTATCGCCGCTATTAGTTTTATCATGGTTCAATTGTCACCTATCGATCCGGTCAGAGCATATCTTGGCCAAAGAATCGTAAGTCAACAACAATTGCAGATAATGGGACAATATTGGGGTACAAATTTAACATTAACAGAAAGAGTACTCGGCTGGCTTCAGACATTGGCAAGCGGAAGTATGGGTTTTTCACTCATATACAGAGTACCCGTAACAGAGGTAATCCTGCAAAAGTTCACGGCTTCAATCACACTCATGCTGGTATCATGGATAATATCCGCATTTGTCGGATTTGGATTGGGTGTACTTGCAGGAGCTAAGGAAGGAACATTGACAGATAAGATAATTAAAACGTACTGTTACATATTGCAGTCTTCACCAACATTTTGGATAGGACTGGTATTTTTAATGGTCTTTTCGGTATATCTGGGATGGTTCCCTATAGGATTATCCGTTCCGATAGGACAATTATCCGATACGGTAACATTCTGGCAATGGTTGGATAGGCTGATATTGCCGGCAATAACATTAAGTGTAGTTGGTATAGCTTCCATCACGATGTATACGAGGGATAAGTTAATCAACGTTAAAAAGAGTGATTATTTCTTATTTGCTGAAGCTAGAGGCGAAAGTTTCTGGGGAATAATAAAAAATCATGGAATAAGAAACATATTGCTTCCTGCAATAACATTACAGTTTTTGTCATTTAATGAATTATTCGGTGGAACAATTCTCGTAGAGCAGGTATTTTCATATCCGGGTATAGGTCAGGCAACTGTAGCTGCAGGATTAAGATCAGACGTACCATTACTTTTAGGTATAGTAATCATAAGTACAATCTTTGTATTTATGGGAAATTTCATTGCTGACCTATTATATCAATATGTAGATCCAAGAATAAGGAGTGAAAACGATGAATGAAATGCCATGGTATAACAAGGGTTTATTCTCATCATTGAACCTAAGACAAAAAACTCTACTTACTATAGGATTAACAGTATTGATTCTGGTAGTTATTTTCCTCAGTGGTGTATTGATTGATGCAAACTTGCCTACAAACTTCGCCATTAAGATGCAGCCTCCATCCTTTGAACATCCATTCGGTACCGATTGGATGGGAAGAGACATGTTCATCAGAACAATAAAGGGTTTAAGTTTAAGTATCATGATCGGTATAGGTGCATCATTAATATCAGCAGTAATCTCTGTGATATTGGCATTTGTTGCAAGTATAAACAAATACTGTGATGAATTCGTCTCCTGGCTGATTGATTTATTCGCATCAATACCTCATATCTTGTTGATTATGATGATATCCATTGCACTTGGTAAAGGTGCTTTTGGTGTGACGCTTGCCGTTGCATTCTCACATTGGATAAACCTTACAAGAGTATTAAGAGCAGAAGTCATGCAAATCAACACGTCAGAATATGTCGCATTATCCGAAAGGTTTGGTAAAGGTAAATTGTGGATAGCAAAAGAGCATATATTACCATTGGTATTGTCTCAAATATTTGTAGGTATCCTGCTTGTATTTCCACATGCTATTATGCACGAAGCTAGCGTAACATTCCTTGGATTTGGTCTATCACCACATGAACCTGCTATCGGTATCATATTATCCGAGTCAATGTCATATCTTGCAATGGGTGCATGGTGGCTGGCATTCTTCCCTGGTGTAGCATTATTAATAGTCGTATTACTATTTGACATAGTTGGAGATAATCTAAAACGATTATTAGATCCATCCGAGGCAAACAACTAAGGTGATATTCATGAAAAAGTTATTAGAAGTAAACAATCTATCAATATCATTCACACAATATGTTCAGGGATTGAATCGACATGAACTGAAGGTAATATCTGATTTGTCTATTGACGTGAAAGAAAATGAAATTGTTGCGATATTAGGATCAAGTGGTTCTGGAAAAAGTTTGCTCGCTCATTCAATTTTAGGTATATTACCTTATAATGCTCATGTAACAGGTGAAATAAAATACAAGGATGAAGTATTGGACCAGGAACTTAAACAGAAATTACGTGGCAGCCAAATATGTCTGATTCCACAATCCGTCAATTTCCTGGATCCTTTAATGAAGGTAAGTCAGCAGGCTATCGGTGAATGTGAGGATGAAGAGGAATATGAGAAAAAAAGGCTGATTCAAAGGAAGGTCTTTGATAAATATGGACTGGATGAAAGTGTTGATGATTTGTATCCATTTGAATTGTCCGGGGGTATGGCAAGGAAAGTACTCTTGTCTACTGCATTGCTTGAAGATCCGGATTTGTTGATTGCTGATGAACCAACACCTGGATTGGATGAAAAGAGTGTCAAGGAAACCATCAATGATATAAAATCTTTAAAAGAAGAAAATAAAGGCGTACTACTTATTACCCACGACATAAATGTGGCATTGGAAGTTGCAGATAGAATAGCAATATTCTATTCTGGTTACGTGATTGAAATAAACAATTCGGAAAATTTCAGGGATTCTGATAAGTTGTTACATCCATATTCCAGAGCGTTGATTGATTCGCTACCAAAAAATGGATTTAATCTCACCGAGGGTGTACAACCGTTGGAGGACGTGACAGGATGTGTATATGCTGAAAATTGTCCTATCAGAAGCGATGAATGTCTGAAAAATAAACCTCAACTGATAAGTCATGATGGTGCTATGATACGTTGTCATAAATATAGTAGGGAGGATGATTAGATGCTTTTGGATGCAAAGGATATTTCGTTTGCTTATAAGAAGAACAAACCTATTTTAAAGGATATCAGTATTTGTGTACCTAGTAATAAGGTCATAGGACTGATGGGTGATAGTGGAACAGGTAAAAGTACGCTATGTAAAATAATGTCTGGATATATAGAAAACTATTCCGGAAACGTTACGATAGATGGTGACGAAATTAATAAGAAAGGTTTTCATCCTGTTCAGTTAATTTTTCAGCATCCTGAAAAGACCATGAATCCTAAATGGAAGATGCATAAGGTATTGGAAGAATCATGGAATCCTCCTCAAGAACTGAAGGATACCTTCGGATTGAAGGATAATTGGATGAACAGATGGCCTAGTGAATTGTCTGGTGGTGAATTGCAACGTTTCAGTATATTGAGGGCATTGAATCCTGAGACCAAATTCATAATTGCAGATGAAATAAGTACCATGCTTGATGCTGTAACTCAGGTACAGATATGGGATGCACTGCTTGGATACTGTAAGAAAAATGAGATAGGGATCCTGGCTGTAAGTCACGATAAGGACTTACTTGAAGTTATAACTGATGATATCGTACAATTCAATGATATCAATAACTTATAACTATTTTTCTTTTTTTAGAAATTATTACTTTTCATGTGATTATCAATGAAAATGTATTACTTTAATTTTATTAAGTAATATTTAAATATTAGTTTAACCAAACTTTAAAGTATGTAATAATTAATTTATTAGATGTATTACTTTTAGAGCATTTTTTCTATAAAAAGTATTACTTATAAAATAAGTTTTTTATTATAATATTAGTAGGAGTATAACTATGGATAATAAGATAAAATATGCTATAGTAGCATTAGCAGTTATTATCATAGCTATTATTGCAGCTTCTTCAATGTTAGGTAACAGTACAGATAACGATCCAACACACATCGTTATAACAGTACCTGGACATACAGGAGAACCTGAAACCGGATTCAATCCACTAACAGGGTGGGGTAATGGGCACTTAAACTTTAATCCATTAGTACAAAGTACTTTATTCGGTTCAGATGAAAATGGTAGTTTTGTTAATGACTTAGCAACAAATTATACTATCAGTGATGATAGATTAACCTGGACAGTAAAAATCAGAGACGATGTTAAATTCACAAACGGTGAAAAATTAACAGCAAAAGATGTTGCTTTCACATTCACAGAAGCAAAAGTAAGTGATGGAGAACTTGACCTTACTAACCTGGAAGAAGCAAAAGCTGTCGATGATACAACCGTAGAATTCAAACTTAAAAAACCACAATCCACATTCATATATGATTTAAGATATGTGGGAATCGTACCTGAAAAAGACTATAACAATGAAACCTACGGTGCAAACCCAGTAGGTTCCGGACCATACAAACTCAAACAATGGGATAAAGGACAACAAGCAATCTTCGAATACAATGACCAATACTATGGTAAAGAACCATACTTCAAACAGATTACAATGGTCTTCCCTGAAGAAGATAACGTTGTACAAATGGTAAAATCAGGTCAAGTTGATGTAGCTGAAGCACCAATTTCAGCATACAACGAATCAATAGAAGGATACTCATTAGTTGAATTCCAAAGTCCTAGAGCACAGGGATTCTCACTACCATACCTACCTGATACCGGACTTAAAACCGATAAAGGAAATCCTGTAGGTAACAATGTAACATCTGATCCTGCTATCAGAAAAGCATTGAACATTGGAATCAACAGACAAGCAATAGTTGAATCCGTATACAAAGGTGTTGGAAAAGTAGAATATACAGGAGTAGATTCATTACCATTTGCAAATGAACAGGCAAAAATAACTGATAATAATCCTGACGAAGCTAAGAAAATCTTAGAGGAAGCAGGATGGAAAGATACAGACGGTGATGGAATCAGAGAAAAAGATGGCGTAAAAGCATCATTCGAAGTATATTACCCACCTAACAAAGAAGACAGACAATCACTTGCAACAATCATATCCGAACAAGCTAAAGATTTAGGTATTGAAGTAGTCCTAAAATCAGCTGACTGGGATACAATCTACACCAAGATGTATTCACAGGCTGTTGTAATGCAACAATCCTCCGATAACCCTTACTCAGCAGTATACCAACAATACTTAAGTAAGGATAAAGATGGATACCTAGAATCTGATTACAGAAATCCTAACGCATACAACAACTCACAAGTTGATGCAATCCTTGAACAGGGTATGGCCGCAGGTAGCCTTGAAGAGGCATATAAATACTGGTCACAAGCAGCATACACAGGCAATGGAGGATTTGGTCCTAACGGTGACGCTCCATGGTTATGGGCTGCAGACAACCACTTTGCATACTTCGTCAAAGACGATGTTGACATGGGAACCTTATCCAAATTAGGTCAAGATTACTATGCTAACATCCTTGACTGGAAACGTAAATAATCATAAAACTCATTTAACATGAAATTAGGAGTAATATCCACTTCTAATTTTCGATTTTTTTTTATTAGGAGGCTTTTATTTTTGAATAATAAAACAAAAAAATTTATTAGAAATAAAGCAATTCATTTTATCGTATTAATGTTAGCAGTAGCTATTTTTAGTTTTATTTTACTTGAATTATCTCCTATCGATCCTGTAAACGCTTATCTTAAACAGGCAGTAATCAGCCCTGAACAGAGAGTTATCCTTGAACAATACTGGGGTGTAAATCAACCGTTAACCACAAAGGTATGGGGTTGGTTAAGTAACCTATTACAGGGAAACCTTGGAAACTCATTAATATACCGTATACCTGTTGTTGATGTTATCAAAGAAAGATTCATGGCATCATTTGTTTTAATGTTAATATCATGGGTATTGAGTGGATTACTTGGATTTGGATTGGGAATAGTTGCTGGAAAAAACAAGGGTGGCTGGATAGATAAACTAGTAAAATTATACTGTTATATCCTGCAATCAGCACCATCATTCTGGATAGGATTAGTCATTCTGATTATATTCTCTGTAGAGTTGGGATGGTTCCCTATAGGAATGAGTGTTGCTATAGGAACAGCCAGTTCGGATGCAACGATATGGCAATGGCTTGCAAGACTGGTCTTACCTACATTGACGTTAAGCCTTGTAGGAGTAGCACCTATTGCAATGTACACGCGTAATGAATTGGTAAATGTATTGTCATCCGATTATATCCTATTTGCAAAAGCAAGAGGGGAATCCGGATGGCCATTAATAGAAAGACAAGCGTTAAGAAATGTATTGTTGCCTGCTTTAACATTACAATTCCAAAACTTCGCAGAATTATTTGGTGGAGCAGTACTCGTAGAACAAGTATTTTCTTATCCGGGAATAGGACAAACAGCTGTAGCTGCAGGACTTCAAAGTGACGTAACATTACTGTTGGGAATAGTATTGATAAGTGCAGTATTCGTATTTGTAGGTAATTTACTGGCAGATATAATGTATTTCTTTGTTGATCCAAGAATTAGGGAGAATGAGAATCTTGACAGACACTAAAGAAACAAAAAAAGGGTTTTTAAATCTTAACTTAAGAACAAAAACTCTATTGATTACACTAATCGCAGCAATAATACTTTTTTCAGTATTTATAAGTAATTACTTTATTGATCATACGGCAGTACTCACGAGTAACTTCTATAACATAAATCAACCACCATCCTTCGAACACTTATTCGGTACTGATTGGATGGGAAGAGACATGTTCATGCGTACATTACTCGGTCTTGGAATAAGTATAGGTGTAGGGGCATTCGCTTCAGTAATAAGTACAATAATAGCAATACTTCTTGGAGTATTCTCAAGTGTCAACACTTTCGTTGATGAATTGGTAACGGCAGTAATCGATTTATTTGGATCAATTCCACATATACTGTTAATCATACTTGTATCACTTGCATTTGGTGGAGGATACTATGGTGTTATCATGGCTGTAGGTTTAACTCACTGGACACCACTGGCAAGGGTACTCAGAGCAGAAATCAAGAGAATAAACACAAGTGAATACATTAAATTATCTAATGAATTCGGAAAATCTAAATTATGGATTGCAAAAAAACACATATTCCCATTGATTATATCACAGATTATAGTAGGGGTAATATTGATGTTCCCTCACGCAATCATGCACGAAGCAAGTATTTCATTTTTAGGTTTCGGATTACCGGCTCATGAACCGGCTATCGGTATAATATTATCCGAGTCAATGAAATATCTTAGTATGGGATATTGGTGGTTGGCATTCTATCCGGGTTTAGCATTATTATTCCTAGTACTGTTATTTGATTTGATAGGAGAAAATGTGCATAAATTATTAGATCCACAAAGTGCACAGGAGTAGGTGTTTAGAATGAGTAAATTATTAGAAGTAGAAAAATTATCGATTTCTTTTTCACAATACTTCAAAGGTCTTGAACAAAGAGAACTGAAGGTATTATCTGATTTGACGATGGACGTTGATGATCATGAGATATTGGCCGTTCTTGGAAGTAGTGGTTCTGGAAAAAGTTTACTTGCACATGCAATCCTAGGTATATTACCAACAAATGCTAAGGTTTCAGGCAGTATAAGATATAAAGGTAAAGAAATGGATGATGAACTCAAGCAGGAGCTTCGAGGAGATAAGATCAGCTTCATTCCACAATCAGTCAATAACTTAAATCCATTGATGAAGGTTAAGGATCAGGCAATAGGATATATTGAAGATGAGGATGAACGAAAGAAGATGTATGAAAAACAGAGAAAAATCTTCAATCAATATGACTTGTCAGAAGAAGTTGATGACATGTATCCTTTCCAGCTATCAGGGGGTATGGCACGTAAGGTATTGATATCAACAGCCTTGCTTAATGACCCTGAAATAATCATTGCTGATGAGCCTACGCCGGGACTTGATGAAAAGGCAGTGGAGGAAACAATCAACAATCTCATTGAACTTAAAGAACAAGGTATTGGGATGATATTGATTACCCACGACATTCACACGGCAATAGAAACAAGTGACAGGATAGCGATATTATATCTTGGTTATGTAATCGAAATTACCGATACCAAGAACTTCACGGGTGATGGTGAAAAACTATTGCATCCATATACAAGATCATTGTATAGGGCTCTTCCAGAGACTGACTTTGAACTTACCGAAGGACATCAGCCTTCTTATCTACATATACCTAAGGGATGTCCATACCATGAAAATTGCCCTCATCAGGTAAGGGAATGTCATTATGAATTACCTGAACTTAGAGAGGTCAATGGAACTATCATCAGATGTTTCAATCCATTGGTGGATGGTGATTAGATATGAATGTGCTCAAGGCAGAAAATGTAAGCTTTTCTTACGGTTCACATCAGATACTTAAAAATTTGAATTTTGAGATGAACAACCAACAGATTATAGGATTATTCGGTGACAGTGGTTCAGGTAAAAGTACTCTCTGTAAGGTATTGACAGGTTTCATAAAGGATTATGAAGGTAATGTAACGGTTAATGGCCAAACGCATAAGAAAGGTTATAATCCTATACAACTGATTTACCAGCATCCTGAAAAGGTTATGAATCCGCGCTGGAAGATGCAGGAGGTACTTGAGGAATCCTGGATGCCAGATGATGATATCTTAAATGAATTCGGTATTAAAAAGGAATGGTTTAAACGTTATCCATCCGAATTGTCCGGTGGAGAATTACAGAGATTCAGCATATTAAGAGCATTGAATCCAAAAACACAGTTTATCATAGCCGATGAAATCAGTACCATGCTTGATGCGGTTACTCAGGTACAAATTTGGGATAGCTTACTTAAGACGGCTCGTAAAAACGAGGTAGGGGTACTGGTTGTAAGTCACGATAAGAGATTATTGAAGAGAATCTGTGATGATATTGTTTATTTGGCGGATATTACCGATTAATCTCTTTTTTCAACCCCTATTTTCTTTATTTTTTTATATATTGGTGGATGTTGTCATAATTATTTTATCAATAAATTCAAACATATTAATCTCTTCAAGTCAAACTATTTTTTTAGCGATAACGCATATTGTTATACTAAGTATAATATTAAAATACAATATTCCATTATAATAGTCTGTTTAATTAATGATAATAAATAATAAGATTGTTAATTGTCATGACAAATTGATATTTTAAAATAATCATTGTCAAGCTTTTAAAAGATGATTTAAATAATAAATTTTAATAAAAAAAGTAAGGAATTAAGATTCTATCTTATCTTCAACTTCGTTTAGAGAGGTTAACTTGTATACATTTTCATTAAGTACTTTTTCCATGTGTATGGTTCCCATGGAATCGTGGGTGTCGTCTACTATTTCATATCCCTGGTGTAGCCAGAAGGCTAAGGCTCCATAGCTGTCCCTTTGTGTGTGAAGGTATATTTCATTGTATTCTTTTTCTTTGGAGAATTCTTCTATTTTTCTCAGTAGCCTTGTAGCTATCTTGTTGTGACGGTATTCCTTTTTGACAAATAACCTGTATATGCTGGCAGTACTGTTCAAGTCATAGTTCCGGTTTTTTATGTTGTCGTTTCTGTCATAGCCTCTAACGGCGGCTGTACCTATTAGTTTGTTTGTATCCGTATCAATTGCCAAAAAAAGATTGTTTTTTGATGGACTGATGTAATAAGTATTTAATCCTTTGACGTCGAAGTGATATTCTGGAACGTAGTCCAGTCCGTAGCTTTCCTTTATCATTTTGAATATGAAGTCTTCTACTTGGTATTTGGAGAGGTGTTCTTCCTTTAATTCTATAAATTCTATATTCATATTAACCCACGTTATTACTTTTTTATTGTTTTACTGGATAAAAGTATTACTAATGTATTTTATCTTATTAATATACTATATTCTTTGTAATATAAATACTTTAGTTGGTATTACTTTTTCATTGATAATCTGCAAGAAAGTATTAACGACTTGTGTGATGTGATATAACTTTTTTCCAATTGACTAATAACAAGTAAAATCTAAATAGAAATTACAACATAAATATATAATAATAAAATTTTTCATTTAAATAGGAAGTGTTTAGATAATGAATATATTAGTAGTAGGTAGTGGAGCAAGAGAACATGCAATTGCAAAATCCCTTGCTAAAACTGCAGATGTATTTACATATATGGGACGTAAAAATCCTGGACTAGCAAGATTGTCAAAAGAATATGAAGTAGCTGATGAATCAGATTTCGATAAAATAATCAAATTTGCACAAGATAATGATATAGAAATAGCATTCATCGGACCTGAAGCACCACTTGAAAAGGGTATTGTCGACGAGCTTGAAAAGGTTGGAATAAAGTCCGTAGGGCCAAACAAGGATGCAGCTCAGATTGAGACAAACAAGGCATTCATGAGAAAACTTTTCGAAGACTATGATATAGCCGGATCAATAAAATATGGAACGTTCTACACACTTGAGGAAGCATATGAATTCATCGACAATTTTAATGAACCAGTCGTTGTAAAACCTATCGGATTAACAGGTGGAAAAGGAGTTAAAATAGTAGGTGATCAGCTGGAAGATAATGAAGAAGCCAAGGAATATGTAAAGGAAATCTTCGACCAGAAAATGGGCGGCTTCGAAGGGGTAGTGATAGAGGAATTACTCATAGGAGAAGAATACACCATCCAGGCATTCGTAGATGGAACACACCTGGTGCCAATGCCGGCAGCACAGGATCATCCACATGCATTCGTCGGAAATAAAGGTCCAATAACCGGTGGAATGGGTTCATACTCAGATAAAAATCATTTACTTCCATTCTTAAGCCAGGAAGAATATGACCAATCAGTAGAAATAATGAAAGAAACAATCGACGCAATCAAGAAAGAAGCATCACCATATAAAGGTATATTATATGGACAATTCATGCTCACCAAGCAAGGACCAAAAATCATAGAATACAATGCAAGATTCGGAGACCCTGAATCAATGAACGTACTTGCA
>AUXO017974707.1_pt1 | contig 16563 bp, 16 predicted proteins | sample 768731 | NCBI WGS metagenome assembly AUXO01 (sample SAMN02715735, study PRJNA202380) | gut metagenome | biome: sheep rumen | host: Ovis aries | place: New Zealand: Palmerston North
AAATTATCAAAGGAATGATGACTACCATTCATGCATATACTGCAGATCAAAGATTGCAAGATGCACCTCATAAAGATTTAAGAAGAGCTCGTGCTGCTGCTATTAATATGGTTCCAACAACAACAGGTGCTGCTAAAGCTATTGGTTTAGTTTTACCAAAATTAAATGGTAAACTGCATGGATTAGCAGTAAGAGTACCTACAATTACAGGTTCAATTATTGATCTAGTTGTTGAATTAGAAAAAACACCAACAGTAGAACAAATAAATCAAACAGTAAAGAAAAATATCAGTGAAACATTAGGTTATAATGATGATGAAATTGTTTCATGTGATATTATTGGTGAAACTCATGGATCAATATTTGATCCAAAATTAACAATGTGTTTGGATGTTAATGGTAAGAAAATGTATAAATTGTTTACATGGTATGATAATGAGTCTTCATATGTAAGTCAATTAGTTAGAACTTTAAAATATTTTGCTAACATTAAGTAATTGACAATGTATGAAAATAAAAAAACACTAAAAGATGTTGATATAGATAACAAAAAAGTTATTGTCAGATTAGATTTTAATGTACCAATTAAAGATGGTGTAATTGTTGATGCTAAAAGAATTAATGCTGCAATTCCCACTATTCAATATCTATTAGATCACAATGCTAGTATTATTTTATTAAGTCATTTAGGTAGAATTAAAACATATGATGATATTGTTTCTCAAAAAAAATCATTATTACCTATTGCAAAAAAAATCCAAGAAATATTTAAAAGTTACAACATAAAATTTATTGAATCCTTAGATTTTGATGAAATCAAAAGAAATGTTGATAATTTAAAAAATAAAGAAATCTTATTATTACAAAATACAAGGTATTATGATGTTAACGATAATAATGAGATTATTAAATGAGAATCAAAGAATAATGATAAATTAGCTAAATTTTGAGCAAGTTTAGCTGATGTTTTTGTTAATGATGCATTTGGTACTGCACATCGTTCACATGCTTCTAATGCAGGAATTGCAAAATATATTAATGAATCATGTATTGGTTTTTTAATGGAAAAAGAATTATATTTTATTTCTAAAGCTATAGATAATCCAAGGCATCCTTATATTGCTATTCTTGGTGGAGCAAAAATAAGTGATAAATTAAAAGTAATTAATAACCTTATTAATAAATGTGATAAGGTTATTATTTGTGGGGGAATGGCATATACTTTTCTTGCAGCACAAGGTTATGATATAGGAACTTCTATTTGTGAAAATGAAATGCTAGATACTGCTAAAGAAATATTAGTAAGAGGAAAAGATAAGATTATTTTAACTTGTGATTGTATATGTAATGAAGAATTTATTGATACTCCTGGTAAACAAATTGATATTGAAAATGGATTAGGAAATTTACAAGGATTAGATATAGGTAGTAAAACAATATCATTATTTAATAATGCATTAAATAATGCTAAAACCGTAGTATGAAATGGACCATGTGGTGTTTGCGAATTTAAAAATTATCAAAATGGTACATATTCCATAGCTAACACATTAAAAAATTTAACAAAGAATAATTGTTACACATTAATTGGTGGTGGTGATTCAGCTTCAGCCATAATTAATTTAGGTTTTAATGAAAATGATTTTAGTTTCATTTCTACAGGTGGTGGTGCTTCATTAGCATTAATTGAAGGTTCACCATTAATAGGAATTGAGGAAATAAAAACAAGGTAAGATATGTTAATAACTTCTTTTGAGCAAGCTAATAAAATCTTTGAATTTCAACTTAATAAAGTTGATAATAAAAATTCATTAAAATGGAGAAAAATTAAAAAATTAGCAAAAATTGGTTCTGATGACAACACTAAAAAAGTTAGTTCACCAATTAAAACTTTTATTTCAAAATTATCAAAAGGATTAATGGTTCCTATTGCAATGTTACCTATAGCTGGTTTATTTTTAGGAATAGGTACAGCTATTGCTAATAATTCTTACAATGATGGATTAGTTAAGTTTGGTAACATTTTACAAATTCTTGGTAATGCAGTATTTAATAATTTAGCTATTTTGTTTTGTATTGCTATAGCAATATCGTTTACTAATGATGCTGGAGTAGCAGGATTAAGCTCGCTTATAGCATGAATAATATTTTGTTCAACTCACTCTGCTTTTATTACACATATCATAGATCCTGATGTAAATAAATACAAATTTCTCTTTTATACATTTAATCCAACACAATATCATTCTATTTTTACCACTAATGTCGGTATTGATTCATTAAATACAGGAATATTTGGTGGTATTGCTATTGGATGCTTAACAGCATTTTTATATAACAAATTCAAAAATATTCAATTACCTGCTGTAATTGGATTTTTTTCTGGTGTAAGATTTATTCCTATTATTACATTTTTATGTTCATTTTTATTTGGTGTTGTGTTTTCCATTATATGACCAGTAATTGGTTTAGGTATTTATGAATTTGGTAAAGCATTAGCAAAAATTCCATATGGAATAAATTCATTAATTTTTGGATATACAGAACGAGCATTGATTCCATTTGGTTTGCATCACGCTTTTTATATACCATTATGACAAACTGCAGCTGGTGGAATGATAGATTTAAATTGTGATATGCTAATCAATGGTCAACAAGTTTACTATAATGGTGAATTATGTGAAACTTGGCTTAATTTTGTTGATTCTGTTAATCCACAACTTGCTCCTGTAAGTGGCACCATTTCTGGAGATCAAAATGCTTGACAATTTGTTAATTCATTATCAGGTATTAAAGTAAATTTAGGAGGAGCACAAGGAGCTATTTATACGATTAGTTTTTCTGATTTTACTAATAACATTCCTTTAAGCACATGTAATCCTGGGCAATATATGCAAGGTAAATACTCATTCATGATGTTTGGTTTACCAGCAGCTGGAATTGCAATGATTATGGCTGCTCCTAAAGGGAAAAATAGGAAATATGCATTCCCTATCATTATTAGTTCAACATTAACTTCATTTTTAACTGGCATTACTGAACCAATTGAATTTACTTTTATTTTCTTATTACCATCATTGTATTATGGATTTCATTGTGTAATGGCTGGTATATCTTTCTGGTTAGCTAATTTATGAGGTGCTCATGTTGGTATGACTTTTTCTGGAGGATTTATTGATTGAATAATTTATGGATTATTAAGCGATGTATTAGGCAGCAATGTTGGTAGTTGAAAGCTATTAATTGTTGGTGTAGGAATGGTACCTATTTACTATATGGTATTTTACTTAGTAATTACTAAATTTGATGTACAAACTCCTGGTCGTGGTACTAATACTAAATTATTTACTAAAAAAGATTATTTAGCAGCTAAATCAAATAAAAAAGACAATAAAGAGCAACAACAAACGCTCTCAATAGATAATAAACAGTTAAATGAGCAAGAACAATTAGCAGTAGATATTATTTCAGCTTATGGTGGTAAAGAAAATATAAAAAATGTTGATGCATGTATTACACGCTTGCGTATTGAAGTTGTTGATCAGAATAAAGTTAATACTGAAAAATTAATGGAATTAGGAGCACATGGAATTAGTAAACCATCTGCAACTTCAGTTCATGCAATTTTCGGTACAAAAAGTGATGTAATAAAAAATTCTATTAGAAAAATGCTTGAAAACATGAAATAAAATAATTAATTACTCTAATTTTACATGTAATTAGCTGTTTTTAATTATTTAATATAATTAAATACAATATTAAAAGAAGGTAATAAAATGGCTGATAAAAAAAATGTTCGTTTAGAATGTAGTGTGTGTCATCATATTAATTATTTAACAAGACGTAATCCTAAAAACACAACAAATAAATTAGCACAAAAAAAATATTGCAAATTTTGTCGTAAAACAACTTTACATAACGAAACAAAATCTAAATAATTTTTATTTAAAATAAATGATTGATGAATTTGATGGAATTGTCATTGGTAGTGGACATGCAGGCATTGAAGCTGCTTTTGCTTTAGCCCATAAAAAACATACTGTAGCTTTGTTTACATTAAACAAAGAAGGTATTGCTCAAACTCCATGTAATCCATCAATTGGTGGCCCAGCTAAAGGTATTGTAACTCGGGAAATTGATGCTTTAGGTGGGATGCAAGCTATTGCTACTGATGCTAATGCTTTACAAATTAAATTATTAAATAGTTCTAAAGGTCCTGGTGTTTGAGCATACCGTGCTCAAATAGATAAAGAAAAATATCATCAGTGATTTGTTAATAAAATTAAAAGTAACAAATATATTAAATTAATTTTAAATGAAGTTAATAGTTTAATTGTTAAAAATAAAAAAATTATTGGTATTAAAACTAAAGACCAAATTTTCTATGCAAAAACTGTTATTATTACAACAGGTACTTATATGAATGCTATTACACATGTTGGTGACATTAAAGAAAAATCCGGTCCATTAAATTTTCCTAGATCAAGTTATTTATCACAATCAATTATAGAAAATGGATTTAAAGTAATCCGCTTAAAAACAGGTACACCAGCACGAATTGATTTAAGAACAATTAGTATTAATAATATGGAAATAGAAAATGGAACTGATGCAAAATTACATTTTCATTTTTATAGTGATTTTTACTTACCTATAAGTAAACAGATACCATGTTATTTAACTTATACAAATGCTAAAACACATAAAATTATTAAAGATAACATCCATACTTCCGCAATGTATTCTGGTCAAATTAAAGGAGTAGGACCAAGATATTGCCCAAGTATTGAAGATAAAATTGTTAGATTTGCTGATAAACCAAGACATCAAATTTTTGTTGAACCTGTATGTAAAGATTCTTATTTAGGATATTTACAAGGTTTATCTACTTCATTAAGCAAAGAAATACAAGATAAAATGATTCATTCCATTAAAGGATTAGAGAATGTAAAAATTATTAAATATGGTTATGCAATTGAATATGATGCTATCGATCCTATTCAATTATGACCAACATTAGAATCAAAGATTATTAAAAATCTTTATTTTGCTGGTCAAGTTAATGGAACAAGCGGATATGAAGAAGCAGCAGGGCAAGGAATTATTGCAGGAATCAATGCTGCACTTAACATCGAAAATAAAAAACAACTTATTTTGAATAGAAATGAATCATACATTGGTGTAATGATTGATGATATTGTTACTAAAGGTATACAAGATCCATACCGATTATTAACTTCTCGTGCGGAGCACCGATTATATTTAAGAAATGATAACGCTGATAATCGCTTAACTAATATTGGCTATAAAATCGGGTTGGTTAAGAAAAAACAATATTCACAATTTTTAAAAAATCAAGAAATTATCAAAGAAATTATAAATTTCTTGAAAAATAATTCATTAAGTATAATTCCTGAATTTACTAAAAAATATCATAGTCATTCACTTTATCAATTGTTAAAACAACCACAAATTAAAATTGATGACATTTTACAACATACAAAATATAAAAATATTAATGATGAAATTAAAATGAAAATTTCAATTTTAGTTAAATTTAGTGGTTATATTAAACATGAAGACCAGAATTTACAAAAATTTGATAAATATCTCAATTTAGATATTAGTATGATTAAAGATTATAAACAAATTAAAAATCTTCCTTTAGAAGCAAGAGAAAAACTTAACAAAATTCAACCACTAACTTTAGCTCAAGCATCAAGAATACAAGGAATATCAATTAATGATTTAATGCTTATTAAATATTACATTGAAACAAAAAAATAATTATGGACCAGAATGAATTTATTAAATTAATTAAAAAAAATTTTATCAATGTTGATAAATTATTCTTTGATAATATTGAAAAATATAAAATTGTTTTGCAAAATTATGCAAATAAATTTAATTTATCAAAATTAATAAATGAAGATAAAATTTATAGTGAATATTTTTATAATTCCATTATTTCATATTCAAAGATAAATTTTAATGAAATCACAACTGTATTAGATATCGGTTCTGGTAGTGGTATTCCTGGAGTAATTATTAAATTAATTTATCCACACATTAAATTAACTATTATTGAAGCTACAACAAAGAAAGTAGAATTCTTAAAGATTTTAATGAGTGAATTAAATATTAAAGCAAACATTATTAATAAACGTGCTGAAAATATTAGTACTGATGAATATGAAACATTTGATTTGGTAACTTCTCGTGCAGTAGCAGCACTAAAAGTTTTACTTGAAATATCAGCTCCTTATTGTAAAACAAATAAATATATTGTTGAACCAAAATCAATAAAAGCATCTGATGAATTATTAGCTTCATCTAAAATAATTAAATTATTAAATTTAAAATTAATTGATGAAATAAAATTTACATCAGAAAATGAATATTTCCATGATGTCTTAATATTTAAAAAATTAGCGAAGACTAATCATAAATACCCACGAAGTTGAAAAGAAATTATTAAATAATGAAAAGCCTTTTAATATTTAATCATAATCATAATAATCAAGAAATAGGCACATATTTTGCATATAATGTTGCTAATAAACTTTCATTTAATAATAAAAGAGTTCTTCTTTTATCTACAGCTGTTTCATTTGAAAATAATCATTTTATTGAAAAATTTGAAAAAAATAAGTGTGAAATTGAAACAATATCTCCCATAAAGATTTATAATGTAACCAATAATTTAAGTATTCTTGTGATTATTGGTAATGTTTCTAATAAAATCAATATAAAAAATATTTTATTAATAAAAAAAATCTTATTTAAACAAATAAATATCATAAGTAATCAATTTGATTATTTAGTAGTTGATTTAAGAATGAAATGAAATGATCTTGATTCTTTATTTTTAAAACAAGTTAATAGTAACCAAATTATTAATTATTATCATTTTATTGAGAACAATAATGATAATTTTTTTAAAAAATTAATTCAATTTAAAAAAGATTTCGGAATTGATTTAACAAAATCCCCATTTTTTATTAGTAATTTTGATATTAAAAAAAAAGAATGCATGATTTTTCATAAAAATTTAAAACAAAGTATTAACAATATTCGATTAATTTTAACAAATGATAAATTTGATAATCTCATTGATTTTTCTAATGATAATCAATGGACTGATATGTCAATAAAATTATCTGAATTAGTTAAAAACATTGAATAATATGTTGAGTTACTAATATTAATATAATATTAGTAATAAAATGAATAACACTTCATTGTATCAAAAATATCGACCTACTAATTTTAGCCAAGTAATTGGTCAAGATTTTGTCATAAAAACTATTATTAATTCCATTAAAATGAACCGGATTGGTCATGCTTATATATTTAGTGGTCCAAAAGGAATTGGTAAAACAACAATTGCAAAAATTTTTTCTAAAGCTATAAATTGTTTACAATTTAAGAATGATATATGTGGCGTATGTGAAAATTGTAAGTTAATTCAACAAAATGAAGTAATTGATATTGTTGAAATTGATGCTGCAAGTAATAATTCAGTTGATAATGCAAGAAACATTATTGAAACTTCACATTTCTTACCAACAGTTTTAAAATATAAGGTTTATATTATTGATGAAGCTCATATGTTAACAACTAGTGCATGAAATGCACTACTTAAAACATTAGAAGACCCTTCTCCTAAAGTAATTTATATATTTGCCACAACTGAAGTACATAAAATTCCTTCTACAATTGTCTCAAGATGTCAGACATTTGAATTTTCACGATTAACAAACTTTCAACTTTTAGGTTTAGTTAATACAGTTGCAGAAAAAGAAAAAATTAAAATTGATAAAGAATCATTAGATATATTAATTTCACTTTCAGAAGGTTCTGCACGTGATGCATTATCTATTCTTGAACAGTGTTCATTGTATTCTAATAATGATATTACTAAAGAATGTATATATGATCTATTTGGATTGGTTGATATAAATGAAAAAATTAAACTATTAAAATTAATTATTGCTAACAAATCAATTGAAGTCATTAAAATAATTGATCAATTTGAAAATAAAGGAGTTGATTTTATTAAATTAACTACTGATTTAACTTATATTTTTGTTGATTTATTAATTTATAGTAACACAAAAGATCTTAACTTAGTTAAATCATTTGATGAAACTAACATTAATACTATTCAAATTGATAAGAATAAATTAGTTGAAATTATAAATTTGTGTCAGAATTATTATTCAACAATAAATCTAAGTAATAATGTTAAATTATCATTTGAAATTTTTATTTTTAATTTAGCTGATTTATTAAATAAATCACATAATGTTTCTTCTAAACATGTTGAACAAACAAAAGAATTAAAATCTGGAGTTAAAAAATCTACTGAAAATAATGTTAATAATTCTAAACAATGGATATTAGATAATTTCAACAAAATTTATACAACAAAAGAAATACAAATTAAAACAGGTAATAATATTAAAAGAAGTGAAAAAGTAGCTGATGTTGATATAGAAAAAATATGTATTCAAATTATTAATAATCGTTCATCAGAATATATCAAAAATGCAAGAAATTTATTTAATGAGTTAATTGAGGAGAATAAATTCAATGATAATTTTTCATATTTGATAAATGGTAAAAAAGTCATTGTTGCCTCACAGAATGGGATGATTATTTTATTTGATGATCAGATCGATGCAGAATTATTGAATAAACACATAACAAATACAGAAGTACAAAAAAAGATAATTAAAAAGATTAGTCAACCATATTATATTGTTGGTTGTGATAAACAATATATTCTTAATTTAAAAGAAAAAGTAAAAGAATATACAAACAATAATATTTATTCTGAAGAACCTGATTTATCATATTTAAGAAATAAATTAAAAGAATCAAATGAATTAGGAACATTTGCATTTGAAATATTTGGCAAAATTGATTAAAAAATAAAATAATGATGCTAAGTAGCTTGCAAAGACATCATTATTTTATTAACTCTTGTACAATTATTTTGTTACAACATAATTTTAATATCAACTAATAGATGATTTAAACAATTTCTTTAAAAATTAGCACAATAATTTTAAATTAATTGTTTGGCTCTCCAATAATAATCTTAACATGTCTCTTCACTCAACCTGAGATACTACAACACACCAATAAACTAATATTAGATTACCTCTAGTTAATTGCTACTAAATTTATTACATCGTAGCAATATTATTAAATTAAATTTTTGAATATTTTTTAATTTTTTTTAGTTAAATTATAAATTTAAAAAAATTCAATTTTTGATTAAATAAAGCAATTTCCTACTTTAAAAATTATGTTCCCATTTAATAAATTTTTGATTGATGTTTGTTTTTTTCCTTCAATTTGAATGGTTTTAATCAAAATAGCATCAATACCACATTTTGTTAAAATTCCATTTTTATCAATTGCTAGAATTTCACCAGGTTTTGCATTATCATTATTTTTAATTTCTAATGCTTCATATATCTTAATTATTTTGTTCAAGTATTTTGTTCGTGCAATTGGTTTGTCATAAAGTGCTCTAATTTTAGCTGCAACATCAATTGCATTTTTATTTCAATTAATAATTTCATCATTTGATTTAATAACATTAGTAAAAGTTATTAATTTTTCATCTTGCTTGATTGTTTTCATTTCACCAAAAAATTCATGAAAGTGTTTTTTAAGCATTTCACTAATTTTTATTTTTACTTTCTCTCGTAGTGAATAAGTTGTTTCAATTGGATCAATATTAATTTTTTCTTGAAAAAGGATATCACCAGCATCCATTTCTTCTACCATATACATTAATGTAACACCAGTTACTTTATCGTGATTAAAAATTGCATATTGAATTGGAGAAGCACCACGATATTTTGGTAATAATGATGGATGAATATTAATACATTTGTATTTAGGGTAGTTTAAAATAATGCTAGGAATAATCTTACCATATGAGCAAGTAATAATTAAATCTGGTTTAATTTCATTTAAAATTTCATTAGCTGCTTCACTTAATTTATGAGGCTGAAATAATTTAAAATTATTAGCTAATGCTATTTGTTTAATTTCTGAATAAATTATTTGTTTTTTTCTTCCAGATTCTTTATCAGGTTTGGTAACAACACCAACAATATTAGCATTAATTTCAATTAATGTATTGATAGCAATTGATGAAATATCATCTGTACCAAAAAAAAGTATCCGTTTAGCTTCAACTATTTGTTTATTATTTTTCATTCTTTTCTTTCTTTTTCAATCGTTTTTTAAGTTTTTCATTTCGTTGGTTATTTTTAGCTTCTATTTTTTGCATACGCTCAAGTTCAGCATTTTTAATAGGAGCAATTCAATACATTTCTTTATCATAATTTAATTTCCCATTGATAAAAATTTGTCTGTCTTGAGTTTTTTTATCAATTTTTTTAACAACAACTTCACATTCTATTGCTTGTGGAGGATAAATTTCATTTGTTTTGGTATTTTTTGTTGTAAAACAAACAACATAAAGATCTCTTATTGGTGGTCTTACAAATTTAGTATTAGATGTATTCTGGTTAATTTGTTTACGGGCAATTTTGTACTGATATTCTCTAATTTTGTTTACATATGATAATTTTCGTTTTTCACATGGAGCAAGATTAGGGTCAATGTAATCTAATGCAGGGCGTTTAGCAACATATGAATCAATAATTTCATTACCATATTGGTTTGAATCTTTTAAGTATTTTTTAACTGATTTCCATACTTCATCTTTGTTTTTTCGTGATGAAATAATTGCTTTTTTATCTTTAATACGTTTCTTTTTAATGTAAATTGGTAAACCAACCAATATTACTAGTGCAATGATTATTATTAAGATAATCATTCCATTATTATTAGTTCCCATTTTAATGCTCTCCGAAGTTTATTTAAAGTGTTCTAATTAATTTAACATAATTCATTATAGATTTCATTAGTTGATTTAAACATTAATACTACATAAATAAATTTCACTAATTTTGTTAGTTTATTTATGATTTCTTTGTCAAATATTCTAATAAATTTAAATTTTGGATGAATTTATTAATTAATTTATTAATATTCAATATTCAATTCATCCTTATTGAAACTTAATAGTTTATCAATTTAACACCATATTAAATAATTTTGTGGTTAATTTGAAATTACTAATTGTTAATATAATTTATGTTTATGGTATTATATTTGTATATAATTTAATTAAATATGGCAAATATTAAATCTAATATTAAATCAGTACGAAAAACAATTAAGAGAAAAAAAAGAAATTCTGCTGTTAAATCTACATATAAAACACTTGTAAAAAAATCTAAAATTAATCAAGATAAAAATTCATTAAATGCTGTTTATAAAAAAATTGATTCTGCTTGTGCAAAAGGCATAATTACTAAAAATAAAGCAAATCGAATAAAATCAAGAACAGCAAAATATCTTAATAAGAATAAAAAATAACTTCTAATGAAATGAAAAAATTGAAAAATTTTTATTTTATTATTTGGGACTATTAATGTTCCATTATTTTCATTTGTAAATACTGGTTGTAATGGAAATAATAATTCATTTATAGATATTCAGTATGGTGACACAATTACTATTAATAAATCAAATTATAAACGAGTAATAAATAGTGTGGAAAAATATATTGATCAATATAAACCAGCCATTAGTATAACACAAACTAAATTTGTTGAAATTAAAAATGAATTACTAAAAAACAATATCAGTTCATATGTTTTTTATTGGGAAACAATTTATTATTATGCAAATAAATGCAATAAAAAAAATAATGAATTTCAAATAAGTGGTTGAGAAGCTAATAAAGATGAAAGATTACTTACAAATATAAGTTTTTCGTACAATGATGAAAGAACAGCAATTTCTAATGTGCAAATTGATTTAGAAATTAAAGAAAATAGAATTTATTTTAATATTGATAATTTCGGTTTCGCTATAAAAACATTTGAAACTATTACAATAGTAGAATAAATATATAATTTATTGAAATATAGATTTGGAGGAAATATACTTTGGTAAAAATTAGATTAACACGATTAGGTAGACATAAGAAACCTTTTTATCGTATTGTTGCAATTGATTCAAGAACCAAAATTAATGGGAGTTATTTAGCACAAATTGGAACATATGAACCTTTTTCAGGTAAAGTTAATATTAATACAGAATTAACCTTAAAATTTTTAAACAATGGTGCTATACCATCTGATACTGTTTTAAATATGTTAAAAAAGAAAGGGATTTATCAGCAATTTTTACAAAATAAGAAAACAAAAAATAAATCCAAGAAAAAAAGATCAGATAAGAAAAATGTAAATAATAAAACAAAGAAAGTTTCTTCAAAAAAAACTATAGAAAATAATGTTAAACAAACTAACAATACAGTAGAAGCTAAAAAATAAATACTTTGAAATTTACAGTTTTAACATTATTTCCTAATTTATTTAAAAATTTTATTAATGAATCAATTATTAAAAGAGCAATTACTTCTAAAAAAGTAATTGTCGAGGTTGTAAATTTTCGTGATTTTAGTTTAAATCCTAAAAAGAAAGTTGATGATTACCAATATGGTGGCGGAGGGGGAATGGTAATTAAATTACAACCCATCATTAGTGCCATTAAAAAATATAAAAAGAAAAATTCAAAAGTTATTCTTTTAAGTCCACAAGGAAAAACTTTCAATAATGTAATTGCTAATAGATTAATAAAAAATAAACATATTATTTTAATTTGTGGGCATTATGAGGGATTTGACGAAAGAATTATTAATTATGTTGACGAAATAATATCTATTGGTGATTATATACTTACTGGTGGAGAAATTCCTGCAATGGCAATTATGGATACATGTATTAGATTGATTAATAATGTAATAAATCCTAAGTCATTAGAAATAGAAACATTTGACAATAATCTTTTAGATTATCCAGTTTATACAAAACCAATTAAGTATGATAATTACACTGTACCAAAAGTATTATTAAGTGGTAATCATAAATTAATTAATGATTGACGTAAAAAACAACAAATAATGAAGACTAAAAAATATCGTATTGATTTATATAATAAATATACAAGTTCGAAAAAGGACAGATAAATTTAATTATGGCAAAGAAAAATTTTGATAAAAAACTTTTGAATTCTATTCAAAAAGCTCAACTACGTGAAGATTTACCAGAAATTCATACTGGTGATACTGTTTCAGTACATGTAAAAATTGTTGAAGGTTCTAAAACAAGAGTACAAAGATTTGATGGAATTGTATTAAGAATTAGAGGGACAGGTTTAGGAAAAACATTTATTATTCGTAAAGAAAGTTATGGAATTGGTGTTGAAGAAACATTCCAATATAATTCTCCATTAATTATTAAAATTGATGTATTAAAACATGCAAAAGTAAGAAGAGCTTATATCTCTTTCATGCGTAAACGTTCAGGTAAATTTGCACGACTTAAAACTAAAGTAGTTAAAAAAGAGCAAAAGAAGAAATAATTAATTATTAATTTCAATCTTCTTTACTATCATCGCTAAATTCTTCATTACTATCATCAATAAATGATGATGTTTTTAAACCATTTGAATTAGTTTCATTTGTTTCAGTGCCTAGTTTATTTAAAGAATCATCAAATTCTTCATCATTACTATTTAAATTATTATTGATATTTATATTATCATAATCAAAATGAGAACTATTAATGTCATTAATAGTTTTATCTGAAGATACTAGTACATCAATTTTGATCTTATCATTGCTATCATGATAATCTACTCCAATGCATGATCAAATTTTATTATTATGTGATAGTTTAACAAAAGCATTTCTAATATCACTTATAATGCTTTTAGGTGTAGAATGACAAATATTAGCATTAATTAATAAGCTATTTGATTGTTCAATAGGAATATTACAATAACTTCTTTTAATTGAATTATTAATTATTTTGTATATTTCATCAGATGAATAATTTTTATTATCTATTTCGAATGAACAAACCATAAATGTTCGACTTGTGATAAAGAAGTTTTTAATATCAGCAAAATCAATATTGATTTTTGTTGGATTATTAATAATGTCAATAATAGTGGCGATAATATTCCCTATTTCTTCATTACATTTTTCAAAGGCCTCTAATAGTGACATTTGACAATCATCATTAGCATTTAAACATTTTTCATTGTTGATTGTACAACACGAGTCACAATTATCAGCAATTTTTTTATAACTAATTTGAGCATTTTCAAATACTGTTTGTCCTTCAGCATCAATACTTGGTAAATTTAAAATAGCAGCAACAGGTATATTTAATTCCTTAATTAATTTTGAAATAATTGGTGTTGAACCACTACCAGTTCCTTTTCCTAGTCCTGCAATTAAAAAAACCATATCACTATTGTGAATAATTTGTTTAATTTTTTCAATATCAGTTAATGTAGCATCTTCTCCTATTTGTGGATTACTTCCACTTCCTGCACCACGATATTTTTCTTTACCTAATAAAAATAAATTACACCTGTTTTGTAATCTTCTTAATGATTTAATATCGGTATTTAATGCTCATAAATTAACATTATTAGGAATTTTAATAGTCCTGGTAATGTAATCAATAGCATTACATCCTGCACCGCCAATACCAATTACTTTAACATTAAAAACACCAATATTTTCATTGCTATCTAAGTTTGATGAAAAAATATTGTCTTTATTTTCAATTTCTTTATTTGTTTCATTAATTTCGCTATTTATAATATTATCAACTACACTGCTCATATTCTTTCCCTCTAATTTGATTTAGTATTACTAATTTTTGCCAATATTCCTGTTGCATATACACCAGCTTTATTAAGCAAACTATTTAAAACTTGTTTATTACTTAAACTTTCTGATATGTATGGATCAATGCTAATTAAATTTATGTTTTTTGATAAGCTATATTCATAATTATTTTTTTCCAAAAGAATAAGTGCACTATTTAAATATTCATTCAAACAATTAATTGTTTTTGAAATTATTTTAATTGATTGGCCACAAAGATTTAATGGATTTATTTTATTAGTATGTTTAAATAATTCCACAATTGGATTGTCACAATTAAAAATTATTTCATCATAATTTTTATCTATTAATTCACTAGCTATTTTTTCTACACAATTATTAACTTTATTTTTTATTATCAACTTGAAATCATTGACACTTAATATTTTAGTAGAAAGATATTCATTATTATGATAATTTCCAATAATTACATGATTATCCAGCATTAATATTTTTGAAATATTATTAATTATTCTTGAGCATTGTCTACTATTAGTTTGAATTTTAGATTGTAATCATTTTTTAAATTTATTTATCCCATATGGTATTGATTTAAAACCAATAATTTCATTTGTTTTATTGTATGTAATTAAATTAATGTTATTCTCACCAACATCAATTAAAAGTTTCTTATTCTTTTTCTGATCTAAAATAAAGTTATAAATTAATGCATTATTATTGAATGAAATTTCGCCAATCATCAATTCATTAAATAAGTTATGGAATTGATTAGCTATTTTTAAATCAATGCAATAGCATTTACATTCAATATTATTGTTTGATATTGAATTTAATAAATCTGTTTTTTTATTATCATTTATCTTATCAATGTCTGTAATACTTTTATAGATTGGAGATTTAGCTTTTTTTGATAGTATTTCATCAACATAATCATAAATTTCTTCAATGCTGTGAAAACTTTTATTATTAAGTGAAATTTTTTCTATAGTTATAGGTAGATTTGGAACATTTAATAAATAACGATTAATTTTAGTTTCAAAACACTTATCAATTTTTATTAATTCTTTTTCTAATTTGGTTTTTACTTCCTGGTAATTAAATTCAAAATTTTCATCCATTCCATCATATTTAATTGAGTTAAAATATAAACAATTTTGTTTACCATTGGAGATTTCTACAATTAAAATTTTTATTGTATCTGCGAAAAAATTAATTACACCATAAACATTGTTCAATCTATACATAATTAACCTTTCTAATAGCACGAAGCTTTGCGGAATGTGCACGGTGATTATTCTTTATTTCATCTTCAGTTGGAATAATAGGGTGTTTGTTTATCAATTCATAATTAATAGGAATATTTTGTATTGGTATTTCTTTAGGAATTTGTGGAGATGTTAATTTATTAAAACTTTGTTTAATAATTCTGTCTTCCAAAGAGTGATAAGAAATAATTACTAAAATACCATCTTTATTTAATAAATTTGTTGATTTATTAATAAAAGTAGTTAAATTATTTAATTCATCATTTACTGCTATTCTAATAGCTTGAAAATATATTTTTGCTGGATGCTTTGCTTTATAAATAAATTTTTTAGAAATACTATTTTTAATAATGTTTACTAATTCTTCTGTGGTATCTATAGTTTTGTTTTTACGATATTTACATATATTAAAAGCAACTTGTTTACTATTTTTTGCTTCTCCATATTTCTTAAATATGTTAATTAGTTTTTGCAAAGGATATTTATTAACTA
>AUXO012377132.1_pt1 | contig 16559 bp, 38 predicted proteins | sample 768731 | NCBI WGS metagenome assembly AUXO01 (sample SAMN02715735, study PRJNA202380) | gut metagenome | biome: sheep rumen | host: Ovis aries | place: New Zealand: Palmerston North
GGTACGGTGGGAGAGGTGACCAAACTCGAAGGCTCGAAGCCGGAGGTCTATACCGTTCGGTGGCTTTCCGACGACGCAAAGCGTCTGCCTATCACGTCCTCCTTCGTCTTCGCGGAGCGACTCGAGCTCGTCGAGTCCGGCCCGAACTTTTCCTGTGGCAAGATCCTCATCATGCGCGATAAGAAGGATCCGATGCGCGTGATCGCCAGAGACCTTGGCACCAACAAGACCGCCGAGGCTCGCTGCAATCCGCAGGATGAGTTCAAGTTCGAGACCGGCGCCCGCCTTGCGCTCGACCGCCTGTTCGGAACGGAGCCCACGGAGAAGAAGGACCCCCCGGTGAAGTTCAAAGTCGGTGACGTGGTCATCGCGAACGAAAAGGCGAGAGGACTCTATTCCATCACGAGGCCCGGATGGATCGGCTACGTACTTGGGGTAAGCGACTCCGGGCAGTCGATCAAAGTAGCAGAAAAGAAGGGCCACATGAGTTATTGGGTCGACTGCGACGCCTTCGCTCTCTATAGGCCGATCTTCAGGAAGGGCGACCGTGTCCGCATGCGCGACCCGGGGAACTTCACCTGCTCTGAGAGATCCATCTGGGCGACCGACCGGATCATGACGGTCAAAGAGTACCTCCCGGCGTCTGACGCCTACCTGATGAAGGAGAACTCCTACGCCTTCGCCCCCTGCTGGCTTGTTAAAGCTCCCGAGTGGAACGGGCGGTTCACGCCGGTCGACAGTGGGCTCCCCTGGTGGACGCCCGGAAAGATCTACGAGGTAGAGGATGGCGTCGTTCGTGACGGCTCTGGTGATGCGCGCTACGGTTCTTTGGATAACCCGGTTGAGAGCTTCGCCGAGCTTCAGAGCCGCGTCCCCTTTAAGATCCTCGAGATCAAAGACTGATGAAGACTCTGTTCGTTGACATAGAAACCTATTGCTCGGCTCCCCTGCCGGACGTCGGTGTCTATAAATACGCTGAGTCTCCTGACTTTGACATTCTTCTCTTCGGCTACGCGGTCGACTACGACCCTGTCACGGTGATTGATCTCACGGCCGATCCCATCCCCGATGAGTTGAAAGAGATGCTCTATGACCCCTCGGTCATTAAAGTGGCACACAACTCAAACTTCGAGCGGACCTGTCTGTCGAGGTACCTCGGCAGGCAGATCCCGCCCGGGGCATTCGAGGACACGATGATCATGGCGTCTTGGTGCGGGCTCCCGCTCTCACTCGACGCCGTCGGCCAGGCGCTTGGCCTCTCTGAGGAGCAGGCCAAGATGAAGGAAGGCAAGGCGCTGCTGCGGAAGTTCTGTCAGCCGAGGAAGCCGACGAAGTCCAACCAGAAGACGAAGCTCGGTCGAGAAGATGACCCGGAAGATTGGAAAGTTTTCATCGAGTACAACCGGCGAGACGTCGAGGTCGAGCGCACGATCTACCAGCGGCTGCTGAAGTGGCGCCCGGATATTTCCGAGTACAAGATCTGGGCTCTCGATCAGAAGATCAACGACGCCGGCATGCGGGTCGATCTTCAGCTGGCGGCGAACGCCGTCGAGATCGGCGAGGCGTACCGGGAGAAGCTGCTGGCCAAGGCACAGGAGATCAGTGGTCTGGAGAATCCGAACAGCACAGAGCAGATCAAGCGGTGGCTGCGGGAGCAGGAAGGCGTCACGGTTACCTCCCTTAATAAAAAGGTGGTGGCCGACGTGGTGGCCGGTCTCTCCGACGAGAAGTGCAAAGAGTTTATGCAGCTCCGCACAGAGTTCTCCAAGTCCAGCACCAAAAAGTACGACGCCATGATCCGCAGCGCCTGTGATGACGAGAAGATCCACGGCTGCTTTCAGTTCGCCGGCGCCGGTCGTACCGGCAGATGGGCAGGCCGACTGGTTCAGCTGCAAAATTTGCCACAGAACCACATGGCCGACCTCGACAGTGCACGGCAGCTCGTCCGCGCCGGTGATGCGGAAGGCCTCGACATTATCTACGGAGACGTGCAGGGCACCTTGTCCGAACTGATCCGCACCGCACTGATCCCTGAGCCCGAACAGAAATTCATTGTCGCCGACTACGCAGCGATCGAGGCGAGGGTCATCGCTTGGATTGCCTCCGAGACTTGGAGGCAGGAGGTCTTCCGGGATGGCGGTGACATCTACTGCGCGTCGGCCTCTCAGATGTTCCATGTCCCTGTCGTGAAGCACGGCGTGAACGGACACCTCCGGCAGAAGGGAAAGATCGCAGAGCTCGCCCTCGGGTACGGCGGCGGTGTCAATGCACTGAAAGCGTTCGGTGCGGACAAGCTCGGTATGTCAGACGAGGAGATGGCCGAGACCGTGGATAAGTGGAGAGAGGCCTCTCCACATATCGTCGCTCTCTGGCGATCCCTTGAGCAGGCGGCGATCCGCTGCGTGAGACGGAAGCGCTCGACACTGAGCACCGTCGGCGGGATCCGCTTCGACTATGAGGAGCCGGTCCTTTGGATGACACTTCCCTCCGGGAGACGCATCGCCTACTGGGGCGCTGAGTATTCGGAGAACAGGTGGGGCAATGTGGGGCTCTCGTACATGGGGCAGGATCAGAAGACCAAGAAGTGGACGCGCCTCGAGACGTGGGGCGGGAAGCTCACGGAGAATCTGGTCCAGGCCACAGCAAGAGATTGTTTGAAGGAGTCGATGCTCCGACTGGACGCCGCAGGGTACAGCATAAGGGGGCACGTTCACGACGAAGTGATTATCACTACCCCCTTAACTGCGAAGGTCGAGGATGTCTCCGCGATTATGGGCGCGAATATCCCCTGGGCGCCGGGCCTGCTGCTGAGAGCAGACGGTTACGAATGCAACTACTACATGAAAGACTAAGGAGGACTGAGGCAGCTATGACAAAGCAAGAGATGAGAGAGCAGGAGGAGATTCAGAAGTGCCTGAACTGCCAGTATCCCGAGTGCGTCAACTGCCTCAGTCCCGATGGTCGGTACGGTAAGATCGCGAGGAAGCACAGCAAATGGAAAGACGCCATCCAACAGGGCGTCGATAAGGGACTGAACGATCGCCAGATCGGTGAGCTCCTTGGGATCGATCGGAAAACGGTAGGGAATCTGAGACGGTCGCTCGGGATCCCGTCTCTTGTTGGAAGGGGGAGGCCTCGTGGAAACCCGTGAGTATAAAACCTTCTATGGCAGCACGTCGCCGAACAGCTGCGCCTACTGCTATAAGCACCACAAGGCGCTCACTCCCCGGCAGCTTAAGAAGCGGGGGTGTCTGAAGAGACAGTGCGATGCGCTGCAACGCTGCGAGCATCCGCTATGGGAGCAGCGAGAAAAGAAAAAGGAGCAGCGGATCGCACGGCGAGAGCGGCTCGAGAAAATGTATGAGGAGGTGACCGCCAATGGAGTTCGTACCTAAGAAGCATCAGGAGATCGCAGCAAAGTTCCTCCGGGACCATGACCGCTGCGCGTTGTTTCTTGATATGGGACTCGGCTGACGCAAGACGGTCGTTACATTAACAAGAATAAAGGAGCTTATCGATGCAACCGTTGTTAGAAGAGTATTGGTCGTGGCTCCGCTCCGAGTGGCAGAGTCGACTTGGAGCAGAGAAGCCGAGAAGTGGGATCACCTGCACGGACTCCGGGTCTCCTGTGTTATCGGAGACGCAGCCAAAAGAAAACGCGCCCTCGCTGTAGACGCTGATGTCTACGTCATCAACCGGGAGAATGTGCAGTGGCTGGTCGAGGGGCTGCAAGGATCGTGGCCGTTCGACTGTGTGGTCATCGACGAGCTGACCTCGTTTAAGAACCACCAGAGCAAACGCTGGAGAATGCTCCGCCGGGCGATCGGCGCGAGCGACTATGTGATCGGGCTCACCGGCACCCCGGCACCGAATGGATACATGGATCTCTGGGCGGAGATGTATCTGATCGACGGAGGCGAGGCCCTCGGGAAAACGATCGGGGCTTACCGGGATAAGTACTTCAACCCCGGCCGGCGGAACGGTCAGGTGATCTGGGAGTGGAATCTCAAACCCGGCGCGCGGAACGTGATCGACGCCAAGCTCAAGCCGATGTGCCTGAGCATGAGTAAGGAAGACTGGCTCGAGCTGCCTCCCCTCACCACCAACGTGCTCGAGGTGACGATCGATGAGAAGGAGCGCAGGGTTTACAACCAGATGCTCCGGGATCGTGTGCTCCCCCTTCTGGATGGGAAGCTGAGCACCATGGAGGACATGACCTCCGCGGTCGTCGGGTCCACCGCAGCAGTGCTGAGCAACAAGCTGCTCCAGATGGCGAACGGCGCCGTGTACGATGAGAGCGGCGAGGTCTTTAAGATCCACGACAAGAAGCTCGACACCTTGCAGGAACTGGTCGACTCGGTCGGTGACAACCTTCTCGTGTTCTATAACTACAAGCACGACTATGACCGGATCGTCGAGAGATTCCCGGAAGCTCGGCGCCTCGACGGCCCGCAGGACATCGACGACTGGAACGCCGGTAAGATCAGGATGCTGTTGTGCCACCCGGCGTCTGCTGCCTACGGGATCAATCTTCAGCAGGGCGGCCACACGGTGGCGTGGTTCGGTCTCCCTTGGAGTCTGGAGCTGCATACGCAGGCGAACGCCAGACTGCACCGGCAGGGGCAGGAGCACCCGGTGATCGTTCACTACATCGTGGCGAAGGACACGCTCGACGAGAAGGTCCTGCGGGTCCTCCAGAATAAGGACGCTGTGCAGCAGGGGCTGCTGGACGCGCTCAAGGATTACGTCAAGGAGGAAAGCTGATGAAATACATGGTCAGGTATAACGGCTTTGTCCTTGTTGAGGCGGATGACGCGCAGGATGCGCTTGACAAGGCACAGAACGATGAAGAAGAGTACGAAGAATACGAGTGGGAATACCCAGAGCTGTTTGGGGAGGAAAGCTGATGTACGAAGGAGAAGAAGTGAAAATCGTAAAAAGCTCTTTGGGCTGGCTGTTCGTGGAGTTCCCCGACGGATCATGGAAGCCGCTCATGGTGGACAAACGAACCGGTCAGGTGTACGTGGACGACGGCGCGGAGGACGGCTGATGGATAACAACTGGGTATTCGAGATCGTCCCGGAGACCCGCGAGGTGTACGTGGTCAAAAGCTACCGCCTCATGGAGGACGGGACCGAGGTCGATCGCAGTCAGCTGACGTTCGAGGATCAGAAACGCGCCTTGGCGTATGTCAAGAACATGGTCGGGAGGTTGAAGGAATGTACGCGCTGATTTTCTTTTTGGTGGTGGCGCTCCTCATCGTGACCTGCGTCGACATCTTCCTCTACCACGAGCTGCGCGAGCTCCAGATGAGGATCGAGCGAGACGCGGACTGGATAGACCGAGAGGCCTGCATCGTGGAGGATCTGGACTATGAACCATGACGCCTGCCACTGCTTCGATTATGAGGAAGGGATCTGTCCGGAGAACTGCTACAGAGCGCAGCTCACGGCTGATCTCATAAGAATAAAGTACCCGTACCCGACCACGTGGTCGAAGTTCTTGGGTACACCGGAATGTTGGAGGATAGAAAATGGTAGAACAGGAAACCAGAAAGAAGATCGAGGAGCAGGAGGACTGCCGGAAGCTCCAGGACTCGGAGTGCCTGAAGTGGATCGCGATCAACCTTGCGAGGATCGTGGACAGACTGGACGACATCGAGCGTTCCGCCAGACTGGCGAAGAGAGACTGCTGAGGACAGTCGTCGACTGCTACGGGACGCTGCGTTGCCCGCGCTGCGGGAAGACCGCGACGTTTCAGATCATGCACAAAGAGATCCCGGGAGATCAGGCACGGTTCTTCCTTTTGGGCGAGGAGCTCGGTGAGGCGCCGGTGTTTCTGGTGAGGGCTCGGGTCGAGTGCGAGAGGTGCAGCGAGCTGGACCTTGCGAGTTATTTCGACGCCGACAAGGTCACACTCCGGCAGGCCATCGAGCTTGCGCGAGACGAGATGAAGGCCCGGTGGAATCGGAAGGACGACCCCTGGGTCAACAAAACGGGAGGAAAGAAATGAGCGAGAAACAGATGCACCGGCAGCGGTGGCACTCGAAACTCCAGTACGCATATGCCCATGAGAAGTGGCTGCACGAGGAGCCGCCTATGTGGAAGCTGATCAGCTGGGCGAAGTGGAAGAAGCGCCGCCCGATTTACGAGGAGTACGTGAAATGACCGACGATATCATCAGGCTGACTGAAAAGTATGCCGTCCTTGGGCTCCCGGAGGACACGGTTGAGGCCACGATCACTGTTAAGGTTTACCTTGATGGCGAGATTCAGACGGTTGAGAAGAAGCTCGGCATGAGCGAGGTCCGGGCGGCGTTCAAGGAGGCAGAGGAAAACTACATTCCTTCTGGTACGGTTTTCCAAATTACCGAGGAAGGGCGCCGGTATTTAGAGGAGCGTGGCGTATGACCGACGAGGAATACATCTTCAGACAGACCTCCGCCGAGCGGAAGCGCATCGGTCGCGGGGATTTCAATAAGAAGCGGAAGGGTGGGCGGTTCGTCCGCCTCCCCTCCGACAATCTGACAGCGAAGGAGAAGAGAGCATTGAATAGTGAAGTCACAAACTACAACATGAACGTCCCGGTCGCATGGGCGGAGTTCAAGAAGTGGCCGCAGGATCTCGCCTGCGAATACATCCAGAGACTGGAAGAAGCGTACAACGCCAAGAGCGAAGACATTGCCGAGATGCTCGGCGTCAGCAGAAGCTACTACTTCAAATATAAGAGCTCCCTCGGTATCAAAAGAAAGCCGGGGCGTGGCAAGCCGATTGATCGCGACGGATGGGCAAAGTTTCTCGGCGCGAATGAGTTCGACCCGGTCGAACTGCCCTCGTGTGTTTTTGCCGACTCTTCGGAAGAGAAAGAGGAGCCGAAGACCTACACCATTCGCGACGCCTGCGTCGAGCACATGAAAGAAGAAGTCAAACAGATCGACATCCACAACATCGCCACGCTGTTGCAGGCGCTCGCCGGTACCGGAGCGAAGCTGACGATCGAGGTGACACTGTGATGCAGCAGAAAGGGATCCTCGTTCTGATGTGGATCATACTCTGGGCGATCGTTGTTCACGCCATCGTCAACTCCGATGGCATCTGCCGGGGGATCTGTCGGGACTGTGTGTACAGCGGGTGGTGCCCGCAGGAGAGGAGATAGACGATGCCTTATGAGAATCTGGTAAGGGATCTCCGCCACGACGGAGGGCTGATTGCGAAGCTCGGGAGCCCGATCTTTAAGGTGAAGCAGGCTGTCAACATGCTTGCGGCAGCTGAAGCTATCGAAAAGTTGCAGCGCGTCCACCAGCTCGATCAGGCGGAGATCGTCCGGCTGCGGAGACAGATCGAGGCTATGACGGATCTGTTTCGTTTAAGGGAAGCGAAGGCCGGCATCGTCGTCGAAATAAGGAAGGAGAAAACCGATGTCTGAAATACCCTGCAAGAGATGCACAAGTCCGGATTGCCGGGGCTGTAATCTGCTCGAACTGTCGGAAGCTCTGAGCGACGGTAGACTCAACCACTACATGGACGGCAACCACTGCATCCACGTTCCGAAGCGGATCACGCTGGATGCCTCGAAGTTCAAGGCCTTCTCTGTGGACAAGACACCTGGTATCGAGTATGACAACATCCGATTCGCCAAGTCATTCATACAGGAAGCCTATTCTTGGCACAATGACATCATGGAGATAACCCGCCGGATCGTTCACGAGACCGACGAAGCACGGCTCTCAAACATCGCGGATCATTTCGAGGTCGATCTGTCGGAGATCCGGGAGTTCATCAATAAAAAGCAGCGCGAGAAGCTGGGGCAGCTTGGGAAGAAGACCCACTTCGACGAGATCAAAGGAATGAGCGAAGAGGAGCTGGCGTGGGAACTCGCTCGTATTCGCTGCATGCCGTTTCGCAGAGTTGACAGCGAGATTGACGAATACGAAGTCGATTGCTGGGCGAAGTGGCTGAAACAGGAGGCGAATCCTAATGAGTAACTGTCCGAACTGCGGAGCCCCGATCCGCAGAACCGTCTGCGAGTATTGCGGGACGCCGTTCGTAGATCATAAGAGCCAAACGGTGGATCTCAAAGATCGCATTCAATATCTGAACGTCGTAAGCAGGCTGATGCTGGATGGTGTCGAGGTGCCGCTTGACCAATACGAAAAGGCGTACAACGCCTACAAAGATCTGGGAGGGGACGGTCTTGCCAATACTCGATTCTACTAACAAGCCGATTTACAACTGTCCGAACTGCGCGGCGCCGATCGGCTACAGCAACAAGTGTCCGTACTGCGGCACGGTGCTTCGGTGGATGCCGTTGCTCTCCATCGACACGATCTATCTCAACGCGCAGCCGGTCGACGCAACCGCTCTGATCGACCCGTACATGATCGAAAAGGGCTACGTCACAGACGACAGGGTCTTCGCTGATCTGGCACGGAAGATGACCGAAGAGCTTGCGAAGCATATGGAGTTTAAGAAAGAAGACTACGATTACCGCACCGGCAGGGTCCGATACCGCGCACGGCTGTGGGTAGCCGACAAGAAATGAGAGGAGAAAGAGAATGCTGATCCCTGACGCACCTTGGATACAGGAGACCGAGCGGACCGGCTACTGCTCCGCCACCAATGGTGCGTGGTGGAATAACCCGCCGGACGATGACTATGAGGAGTACGACGATGACGAATAAGGAAGCTGCTAAGTGGCTCACCCAGTTACTCGCGCAGTACCGTGCAACAAAAGGCGTATGGGATATTGCTGATGAGTACTACGAAGCCGTGTCTATTGCCTGCGGAGTCCTCCTCGTGGACGACGTGCTGAAGAGAGGAGAAGAACCGAGTGAAGAAGACTGAGGAAACCAACCCTATCCGGCTGCTCCCCTATGGGGACCGTCTGAAGCTGTACGAAAAAGAGAAAGACAAGCTGCTCCAGAAGGAGCGGAACCTGCCAGCCGAGGAGTTTCAGGTGAAGCTCCGGGCGCTGTTCAAGAAATACGATCTGTGAGGTGAGATAGAAATGAAGATTCCGATTTTTTGCACCAGCAACTACTGCAACAAAAAGTACGGAGTGACGGCGAGAGACTGCGCTCCGGAAGCTCCGTGTGACGGTGCTGTGTATGCTGGGCCTCTTCCGAATGTTATCATCGCGTACCGCTTTGAGGTGGAAATCAACTCTCTGGAGGATCTTGTTTCCCTTGAGAAGAAAGTCGGGAAACCTCTGATTCTTTCTTGCAGCGATTCGTACTACCCAGACGAACTGTCCATTGAGATCTACGATGACTGGAGGGAGTAGGGCATGGCTGAGAAAAAATACATCGAACGTGAGGCTCTGCTTGAACGAATAGACGATATTTGGGATTGCGCTGATATGGTTTTCGAGCCGAACGACCATTGTTGCCATGACGGAGATTGCGAGGGTTGCAAATGGGCTGAAACAAAAAATGCGATCCGCAAGATTATCGCAAACTTCCCCGCCGCCGATATGCGGTCTGTGGTGCGGGGGAAGTGGATTCGTGGGGATTACTGGTCAGAAGGATGCGGCATGGGAGAGAGTTACGGATTTTATTATAAGTGCTCTGTGTGCAAAGATGAAGTACAGGGTGGCTATAAAGACTGCGGGATGAAATACTGCCCCAACTGCGGGGCTGATATGAGGGAGGAAAGATGATGCAAGAGTGGAAGTTTGTCACGAAGCAGGAACTTATTGATTTTGTAAAATCGTACCCGTTCCCGCTTGAAAGAGACTTTTATATGGATTGGTATTCTTGGAATGATTTTCGAGATGGCAGAATATGGCCTGAAAGCATGGTGGCAATGGCATCTGTCTATGATGATGAGTTTAAGATTTACGATGGGTATATTCAGGAAGAACAGGAAGCGTTTAAGGAGGAAAGCTGATGAAAGTGCTTGAACTCTTTGCCGGAACTCGCTCAATCGGGAAAGCGTTTGAAGAGCGGGGGCATAAAGTTTTCTCCGTAGAGTGGGACAAGCGTTTTGAGAACATCGACCTATATGAAGACATTCTCAAAGTGCAAGCAGATGACATTATCAAAAAGTTCGGGCATCCAGATGTGATTTGGGCAAGACCCGATTGCGCCACATTCTCAATTGCCGCCATCAGCCACCACAGGCGCAAGAACCAGGAGACAGGCAACCTTGACCCCGTATCCGAGTACGCAAAATTCTGCGACAAGGTAGATCAGCACGTTCTGGGGCTGATAGAGGCGCTTGAACCGAAGTACTGGTTCATTGAAAATCCGCGAGGCGGTATGCGTAAGATGTCGTGGATGCAAGGCTTGCCTCGCTATACGATAACGTACTGCCAGTATGGTGACAAACGGATGAAACCGACAGATATCTGGACAAATCATCCAGACCCACGCTTCAAGCCGCCGTGCCACAACGGCGACCCGTGCCATGTGGCTGCGCCTCGCGGAGCAAAGACAGGAACGCAAGGTCTGAAGGACAGCGTAGAAAGATCTCGCATTCCTGACAAATTTTGCGAACACATCGTGAACATTTGTGAGGAGGAAAACTGATGTATGACGAACTGAAAGAAAGATGCCGCGCATGCTCACAAGGATGCAATTGCCCATCTGAGTGCAGTTATTTTGACAAGCCTCCATTGCGGTGCATGAGGCAGTTGTTATCAGAAGCCGCCGATGCCATAGAGGAACTGAGCAAGCCGAAGTGGATTCCCGTGACGGAGCGGTTGCCGGAGAATGGATACTATGTGTTGGTGTATGAAGATGGCGATATTATGATGGCGAGTTATTCGGGCGGGGAATGGTACTTGCGAGATATGTATGAAATTATTGAACTTAAGCCTACCCATTGGATGCCACTACCAGAGCCGCCGAAGGAGGAAGCGACATGAAACGTATCGTTCAAGTACTCACATCTGCGCTCGGAATTTTCTTTATCGAGGCGCTTCTGACGTATTTTGTTGCGCCGATGAACGCAAGCAGAATGACAGTTGCCTTGCAATTCGTGTTGTCTATCGCGCTGGCATTGTGGCTATATAAGGCGAAGGAGGAAGAGACATGAGCGATTTTTGGTTCTATCCGTTCCCGGTGCTTGTCTTGATTGCAATAGTTGCATGGAATGACCTCTCAACGAGAATACAGCTTTGCAAACTTGAAGAGCGAATCAGAAAGCTCGAAAAGGCAGAGGAGGACGAGACGTGAAAGGAAATTACCACCGAAAGCTATTCCACCCCGACTATTTCGGCTGGCACTACTACTGCTTAAACTCACGCCGGAGGCAACGGAAAGCAGATAAACTCTACGCGAAGAAAGCCGCACGGAAAGAGCGGAGAGAATCGGTGAAACAGGAAGAGGGAGAGACATGAGCAAGATGATTCAATGTGATGAGTGCAAAAAGACGATGTACACAGACAGCCGAGAAGATAAAGGGGCTTTCGTTAGTATGACGGCAGATGATCCTCTTTATGGATATAGTTCGTTTCATCTTTGCAGAAAGTGTTTCGATAAAAAATTCCCTTGGCTTATTGATGCAGAGGATGGTGAGTGATGTTAGTCTCGGATTTGTATTGTCCTTCCTGCCAAAATGCGAAAGACAATAAGCCGCAAGACAAAGAAATTTGTTGGTCATGTGTGGCAATGGGAGGCGCTGGAAATTATAAGGAATCCAAAACGCACGGCGATCAGCTTCGCGCTATGACGGATGAGGAACTGGCTGGGTGGCTTGAGAGAATCCGGCAGTACTGTGCTACCGATCTGTGCGGGATGGGTTGCCCACTTGCAGAAATTTGCTATTCCAACGCAGAAGAACAGACAGAAACGCTTAACTGGCTGAAACAGGAGGCGTAGGCATGAACCAGAAAGTAATGCGCACCCACTTCGCCAAGCCGGGGTACGTGAACTCCGGCGACATCCTCCAGTGCCCGGCTTGCCGGTGGAAGTTTGTGCTGCTGCCGGGGATGATCCGGTACGGAGACTACTGGGACGCCCAGACGCAGGGGCAGCAGCCTTCCGGATGGAAAGATGAGCCGGACTACATCGTCTGCCCAAAGTGCCAGCGGCAAACCGATCTTACCTACTACGAGGAGCTGTCTCTCACCGGCGGCGTCGAGCTGACGAACTGGGGCAAGCCGGAAGCTAAGAAGGAGAAACCGAATGGAAAGAAACGATCCCGTAAGAGCATTTCTAAATAGTGTGCGCGAGTCCCGGATGGACGCCAAGCGCCTACAGTCCAAGCTGAGTCAGCTTGAGGCGAGAGCGACGAGCATCACCTCCCAGCTGTCCGGCATGCCTCGCGGGGGAGGAGCCGACAGGGACGCTGTCCTTGCCTCACTGGCGGACGTGTGCGAGGAGTACTATTACCAGCTGGCCGAGGCAGAGAGGCAGGAGCTCAGAGTCCTGGCCTTCATCGAGTCCCTGTCCGAGACGAACTACCGGATGATCTTGAAGCTACGGTACATCGAGTGCAAGCGTTGGCCGCGCGTTTTAGCTGACCTGAAAAGCGCAGGCCTCGATATAGAGGAGCGCCGTATGTTCGTCCTGCACGGCGAGGCGCTGAAGGAAGCCAGAGAAAAATTTAAGGAGTGGAACCTATGACGAGAAAAGAGATTTTGGAGACCGCTGCCAAGTGCGTGGTCGGAGACCGCGAGGAAGACTACGGATCCCCGGAGCAGAACTTTGACCGGATCGCTGCCTTTTGGAACATTTACCTTGGCGGGGGCGATATCACAGCGAAGGACGTGGCAGCCATGCTTGCCCTGCTGAAGATCGCGCGCGTTGCGTCAGGCCACGCGAAGAGCGACAACTGGGTGGACCTGGCCGGATATGCCGCCTGCGGCGGAGAGATCGAGGCGTCCCATGCCGCTGACTGAGAGATGTAAGACCTGCCTGTACTTCTGCGACAATGTCAACCACTTCATGTATCCAACCTGCGACTACATCCTTCGCGCCGGCCACATGCGCGGTTGCCCTGCCGGCGATGAATGCACGAAGTATTTCCCGAAGAAGGGCGGCGTGAAGCTCGCGAACCCGATGGGCTGCGCCACTCATCTCGCGGTGAGCGAACAGACGCTTCAGGATCTGTACATGAGAGGCAAGACTGACGCACAAATCTCAAAAGAGACTGGGGTGTCCGTCAGCTCCGTCGGGCGGTGGCGTAGGAAGAATGGGTTCCCCTCGCAGCAAGCTCTGTCAAGGAGTGTGGAGAATGAGGATTGAGATAACTGAATTTCAGGATCGTAAAAACCCAAAGGGAAAGATCGTAGAGTACACCTGGGATCAGCTCGTCGAGAAGCTCAAGCACCCGGTGATCACTGACGAGTCCGTCGGTGAGTATCCCGAACTCACGAACGAGCAGCGTACCGAAATAAAGGATGTCGGCGGTTTTGTCGGCGGCCGTCTGAAGGGCGGACTCCGAAGGAAGACTGCGCTGGAGAATCGAACGCTTCTCACGATCGACGCGGACAACGGCACAGTAGAATCCATCCGAGACTTCGAGCTCCTGTCTGACGCCGTGTACTTCGTCCACACCACGCACTCCTCCACCGACGAGCACCTGAGACTTCGCTGGGTCTTCCCGCTGCTGCGTCCGGTAACTGCCGAGGAGTACACGGCGATCGCGAACGAGGTCTCAACATGGATCGGCACCGATACGATCGACGAGACAACCGACCAGCCGGAGCGTCTCATGTTCTGGCCGTCCATCGCCTTCGATGCGGACTTCAGGACGTGGGAAGGCGGTCGCACTCCTCTCGATCCCGACGAGGTGCTCGATGGCGCCGACCCTATCCCGGAGCCTGTTCCCCAAAAAGAAAAACATCTCCACGATGGGGCGTTGAATGTACCGGAGGGGCAGAGAAACAAGACCGTGTTCTCCTACGCAGCCACGCTGCGCGGCGCCGGTCTGGACTATCAAGGTATCCGCTTCGCGATCTCAGATTATAACGATCGCTATTGTGATCCTCCCCTCCCGGAGGAGGAGCTTGACACCATAGCGAGATCCATCTGCGGACGGTACGAGCCCGGTGCGTCGGTCATGGCTACGCTGCGCGATGCGTGGGACGACTTCAACGATCTCGGCACCTGGGTCGAGTCTGAGCCGAAGAAGATCGAGCACCTCGAGGCGGAGTCTATGGCTTCCCTCTCCATGCGGCATATTGACCCGCCGAAGTTCGTCATCCCGGGCATGATCCCCTACGGCATCACGATCCTTGCATCTCCTCCGAAGTTCGGTAAGTCCTGGATGTGTCTGGACATGGCCATCTCCGTCGCGACCGGCACGGACTTCATGGACCTCCCGGTCAATAAGGACGGCGTCATCTACCTCGCGCTCGAGGACGGCGACTACCGCCTCCAGGAGCGCAGCAAGAAGGTGGCCAACGGGAGGGAGCTTCCGGAGAACCTGCTGCTGGTCAAGCAGGCGCCGATCCTGACGGACGGGCTGCTTCCGCAGATCAACCAGCTGCTCGAGTCCACCGAAGAATCTATCGGCATGATTATCATCGACACCCTTCAGAAAGTCCGTGGCCTTGCCGGTAAGACCGAGGGTGTGTACGGCTACGACTACCGCGAGCTCGGCGCCCTGCACCAGTTCGCCATCGACAAGAACATCGCCGTCGTCCTGGTCCACCACCTGAATAAGGGAGGAGACGACTCCGACTTCGTATCCCGTCTTAACGGATCGACTGGCGTCTCCGGCGCGGCGGACACGATCATCACGCTGACGAGAGCAGCCCGTGGCTCCGACGAGACCAAGATGTCCATCACCGGCCGCGACGTGCAGGAGCGTAACCTGATCATCCAGATGGACTGGAGCCGCTTCAGGTGGATCCTTCTTGGCGACGAGAAGGACGTGGAGCGAGACCGAGAGATTCTGGACTTTCAATCCGATCCTTTGGTCAAGACCATCCTGTGGCGTCTGTCCGAAGCGGAGGACCTGATCCTCGCCGACGAGGACTCGACCTTAACAGAATCGCGCTGGTCATGCACGTCGCAGGAGCTGATGGATGAGGTCAAGAGAATGTACGGCGAGACCTATGACAGCTCGACCGCGGTCGGGATGAAGGTCAGGAAGTTGGCCCCGCAGCTCCTCGAGAAGGCCGGCGTTTCGTATGATTACCAACGGGTGGGGAAAGCTCGCTCGCGCGTTCACATCTTCTCTCGAGAAATCGTCTGAGAAGATTGTGCTTGACAGAATGCCACATATTGTGGTACTGTGGGGATACGGTCTCCTGCCAAAGGCCGTATCCCTCTTATCTCAGCGGGCGACTGAGACATAGGAGGAAAACAAAATGGCAGAAAAGAAACTGTACACGGTAACGCTTCAGCTCCCGGACGGAACACGCAAATACTTCCGGGGCAAAACACAGAAGGAGGCTGAGAAGAAAAGAGACGCAGCCAAGATCAAAGTAGGTATGGGTGTGGACATCTCTTGCAAGGTAACCTTCTCCGAGCTGGCCGACATGTGGTTCGACCTCTACAAGAAGGGGAAGCTGCATAAGAGATCCGAGGAGACGATCACTAACACACTGACTCGGTACATCATTCCCGTTCTGGGAAATATGCAGGTAGTCGATGTGAAGCCGATCCACATCCAGCAGCTCATGTCTTCGGTCAAGGACTACTCCAAGTCCACGCAGAAGAAGGTCCTTCAGTACACTCGTGCGATCTTTGAGGTAGCCGTGGAGAACGGCATGATCCCCAGGACGCCGGTCAGCAAGAGCATCAAAGCCGGCGGGGCTGACCCCTGTGAAAAAGTGCCACTGACTGAGGCTCAGTCAGCAGCACTTCTCAAAGCGGTCGAGGGTACCCGCGCACATCTTCTTGTATCGGTTCTCCTCGCCAGTGGGATTCGTATCGGCGAGGCGCTCGGTTTGATGTGGAGCGACATCGACTTCGAGGAAGGAGAAATCACTGTCAACCGCAGCATCGTTTACCCGGAGGAGAATCGTCTCGGTGAGATCAACACGGAGCTGAAGACCGAGAACGCGCATCGTACAATCCCGGTACCGTGGAGCGTGATCGATGAGCTGCGTAGGGAACAAAGCAAGAGCCAGTCCCTCTGGGTGTTCCCTAAGCAGGACGGCAGCCACCACTCCTACGATTCGTACCGGAACCTCTGGGCTCTGATCGATCGCCGCACCATCGAAAAGCTCAAGGATAACCAGCGCGAATTAGTTGCGCGAACCCTGGACTTCAAAGTTCACCCGCACCTTCTCCGCCACACCTGTATCACCCGGTGGTTCGAGCAGGGGCTGGACATCAAAGAGGTGCAGTACCTGGCTGGCCACGCCACCGTCGACATCACGCTGGAGGTCTACACGCACTACATGAACAAGGAGCGCCGGAAGCAGACAGCAGACAAGATCCGCGCTGCAATGTAGGTGCAACATGGTGCAACATTTTAATCGCAACCGGGTGAAAATAGGTGCAACTGAGCGCAAATAAACGTTGCACTTCACCCATTATGTTAACCCGTTTTATTGGACAGTGAATAAATAAGAAAATCCCGAAACCGTTGCGCTGCAACAGTTCCGGGATTGGCAGGGGAAGAAGGCTTCGAACCCTCGGCCTACGGTTTTGGAGACCTT
>AUXO013675763.1_pt1 | contig 16554 bp, 11 predicted proteins | sample 768731 | NCBI WGS metagenome assembly AUXO01 (sample SAMN02715735, study PRJNA202380) | gut metagenome | biome: sheep rumen | host: Ovis aries | place: New Zealand: Palmerston North
AGCCGCAACCGGAAGGGACAAAATATGTGACAACGAAAAATTCATAGCTGGGTGCAAAATTAAGAAATACTTGCAATAATTAATCTTCTTCCGGGGAAAACTCTAAGGCATCGCAAATGGGACTCCCGCTTGGATGTTGCCACTGCGAACTGGAGGCTGAAAACAAGAAATAGTTGTAAGAAACTTTCTTTCTAAGAAAAAAGTAGTAAATTTGCAGCCTATTTTCCCGTAGTGTGAAATGACGTTTCCACATGCGTGAAAACAGCACCAAAAACGAAATTGTAACAATTAAATAATAGTAATTTAAAATGCAAAGCAAAGGTGCAATCAGATTGGTGGCCATCTTGCTTGGTCTGGCCTGCGTCTGGCAGCTTGCCTTCACCGCTGTAACAAGCATACAGGAAAAGAAGGCTGAAAAGTATGCCGAGAACGCAGTAGCAGCTTTCCAGCAGAGCGCCGCCTACAGTAAACTCGCCGAGGCTGACAAGGCATATACCCTTGATTCTCTGTCAAAAGACAGGAACAGGTGGTATATTGACTCCATCTCAAATGAGAAGGTCTATTTCGGCTACACTTACAAAGATGTCAAGGCAAAAGAGATCAACCTCGGTCTGGACCTCAAGGGTGGTATGAACGTCATGCTCCAGGTTCAGCTTGAAGATCTCGTAAAGGCCCTCGCCGCAGACAATGCGACACCCCAGTTCGAACAGGCTATCAACCTCGCCAAAGAGCGCAGCGTCAATTCAAGGGCTGATTTCATCACCCTCTTCGCTGATGCTTGGAAAGAGGTCAGCGGAGGACAGAGGCTCGCCCAGGTCTTCGGAACTTATGAAATGAGGGACCGTATCAAGCCCGAATCAACCGACGACCAGGTTATCACTATAATCCGTGAGGATGCGGAGAGTGCCATCAGCAATTCATTCAACGTTCTCCGTAACCGTATCGACCGCTTCGGTGTTACCCAGCCTTCCATCCAGAAGCTCGGAAACAGCGGACGTATCCTCGTTGAGCTCCCGGGTGTCAAAGAGCCCGAGCGTGTAAGGAAGCTGCTCCAGGGAACAGCATCCCTCGAATTCTGGACAACTTACGACAACCAGGAGATCTATCCTTATCTCGTAGACGCCAACACCCTTCTCGCACAGCTCCAGGCTGGAGAGCAGGCCACTGAAGAGGCCGCTCCCGCAGAGGCTGCCGAGCAGACTGCCGCAGCTGACACTACCGACCTTCTCGGAGAAGAGATCCAGAGCAACAGCGCAGCTGAGGATGACGCCGCTTTCGAGAACTACAAGAAGCAGAACCCTCTCTTCGCCGTCCTCCAGCCCTCCAACGCCAGGGGCAACGCCTGCATAGGTTATGCTCAGGGAAGTGACACCGCTGTTGTCAACCGTCTCCTCAACATGACCCAGGTCAAGGACCTCCTCCCCGCGGAATTCCGCGCCATGTGGTCCGTCAAGCCTTCACAGATGATTGCCGGAGGAAACTGGTATGAGCTCGTTGCCATCAAGGCCGCAACCCGTGACGGAAAGGCTCCTCTCGACGGAGGTAGCGTAACCGACGCGAGAGTTTCTTATGACGGAACCGGAAGGAACCAGGGTAACCCTACCGTTTCCATGACAATGAACGCCGAAGGCGCAAATATCTGGGCTCGTCTTACCAAGGACAACATCGGAAAGCAGATCGCCATCGTTCTCGACGGTCTCGTATATTCATATCCTACCGTACAGTCTGAAATCTCAGGAGGTAGCTCCCAGATTTCCGGAAACTTCACCGTTGAAGAGGCTACTGACCTTACCAACGTCCTGAAGTCCGGTAAACTTCCCGCTCCCGCAAAGATCATCCAGGAGCAGGTTGTAGGACCTTCCCTCGGTTCAAGATCCATCAGGGCCGGTCTCATCTCCTTCATCATAGCATTCTTGCTGGTGCTCATCTACATGGTCTTCTTCTATCAGGGAGCAGGTCTTGTAGCTGACGTCGCCCTCCTCTGCAACGTGCTCTTCCTCTTCGGAACCCTCGTTTCATTCGGAGCTGTACTTACTCTGCCCGGTATCGCCGGTTTGGTATTGACCCTCGGTATGGCAGTTGACGCGAACGTCATCATCTACGAGCGTATCAAGGAGGAACTTGCGGCAGGTAAGGGTCTGAGCAAGGCTGTCGCCGACGGTTACAGCAACGCTTACTCAGCCATCATCGACGGTCAGGTTACCACCCTCCTCACCGGTGTCGTCCTCTTCATATTCGGTTCCGGTCCTGTCCAGGGCTTCGCTACTACCCTCATCATCGGTATCATCACTTCAGTCATTACATCTATCTTCATCACAAGACTGATCTTCGATACCCGTATCAATAAGGGTAAGAACATCACTTTCGAGAACAACCTCACCAAGAACTTCCTCAAGAACACGAAGGTCGACTTCATCGGAAAGAAGAAGATTTCCTATACAGTTTCCGGAATTCTCATCCTCATCTCCATCCTCTCGATCTGCTTCAAGGGCTTTACCTACGGTGTTGATTTCACAGGTGGACGTACATACGTCGTAAGGTTCGACACCCCTGTCACAGCTGAGGAAATCCGCAGCGCAGCAGAGGCTGAATTCGACGGAGCTGTTGAGGTCAAGCAGTTCGGAGGCGAGAGCCAGATGAAGATCACCACCCAGTACAAGGTTGAGGACGAGTCCACAGCTGTTGACGCTGAGGTCGAGCAGAAGCTCTTCAACGCTTTGAAGGGATTCTTCAGCAACAAGAACATGACCCTCGGAGACTTCACATCGACACTCGACAACCCTAACGGTATCATATCATCCGATAAGGTAGGACCTACCATCGCAAACGATATGAAGAGGGACGCTATCATCGCCGTCATCATCGCTCTGTTCGTGATCTTCGCTTACATCGCCGTAAGGTTCCGCGGATGGACATGGGGTCTCGGTGGTGTCGCATCACTTGCACATACCGCTATCATCGTCATCGGCTTCTTCTCGCTCTTCAGCGGAATCCTGCCGTTCAACCTTGACGTTGACCAGACGTTCATTGCGGCTATCCTTACCATCATCGGTTACGCTATCAACGATAACGTGGTTATCTTCGACCGTATCCGTGAGATGAGGGGACTTCATCCCAAGGACAGCTTCAAGGATACCGTCAACACCGCTCTCAACGCAACCCTGTCCCGTACAATGAACACTTCATTGACAACTCTCCTTACCATGCTTGCGATCGCAATCTTCGGCGGTGAGTCAATCAGGGGTCTCGCAGTAGCTCTCATCCTCGGTATCATCATCGGTACCTACGCATCCCTAATGATCGGTACTCCTATCATGTACGATGCTACAATCAAGGCCGAGGAGAAGAAAGCTTCCGCAAAGAAAAAGTAAGATTCACACTTACCATACACTTGAACAAAGGGGATCGCCATAATGGTGGTCCCCTTTTTCCGTCAATCCCGTTCCGGCAACTGCAAGTCTACGTAAAAATATGAATATTAACGAAGTACAAAAACATTCAGAGAAAGGTATATTTTCTTTTCCGCAGGTGGAGGCTTTTCATTATCTTTGCTTTCCTCAAACCTGCCTGATATGTCATTTGTACATCTACACGTCCATACACAATACTCGATTCTCGACGGACAGTCCTCCATCGCGAACCTTTTCAACCGTGCCGAGGAGCTTGGGATGCCAGGCCTTGCCATCACCGACCATGGAAACATGTACGGTGTCAAGGAGTTCTTCAAGTTCGCCAAGAAGCACCCGAACGTAAAGCCCATCATCGGCTGTGAAATCTATGTAACCCGTGGGTACGACCACAAACTGAAAGACACCAATCACAGGAAATACTATCACCTGATTCTCCTGGCCAAGAATTACAACGGCTACAAGAATCTCGTGAAGATCGTTTCAATCGCGCATACGGAGGGCTTGTATTACGGAAAGCCCAGGGTGATGCATGAGGTTATCGAGAAATATCACGAAGACCTCATCTGCTCCTCGGCATGTCTTGCCGGTGAGATTCCCAGAAACATCATCGAGGGGAACATGGCTGCCGTGGACGAGGCCATCGAATGGCACAAGAGGGTCTTCGGAGACGATTATTACCTTGAAGTGATGCTCCACAAGACCGAGGTCCCGGGAATGGACCTTGAAGTTTACGAACATCAGTCAATCTGCAACAAGGCCATCTTCGAATTGGCCAAGAAGCACAACGTAAAGGTCGTGGCGACCAATGACGTGCACTTCGTGAACAAGGAAGACGGACCTGTCCATGACAGGCTCATCTGCCTTACCACTAACGCATATGTCGATGATCCGGACAGGATGAGATATACCCAGCAGGAATATCTCAAGAGCGAGGAAGAAATGGCAGCCCTGTTCCCGGATCACCCGGAGGCCCTTTCCAACACCCTGGAAATCCTCGACAAGATCGAATCCTACTCCATCGACTGCGACCCGATCCTCCCCGTCTATGAAATCGATCCCGAATTCATGAAGGACATCGACGCCCAGATGGAAAAGTACAAGGACGTCATCGATGCCGGAAGGTGCGACAAGAAAGGCAATTACAGGGGAGACGGATTCTGCCATTCGGTAGCCTATCTGTGCCATCTTACCTACCAGGGAGCTCACCAGAGGTACGGAGAGGTGTTCACGGATGAGCAGGCGGAACGCATCGATTTCGAGCTGAAGACAATTTCCCGAATGGGATTCCCGGACTATTTCCTCATAGTGCAGGACTATATAGCCGCATCAAGGGCGATGGGCAGCATGGTGGGTCCCGGCCGTGGCTCAGCGGCAGGATCGGTAGTAGCTTACTGCCTCAAGATCACCAATCTTGACCCTATCAGGTACCAACTCCTGTTCGAGCGATTCCTGAACCCCGACCGTATTTCCATGCCTGATATCGACGTTGATTTCGAAGACCTCACCAAGGCCCATGAATACGTCGAAAAGAAATACGGCGCCGACCACGTTTCCAGGGTCATCACCTTCGGAACCATGGCCGCGAAGAGCGCCATAAAGGATGTGGCCAGGATAAGCCACGTCTCCATCGAAGAGTCCAACCGCCTCACAAAGATGGTCCCCGACCGTCTGAGCGAAAAGAAGGAAAAGGAATATCCCTTCAACCCCAAGCTAGATGAACTCAAGCCCGGCTTCAAGATGATCGAGAAGGAGGTGGAAGAAGATCATGACGGAGAAAAGGTCATGGTCAAGAAGACTTTCCAGAAAGGACTGGAAGATGTCGACGTCAAGATCACCCTCGCCAACTGCTTCCGCCTCGTTCCGGAATTCAAGGAAGAGCTCGAACACGGTTCTGATCTGAACAAGGAAGTCCTCAAATACGCGAAAGCGCTCGAAGGAAGCATCCGCCAGACGGGTATGCACGCCTGCGCAACCATCATCGGCAGGGGAGACCTCACGAACTTCCTTCCCATAACCATCGCGAAAGATAAGGATACCGGAGAAGATGTCCGCACGTCCCAATATGACGGACACTATATCGAGGACGTCGGCATGCTGAAGATGGACTTCCTCGGCCTCATCACGCTCTCCATCATCCACAACTGCCTTGACATCATCAAGGAAAGAACCGGAGAAGAGATAGATATCGAGGCCATACCGATCGATGACAAGCCAACATACGAACTTTACGGACGCGGAGACACAGTAAGCGTGTTCCAGTTCGAATCCGAAGGTATGCAGACATGGCTTCAGAAACTCCACCCCTCCCGATTTGAGGACCTCATCGCAATGAACGCCCTCTACAGACCGGGTCCTATGGATTACATTCCCAACTTCGTGAACAGGAAATTGGGATTGGAGCCCATCGAATACGACCTTCCCGAAATGGCGGAATACCTGAATGACACTTACGGCGTAACTGTCTATCAGGAGCAGGTGATGCTTCTTTCCCAAAAGTTGGCGGGGTTCACAAAAGGCGAAGCGGACAAACTCCGTAAAGCCATGGGAAAGAAACAGATCGACATTCTGAACTCACTGAAGGACAAGTTCATGACCGGAGGAATCGACAGGGGACATCCGGAAAAGATACTTGACAAAATCTGGAAGGACTGGGAGAAATTCGCCCAATACGCTTTCAACAAATCTCATGCTACCTGCTACGCCTGGGTAAGTTACCAGACCGGCTGGCTCAAATGTCACTACCCTTCCGAGTTCTTCGCATCGTGCCTCACCTGCGCGAAGAGCATGGATGAGATCAAGAAGATCATGGATGACTGCCGCAGCCATGGGATCAAAATCCTCAACCCCGACGTGAACGAAAGCGCCGCTCATTTCACCGTGAACAAGACCGGTGACGTACGCTTCGCCCTCAGCGGAATGAAGGGATTCGGAGCAAACGTCGTCGATGAAATCATCAAGCAGCGCGAGCAGGGCGGTCCTTTCACGGATATCTACAATTTCGCGGAGAGGATGGCCGGAGTCATCAACCGCAAGTCATTCGAAGCTCTGGTGTATTCGGGTGCTCTCGAATCCTTCGGAATAGAGAGAACAAGATATTTCCTGCCGGGGAATTCCGGTAAGGAGTTCATCGACGAACTTGTCGACTACGGCATCAATTCGAAAAAAGGGGAAGAAGAGAACGCCTTCTCTCTCTTCGGAGAAATCGAAGAGCTGAAAATGGTCAAGCCAGAACCTCCGGCACTCATCGCCGACGAGGACCAGCTCCTCCTTCTGCAGAAAGAAAAGGAACTCGTCGGAATGTACCTGTCGTCACACCCTCTGGACAAGTACCGCTTCGAGATGGAGAACTTCGTGAGTTGTCCTATAAGTGCGCTGGCCGATAAGATACAGGAATGCGAAGAAAAGAAATCCCCGCAGAAGGTGACTACCGCAGGATACATAACTTCGTACACGGCCCTGACCACGAAAGTCGGGAAACCCTACTCCAGAACCATTATAGAGGACTACAACGGATCCTACGAACTGTCCCTGTTCGGAAAGGACCACGAAGCCTTCATGGGGTACATGCAGGTCCATACTCCTGTCCTGATAGAAGGTGAAATAGCCGAGAAATGGAGGGTCAAACCGGAAGATGCGGCACAGGGGAAGACCTCTCCCTATGCCCTCAAGATAAAGAGGATCATCCTCCTGGGAAACGTTACTGAAGAGTTCCTCTCCGGATTCGCTATACAGGTGACCACACCCCAATTGAATGAAGACTTCCGGAAACATCTTGTTCATCTGGTGAAGACCAACCCCGGAAAGACTCCTCTCAATATGTACCTTTACGATCCGGAGACCAAGTACAAGATCGATTTCCAGTCGAACAAGTTCCGCGTGGCGGTGACTTCTGAATTCATCCGCGAACTTTCCAATATGGGAATCGCCTATAAAGTGATCAAAAAAGCCGTTTAAAGGTACTGGCATACGAAAACCGCACCCTTCCGGAGAGTGCGGTTTTTTCGTTTCTGCGGGTTTTCGGGCGGGTGGACTATTCTTCTATCGACCCGGCGACGATATTCGCCACAACGGCCCTCAAACGAGCCATGGAGCCGACATCCTTCGGATGGACGCGGTGTGCGAGAATGATAAGACCGGTATTGGTGTCAGGATCCAGGATTATGGATGTTCCCGTATATCCGGTGTGGCCGACCGTATGCTGCCTTTCGAAGATTTCGCCGCTGGTGCCGGGATACATGTCATAAGTGTCCCAACCAAGAGCCCTGGCGACCCGAGGATCATTGTCATTGGGGATTTCCATCATCTTGCGGACCGTTTCCTTGCCGAGAATTCTCTTTCCGCCGATGGAACCGCCACGAAGGATCGTAGCGGCGATTACGCTCAGATCCTCTGCATTTGAGAACACTCCCGCGTTTCCGGAATTTCCGGCATTGATCTGACGTGCGATGGGGTCATGTACGGCGGCAACGAGAGGAAGGCCGTCCTCCTGAACCTCGGTCGGTGCGCAAAGCTTCGCCAATTCGGCGGCGTTGGGGTTGGACTGCGGTCTTCCGTACAGAGGGAAGTAGCATGTATGCGCCAGTTCAAGTACATCGAAAACATTCTTCTGGGCGTAATCGCACAGACGCTCGCCGGTAACGTTCTGAAGGATATTCTGCAGTGTCACGAAATTCAGGCAGCTGTAGATGACGTCAGTTCCCGGTTTGAAATTCCGCTTTACCTTCGTCGCTATATATTCCATCAGTTTTTCGGGAGTGTTTTCGCCATACTCTTTCACATAAGAAGCGACACCTATGTAAGCGTCAAGGCCTGAAGAATGAGTGAGAAGGTCCTGTATGGTTATTTCGTCCTCTTCACCGGTCACGGGATCAACCCATGGTTTGAACCCGGGTATATAACGGCTCACAGGATCGGAAAGGCGGACCTGGCCCCTTTCAACAAGCTGCATGAAGGATAAAGTGGTACCCACGCACTTGCTCAAGGACGCAAGGTCGAACATCGTGTCCTCCGTCATGGGTTCAACATCAGGAACGACGGATTTGTTGCCATAAGAGCGAAGGAATACGATTCTGTCGTTTCTCACTACGGAGATAACGGCACCGGGGATGATTTTCTGGGATATCGCGTCATTGACCGCACTGTCAATCCTTTCCAGGTTGTCAGGATTCATTCCCTGGGATTCGGGGGACGAATGTTTCAATCCTGTGCGATGCGAACACGAGGCCGCGATCACACAAATAAGGACAATGAAGAAATACTTTTTCATGGCTCTACAAGTTCAGCACCATTAAAATATCAGTATCGCTTTGACGGGGAAATGATCAGAGATATAGTTTCTGTCGTAGTATGGTTTGGTCACAACCTCGAATACCGGACAGCTGCTGAATCCGCTGTAATAGATATGGTCGATTACCGAAGCGGACTCTTTCTTGCCCCAGGCATTGTAAGTGATGGAGTTGTCTGTCTTGGCGGCCGTCATCCTTGCGCTTTTCATCTTGCCGTCCAGCACTTTCAGTTCCGGAGCGCTCTGCGGAATGTTGAAGTCTCCGGAAAGGACCATCGGATAGCCTTCCGGGTTGATCTGGGCTATTTTTTCAACAATGAGGTTCAGACCGTTCTTTCTGGCTTCAACTCCCACATGGTCGAGATGGGTGTTCACAAAATAGAATTTCTTCTTGGACGCCTTGTCCTGAAGAAGAGCCCACGTAGCGGTTCTCTTGCAGGCTGCATCCCATCCCATTGAAGGAGTGTCGGGGGTTTCGGAAAGCCAGAATGTTCCCCATTTGAGAAGTTTGATAGTCTTGGTGTTGTAGAAGATGGACATATGCTCGCCTTCGTGTTTTCCGTTCTCACGTCCGACGCCTACACCTTTGTATCCCGAACAGTACTCGGAAAGATAGTTGACCTGATAATCGTAAGCTTCCTGAAGTCCGAAAATGTCCGGCATCTGATCCATTATCATCATCGCGGACGCGGGATATCTGTAAGTCCAAGAGTTCGTGCCGTCATTGGCTTCACCCATTCTGATATTATAAGATATTACGGAAAGTTGGGCGGGTGTTTTCGGCCCTTTTGCCGAACAGATGACGGGTAATACTATCAAAAAAGCCAAAAATAACTTTTTCATCATAACGGAATAGTTTATCATGTTATGAAATGTGCTTCTACTGAGGACACAATCCTGCAGTTCAGGACAAAAATAACACTTCCGTACTTATTCTGCAATCGAAAAACCGTTTATGGCGCATCTGAAAACAATATTTACCTTCGGCGGACATCCAAAGGGAAACATTGTAAGGTTGACATACATTGGGAAAGCGCTATTCCCAATCGGCGAGTTCCTTTCCGGTGACGCTGTGAAGTTTTGATTTCAGAATGACTTCGCGAGCTTCATCAGTATTGTCCGTACGGAAGACAAGGATACCCTTTCCATGCGTTTATCGTCCGAAAGATAAAATGCGTCATATGCCCGAGATTCGCGTAAAAAGAGTTATTTTTGCCTGAAATCTCTATCAACAGTTCAAATTCCGTCTTGCGATGAGCGAAAACAATTTTTCAGAAATAGGTATTGAAAGAGCAATCGGGCAGTTATATTCAGGAACTCCATTCGATCCTCACGGGAACAGTTCTTTTACGCCCAAGAAAGGTTCGGTTGTAATCACGGGAAATGAACTCTTCCTTGAAGGCGTGGACTTCGATTTGGTATATTTTCCCCTCAAACACTTGGGATACAAATGCGTCACAGTGGCAAGCGCTTATCTGTATTCCAAATGTGCCCACCCCAGAACCCTTGATGTCAAATTGGGAATATCGGCCAAACTGGATTACGGTCACATAAAGGAACTTTGGGAGGGTATGATATCCGCCGCAAAGGATTATTCTTACGGAAGCGTTTCGCTGGAACTGGCACCTTCCAAAAACGGCCTTTCAATAGGAATTGGAATGAGTGGAGAGAAGAGTGAATATTTCTGCGAAAACAGCCCTTCTCCGCAAAGCAAGGACCTCATATGCGTGAGCGGAAGCCTCGGTGCCGCTTATCTGGGTATGCAGGTCCTGGAAAGGGGAAAGAAGCAGTTCGACCAAACCGGTAAGGAACCTGACCTTTCTCCCTACAAGATGATAGTAGGTTCGTACCTCAAACCTGAATTGAGTCCATATGTCCTGAAAACACTCGAAGAAAGCGGAATAACCCCCTCCGGCGGAACGCTCGTGAAACATGGATTGGCCGATGCCTGCATGAGAATATCACGGGATAGCGGTCTGGGCGTAAAAATATATGCCGACAGAATTCCTTTCGAAGGAAATTCCTTCTCATTGGGCAAAGAAATCGACGTGGATCCGATTTCAGCGGCAATGAACGGAGGAAATGACTATAGACTGCTCTTCTGCGTTCCGATCATGCAGATGGAAAAGTTGCGTCACGATCTTCAGACTTTCGACATCATCGGACACCTCGCAAAAAAGGAGGTCGGCTGCGTCCTCGTTACTCCTGAAGGAGTGGAATTGCCGATGAAAGCCCAGGGATGGAAGAATGAAGACGAAGACTGATCCTTCTGATGAATTCCGGACCAAAGGTATGAAAAGGCTCCTCACGGTTTTATTCGCTTGTTTTCTTTGGTCACTTGCCGCTTCAGCAAATGAGGCGGTCCAGATTCCCGGTCAATGGTCGTTTAAGGGTTCGGCCATTGATTTCGGAGATGACGACATCTATTCGAATGTGGCCGGAAAAGCGGTTTCGTCAGGAATGAAAGATAGGATTGACGAATATCTTCAAGAAGCGGGAATCCATGAAGGAAGCATGACTTTCTCCTTCAACGAAGACTACTCTTTCAACTGCACATTCATGGGAATCCCTTTGGAAGGAACATGGAAAACTCTTGACGGAGGCAACAGAATTCAGCTTCAGTTCGGCAAGAAGATGAATTATCTTTCGATGACAGGCGCCGTCAACGGCACCTCATCGCAGTGCTGTATGCTGTTTGAAGAATCAAGATTCCTCACCTTCTTGAGGAAATCTCTTTCCAAGGCGGGGAAACGAAGCGATGCGCTGAAATCCATCCATTACTTATCCGGACAATACAACAGAATGCAAATCGGATGTTCTCTTGAAAAGGACTGATTTCATCCCAAAATACCCTCGTAAGATCCCTGCCGCATGGTGGGGTTTTATTTGTTGAGAAATTTTGCGGAAAATGGCTAAAAATAGATAAGTGCTTGATTTTTAATTAATTATATAATTAACTGATTTACAATTATTTACAAAGATGAGAGTTTTTTGGGAGAATTAAATTTCATAACTAATTGATAATCAGTATAGATTTTTTAAGGTGTGAGAGTTTTTACAAAGGAAAAAAGTTGGTTGCATAGGAATATCGCCGTACCTTTGCTATTGTAAAAAAGGCGCTGAACAAGCCCTGAAATACCAAACTGATAAGTTTGAAATAAAATATTAAAGGTGGCACTGAATTGCCAGAAAATTCAGAACGGGCATTTGACTAAATTGGTTTGCTGGTCAAGTGCCCGTTTGTTTTGTATATGCCGTCGTGTTTTGTCCGGGAGGGATACTATCCCTTGGAAATATACTTCATGAACAGATCCTTGTCCGGAGCGTTCGATGAAGAAATACGTCCCTTGAGACGGTAAAGTCTGTTGTAGATATACTGCTTGTCCTTTCCGAACAGAGTGGAAATGGTGGTCGAAGAAAGACCGGCCGCATTGAAACAGAAAAGCCGTATATCTTCTTCCTTGAGCAACGGGAACTGGGAGCGGAACTTCTTCATTATTCCGTTTGAATTGCTGTTCAGTATCTGCTCAAGATAAGCGGGATTGCTGCGGAGTTCATCTATGATGGAATTGACTTCCTTGAGGATTTTCGGCTGAAGGTTGTCCGTTCCCTCATATATGTAGAACTGTTCGCAGAGCCTTTCAAGTACTTCGAAGTTCTCCGACATCTTTCCGGAAGGCTGGTTGCTCACTTCCTGAAGCTGCTTACGGAGATCTTCAGCCAAAGACATGACACGTTCGGTTTCCGCTTTTTCTTCGGACAATTCCTTCTGGACACGGAGTCTTTGGAGCCTGTAATAGTTGTACCCGATGATGGCAAGGATAAAGATGAAAAGGACCAGTATATAGAACCTCAATCTCGCTGACTCGAGCTTTTCTCTTGCAGTCGAGGTTTCTTTCTCGTAATAACTCTTCTGAGAAGAAATGACGGACTGGATGAGGGCGGAATTCATGGATTCATTATTTTTTTCCATCACGCTCTCCAATGCGGAAAGAGCTCCTGAATTGTTTCCTTCCCTGGCTTTGATCTGATATTCCCTGAATCTCAAATTATTGCGCTGATCGTCTGATTCTGCGCTCCGTAAGGCCTCCGCCAACCACTTGTCCGCCTGGGAATTTCTGCCGAGAAGACAATAGGCATATGCGAGGTTACCCTTGTCCGTAGAAGATAAAGTGAAGCCGAGCTGATCCGAAACCCTTGCAAGCATATTGATGGCAAGCACGGGATCCTGCTCTGATTTGGAAAGGTTGAGTGAAGAATAAGCGCGAAGCGTGTTCACTTCCAGAAGAGTGTCCCTGTTCTGGTGGGAAGTATAGAGAACGGATTTGTATATTTCCTCGGCGGAATCATAATCTCCGAGATTGAAATAAGCCTGACCCGTCTGAAGAAGAGCCATTCCGCTTTCGTCCGTATACCCGGCCTTCGCGAAATATTCAGCCGCCTTCTTCATATATGAGGCCTCATCCGCATTGTTCATGAGATAATTGAAGGTCTTGGCTATTTCCCTGCAGATTCTGCCGCTCAGATAATCATCCTTTGAGAGGTTTTCCGCCTTTGACAGTGAAACGAGGGCCCCTCCGGGATTGCCGGATTCCAACTGCATCTTGCCAAGATGATAAAACGCCTTAGTAGCCTTGTCTTCCGGTCCTTTGCTGCCGAAATATTCAGCCGCATTCCTCAGAGAAGGCTCGTCAGCGAGAGGAATGTTGCCGTACGCTTCACTGAGAGCGATCGTATTGAGGAGTATATAATCCGCCTGAAGCCTTTGCGAAGAGAGTTTTCCCTTGTCCATCTTACCCAATACGGACAACACACTGTCCGGGGAAGATTCCACAACTTGCCCCAATTCGTCCATAATCGCCTTTTGGGAGCGGTTTGAACATGAATACAGGGAAAGTGTCAATGACAAAGGAAAAAGTAGCAGCAGAGCCGTTTTTTCCAATTCGTCCATAATCGCCTTTTGGGAGCGGTTTGAACATGAATACAGGGAAAGTGTCAATGACAAAGGAAAAAGTAGCAGCAGAGCCGTTTTTCTCATAACCTCATTAGTTGGAACGAGCACAAATATAACACTTAAAAAACAAAAAAGGGCCCCCTCATTGAAAGGACCCTTCAGATGTCGATGGTGAACCGCTACAGGTTCCTAAGGAGATTGACCATATTGACCTTCTTGTCAATCAGGTCACGGAGCTCAGCGATGGGAACCCTCTGCTGCTGCATGGTGTCGCGGTCACGGACGGTGACGCAATTGTCCTGCATTGTCTCGTTGTCGATGGTGACGCAGAAAGGAGTTCCGATGGCATCCTGACGACGATAACGCTTTCCTATGGAATCTTTCTCATCATACTGATAAGCGAAGTCGTACTTCAGAAGATTGACGACCTCCTGTGCCTTCTCGGGAAGACCGTCCTTCTTCACGAGGGGAAGAACAGCGACCTTGACCGGTGCCAAAGGAGCGGGAATGCTGAGAACAACCCTTGATTCTCCGTTTTCAAGCTGCTCAACATTGTATGAATGTGAGAGAACGGCAAGGAACATCCTGTCGACTCCGATTGAAGTCTCGACGCAATAAGGAACATAGCTTTCCTGAGTCTCGGGATCGTAATACTGGATCTTCTTTCCGCTGAGTTTCTGATGATTTGCGAGGTCGAAGTCGGTCCTTGAATGAATACCCTCAAGTTCCTTGAATCCGAACGGGAAATTGAACTCTATATCGGTAGCCGCATTCGCATAGTGGGCAAGTTTCTCGTGATCGTGGAAACGGTAGTTCTCCGCACCCATACCGAGGTTGACATGCCACTTCATACGGTTTTCCTTCCATGCCTTGAACCACTCCATTTCGGTTCCGGGCTTGCAGAAGAATTCCATTTCCATCTGCTCGAATTCCCTCATACGGAATATGAACTGACGGGCAACGATCTCATTGCGGAAAGCCTTACCGATCTGGGCTATTCCGAAAGGAATCTTCATACGGCCGGTCTTCTGCACATTGAGGTATTCAACAAAGATACCCTGGGCAGTTTCAGGACGGAGATATATCTTATCATCGTTGGATCCGGTATTGCTGATGGAAGTGCTGAACATGAGGTTGAACTGACGGACTTCAGTCCAGTTCGCTGTTCCGGAAATGGGGCAGACGATACCGCAATCGATTATGATGTCGCGATAAGCCTTGAGATCATTTGCATTTTCTGCTGCGAGATAACGCTCATGAACTTCGTCGTATTTCTTCTTCTCACGGAGAATGTTTGGATTGGTCTCACGGAATTTGGCCTCATCGAAATTCTCACCGAACTTGCGGCGACCTTTTTCTACTTCCTTGTTCATCTTCTCCTCGATCTTTCCGAGGTAATCCTCAATGAGATTGTCGGCTCTGTACCTCTTCTTTGAATCCTTGTTGTCGATGAGAGGATCATTGAAAGCGGCCACATGACCTGAAGCTACCCATGTTTTGGGATGCATGAAAACGCAGGAATCGATTCCGACAACGTTCTCATGGAGACGTGTCATGGCTTCCCACCAATATCTCTTTATGTTGTTTTTGAGTTCAACACCCATCTGACCATAATCATAAACGGCAGCCAGACCGTCATAGATTTCGCTGGAAGGGAATATGAAACCATACTCCTTGCAATGGGCAACCAGAATCTTGAAAAGTTCTTCCTGTGTCATCTTACTTCTTTTATTTTATTGAGGATGCAAAAATAATCATTTTGAGGAAAATATGCGGGGAAATCTGTCCTTTATGCCTTCTTTTGCCACCTCGGCAAGCGGAATCAATACAAAATCCCTTTCTCCGGCAAGAGGATGAGGAACCTTCAGATCCGGCAGATCAACCTCCTCGTTTCCATAAAAAATTATGTCAATATCAATGGGTCTTGAATGATAAACTCTTTTCCCCTGGCTGTCGTATTCCACATTCTGTTCCCTTCCCAACGAAGACTCAATCTCCTTGCATACCGACAAAATCCTATGACAATGAAGGTAGGGATTCTGACCGGCGGAAGGAATGTCGAAACGGACCACGCAATTGATGAAATTGTTTTCACATTCGAATCCACAAGGTTCCGTTTCCAAAAATGAAGAAACGACTGCTCCGCAGAGAAAGTATTCTTCCAATCTGGATATCGCCGCACGGAGATACTTCTCCCTGTCTCCGATATTCGAACCCAATGAAAGATATACTCCGAGTTTATCCATCGTATCAGTCAAAACCCAGTTCCACCCTTGCTTCTTCCGAAAGCATGCTCTGATCCCATACGGGTTCGAAGGTGAGGTCGATCGTGCAGGACTTGATACCGGGTACGTCTTCAACCGAAGTCTTGACATCCATCATCACATCATCGGCCATCGGACAGTTCGGAGCTGTGAAGGTCATCTTGATGTAAACATCATGAGCCTTGTTTATGTTCAGCTCATAGATAAGACCCAGGTCATATATGTTGACGGGAATCTCCGGATCATAAACCTGCTTCAGAGCAAGGACTACGTCAGAATACAGCGGGGCCAGATTCTTGACATCTTCAGGAGTCAGAACTTCAGAAGTGGAAGCCGCGACAGCCCCTTCAGAATCCGTTTTTCCCGCTGAGGGGTCCGCAGCATTTCCGGAAACGGGATTCTCAGAGGCCTCATCTGTCGGTTTATTATCTTCAAAAACCGCCTTAGAAGCATCTGTAGCGGTGTTTTCTACAGTATTTTCGGACTTTGAAAAAAGGTCTTTCAAACTCATCAGAAAATCAATTAAAGGTTACTTTTTTCCAATGCAAGGGCTTTTATGGTCGAAATCATCGAAACCAGGCCGTTTGAGCGTGTGGGGGACAGATTTTCCTTCAGACCGATCTTGTCTATGAATGAAAAGTC
>AUXO011322416.1_pt1 | contig 16553 bp, 37 predicted proteins | sample 768731 | NCBI WGS metagenome assembly AUXO01 (sample SAMN02715735, study PRJNA202380) | gut metagenome | biome: sheep rumen | host: Ovis aries | place: New Zealand: Palmerston North
GAACAAACTAAAGCGCCCCACTTGTTTACTACCCATTTTCCATGCCGAATAGGAGCAGCGTCAATTGCCGGTAAATTATCAATTGTATATTCAATTTCTTCATCTGTTGGGTCAGTTTCCCATCCCATCAAAGCCTTTTTTGCTTCCTCTGCGTCAATCAATCTTGTCATTGTATTCCCTCATCTTTGCCCCACAATTCGGACAATATTCCCATATATTTGGCACTCCCATACATGTCGGAACCTTTTCCATTCCTCCGCATTCCGAACACATGAATCGTGAATCGCCTTTGTCACCCTTCCATATCCAGCGTGCGTATCTAACAGACTGTGCATCTACTGTTGGTGCTTCTCTCAGTAGATACACTGCATTTTGCTTACAGTCCTTATCAAATTGCCATATTTCTCGTTCGGAAAGATCAATGTCGTCATTATCAAGTGCCTTTTGATTTAATTCAATATCAAATTCAAGATCTTCAATAAGCGCATCAGCATCAATCAATCTCATTGTTTATCACCTCTCTATATAATAATTATATCATATTTTTTTATAAAAATAAAAAAGGAGAGGTATGCACCTCTCTCCTTTTATTCACTAGGCTACAGCCCAAGCGGACTTAACCTTGCCCTTACCTTCCACAACCTTGACAAATTTGCCAGAACGGTTCAGAATAGCAGCCGCCTTGTGGTTAGAGATGCCGAATTCTGCTTCAACATCTGCGCAAGTGACATTCTCACGGCCAGCTGCGAACTCGGCAATCTTTTCAGCCAGAGCCGCGTTCTCAACCTGGGCCTTAGTCATCTTACGTTCGCCCTTAGTCGCCTTGCGCACAGACTTCTGCGCACGCTCAATCAGGAACTTGAACTCATCTTCAGTCAGAGTTTCAAAAGAGATAGCGTTAATGCGTTCGGAAATAGTCATCTTGTTTGTCATGTGTAATCACCTTTTTTACCTTTCTTTTCTTTACACTTATATTTTAATATATTTTTTTAGCTTTTTCAAGTAAGAGTTCTTATTTGGATATGGATAAGAACTCTTACCCCCCATAACTGCCCGTCACACAGCACGGAGCCGGCGTCTAACATAATTTCACGCTTATGTCCCTGTTAGCCAAGGCATCTGCGGTTTCTTTGCATATACACCTCTTACCGCCAAGGTCTTGTTTGTTCACGCGTGTCAAGATTAGCGTGCTTCTTGTTTCCGAGTAAGTGCGACCGTTCTTTTAAGCAGACTCGGTAGAACTTTTATAAGTTAAGGATCTCTTTCCTTATCTTACATAATAAGTATAATATTTATTTTTTTGTTTTTCAACTTGTAGATTTTTGTAAGGAGGAAGTTTTCGTTTCACTCGCCCAGGATTTTTGCGACCCAAATTTAAACTTCCCATTCAGAACGACTTTCCAACCTGCTTTTGTTTTTCCCTTTCCTTACCTTACATATATATTTTAATATATTTTTTAAAACTTTTCAAATAGAAGTTCTTTAGAGGAAGAGTTGCGGATGTTCATCGGCCTCTTGCTTCGGGTCATTGTTATGGACAGGTACTCTATTGCCGTAGCGCTCGTTATGATAGAGATTCATACTGCGTACACCTTAGGTCCGCCAACTCTAAAGATTTCTATTTTATGTAAGGAAGTTATTTTTCCTTTCCTTACATTATTATTATATATTATTTTTTAAAACTTTTCAAATTACTGCTTTTAGTTCTCTAAATATGTTTCTTTTATATCGGCAATTCTTTTTTCTAATTTTGCAATGAGATTTTTTGCGCTTTTAGTTCGGGCTTGCAAAAAATCTTCTTTTGCGCAAGGAGTTAATACAGAAGACCAATAAAAATCCTGATAGGGATATCCATTATCTTGAAGGTTCGCGCATTCTATTATATAAAGATTTGCGCCAGCAACAGCTTTGATTTGATCGGTGATGAGTCCAGGCCATTCTCCTAGTTTAACATAATCGCCAATTTTGAAATCGCTCATATTTATATTCCTTTCTTTATATTATTATATCATATTTTTTATAAAAATAAAACGGCAATCTTAATAGTTGCCGTTAATTTAACCAAGAGGGGTCGGTTATTTCAATTATTTTATATTCAGGCCAATGTCCTCTATAAATACGTTTTGCTTGTTTAGCTTCTCCTCTGGAGGCAAATAAGATAGGGGTATATTTATCATTATCAATAATATCTCCGATTGAATGAAAATGCCCATCCTCACAAAGGATATCTCCTCCATTAGAATAAGCAAAACCTCTTTTCCAAAGCACATAAAATGTTTCCATTAACTTAAATATCCTTTATCTTTTATATTAAATGTTTTTGCATCAAATTTATCAGCTACATTGGTAAATATATAAATAAATAAATCAATAACATCCTCTCTATCTTCATGATAAAAATCAGCTAATTCGCAAAGATCACTGTAAAGTCTTCCTACATCATGACTAAGTTCTGTAATTAACTGTTTATTCTGCAATGTAGTCCTCTTCAGTTAATTGCGCGAGCTCTCTCTTTTCGGCTTCTTCTTTCTTAATGCGCGAAGCCATTTTCCGAGTCTCTTCCGCGTATAAGCAGTCGGCGCACATAACTTTACCGAAAATATTCTTAGTCACATTTACCATAGGCTTTTTGCAACGAGGGCAAAGAGGGACTCTTGGCTTATGAGGATGCTGTGATTTAAAAGTTTCAAAATCTATATAACCTTTTGGCATTAATTATCTCCTTATGTTTCGTTATTATTATACAAAATTTTTTGTATTTGCGCAAATTTTGAAAAATTAAAAAAATATGATATAATAATAATGTAAGAGAGGTAATGAAAAAATGGAAATGAATACAATGTTTCTGCTTGGCGCAGGTATGGTAGAAGTGGTAGTATTCTTAGTTATTGCAAGATGCATTTTTCTTTTCATTGATGAGATGGTTGACAGAATTGCGGAAGTAAGCTTTTTTACTGGTGGAGACTTCTTTGAGTTTATGGAGATGCTTATTGCTGGTGGAATTACATTCTGCATCTTTGGAGTGATTGAACTGATTATTTTCTAAGAGGAGATAATGGAAATGAAAAATTTATATTATGTAAAAGTATCCTATTATGAAGAAAATTATAGCACAAACATTGATGAAATTATGTTTGTCGCAGAGAATTATGCCAAAGCGGCAGAAAAAGTTGAAAACATTTATGGCGATACATTACTTGGATTTAGTATTTATGCTTTTGAAGATGATGTGATTTTCGTTGATGAAATTGAAGATATGCTGAAGGAAGCGAGGGGAGTGTTTAATGACTAATAGATATCATGAAATGGTTATGGATGAAATCTTCCGTAATGAACAGATTGATAAGATGATTAAACAGAAGGAAGAAGCTACCGCAAAGGTAGAAATCCCGAAGGCTGCTCTGAAAAAGTATAATGAGATTATGGAAATTCTTTGTCTGGAACATAATACTATTGGCGAAGAACTTTCTGAAGGCACTGAAAACTGGAATCTTCGTGATATGGTTGCAGAATGTGATTACGTTTTGTCTACTTATTATGAAGATGGACATTGTAATTGTTATATGAAGAAAGATGGGCCAGAAGGTCGTAAGGCTTGGATTTCTGAAACAGGTAGGCTGAAACGTTTCATTGCGCATTGGGAACCGTATATTACAGAAATGACTTGCTTTGAAGGACATTGTAGTAAGTACGATAATAAAAAGAGGTGAGGATTAAATGAAGGGTAATATTCACCGGAAGTTAACATCTGAGGATAAATTTGCGAGACGATGGTGGAAACGAAATCGGTCTTATCGTAATGAGATCCGCGCAGAAAAGAAACATAATACAAAAAAGTTTAGATTAATGATGAAATCAGAATTGAAAAAAGAGAGATAAGGTGCGTGATTTTTAATGAAAAAGTTCTGTTATGGTTTTGTTATGTTTGCTATTTGGATAGCAAATATGTTAGCTATTTTCGGGAGCTATGATAAAGCCACTTATATTATGATATGTGCATTTTTTACATTGTATCTTATAGATAATAAATGGGAGTGAGTATGGAAGATATTAAATCAAATCTTCATCGGCGAATTAGCGATGAAAACGAAATGACATGGGCTGAATATATAATTTTGGGAAATGCAATTTTAAATAACATCATATCTGCAAATTTTATAGAACATGTTATGTTTGAAGCAACAAATGAAGAATTGAACGATATGGTTGAGGAACTGGATTGGTTGCTTAGTAAGTAGAGGTAAGAGAATATGAAGAAAACAGAGACGAAAGTTGATGCTTTAGATGTAATGATAATAGTTTTTATTTTATTGAAGTTGACGGGGAGCGTTAGTTGGTCATGGCCAATGGTATTAGCTCCGTTTTGGGTTGGCGTTATTTTAGCATGCATTTATTGGTTAGCTATTAAGCTTATAAAGGATTATTATGAAGGTAAGAGATTTCATTAAAGAATTATTGACCTTGGCGCAATTAGACGATACCATTAGATGGTACGATGTAAGTGACGGTAAGTATAAAAGTGCCAGTTTTTGGAAAGACGGTAAAACTGTAGAGTTTGTTTTGAAAGATAAGAATGAAACCATTCCAGATGATTTTTGGGTAGATAAATAATAAGGTTTTATTTTGAAGATTTAGAAACTCTCTCAAAATAAAAAAGAAAAGCGCAACGGAAAAAACGCAGACACGAAAATAATATTATAAGAAATTAGAGGAAGCCTGAGGAAACCGCAGGTTTCCGAAGTATTTCTCTAATTTCTAGCAGAAAGAACCGAGCCTTGGCGAAGGTTCTATTCTGCGTTTAAGCGCGCAGCGCAAATACCAGGAGGTAACAATATATGGCATTAAGAGATGATATTAGAGATTTAACAGCTACAGAGATTCAGCGTTTTAGAGAAGAACCTTTGACAGAAAAAGAAGTCGCGCAAATAATGGACGACGTAACTGCATTCTGTATTATAGAAATCCGCAAATTTTGCGGGGAGGATATTTTTGAGGTCCGCGCGCAAGAACTTAAAGATAAAGGTATTGATAAACTAAGAGAAAAGGTAAAGGTAACTTTAAATGGAGAGAAGAATAGTTCAATTTAAGGTTTCTACTAATACTGCTATTGGAGTTTATAATACAATTCAAGAAGCTTCTAAGGAAAGTGGTATTAGTATTCATGATATTGATAAATGTTTAAGAGGTGCTTGACCGGATGTAAAGGGAAAGAATACTACTTTTAAATATGAAGTCACTAATGCGGAATTAAGAGAGGCTTCGCGCAAAAAGAAGGAAGAAAAGCTCCGCGCGCAAATGGAGAAATTAAAGGTAGAATGGAAAAATTAGAGAAATGTATTTGCGCGAAGAGCTGGCCCAGATTAGATTTTAGAAAAGGTAAACCAAGAATTATTTGCGCGAATTGTGGTAGAAGATGTTCTTGCGGAAAGGATATGGAAGAAGCTATTGATATTTGGAACGAAGAAACTAAAGAGTTAGTTTCTATTTGGGGGAGGAAAAGAGAATGAAAAGGGAGTTTTGTGATGTTTTTTCCTGAACATATATAAGGGTCGGTTGGGAAAAAACATCACAAAAATTTATATTTATGTTAGAATTTGAATTAAATAGACCTTATAAAACAGTAGAAGTTGCTGAAGTTATGGGCGTTACTTATGATACTTTTAGACATTCAAGAAAACAATACGAAGAGAGATTGTCTACTGGATATGAATGAGAATATGTAAAAAGAAAATATATATTTCATAAAAAAATTGGAAATGTATATGAAAAGAAAAGTGAAGAATTATATAATGAAGTTTATTTACCTAAAGTTATTGAAGTAATTACTACAAATCCTTGAAATACAGGCTCAGGAGTTACTAATGAAATTTGGACAGAAGAAGTTATGAATAAAGTCCAACATATGATGAGTACTGCTTATACTTATGTGTGTAAAGTTCTTGGTAATGAATATGATATTACTGATAAAAAGTATGCAGCTTGCGCAGGAAAAGGGATATATCCACGTTTTATGACAGATGAAGAAATTGAGGATTGGAAACAATTGAAAAGTAAATGCGCGAAAAATAATAGTGATAAAATTATGGAATTAACTGAACAATGAGCTAATGGTATTATAAAAACTTCTGAGTATAATAAAAAAGTTAAAGGTTTAGCTTCTGGTTCTTTTTTAGAAGCATTAGCAACTTGGACTGAAGAAAGAGGATTTATTCCTGTTATGTTAAAACATTATGAAAGAAAAAATATAGAAATGAAAGGATATGACTGAGATGAATAAAAATGTAATGAATTTTTAGGTAAGTGGGGTTCATTACAAAATTATAAGGAGAAATAAATGGAAAACTTCGTTGAAGATAATTTATACCGGGCTTTAAAATATTGGATAGAAGTTAACTACCCGGGTAGGGATATTAATATTCAATGGCTTTTGGATGAAATAAAGAGTAATTGCGATTTTGCGGCGAAAAAAGAAGAAGAGGAGAGAGAAGACTCTTATTCTTATTGGAGAGGAGAAGACATTTGGTAGAGGATGGCGATGTACATTAAACTTTATAGAAAAGAAGATGGAAATTGGGAAGGGAAAGAGAAAATTAATTTGGAAAAGTTATGGTATTTGAGGGTTAATGGAAAAGTGGTGGATATAGAAGATTGTAGGTTTGGAAATAAGGAGTCTTGGTTATTTGTTTTAGATAATAGGAATTTTAATAAGGGATTTTAATGATTTGCGGGAGGGTCCTGCCGACCGGACCTAACCCATATGCACATTGAATCCAGAAAACGAAACACCGCACCGTTCGGAAAACTCATTTGAAAACCGGGGTACCCAGCCCAATATCCCACCTATAAGTAACCGGGCATAATCTCATTTGAAAACCGCAAGGAACGAAACGAAAACTCGTTTGAAAACCCAAAACCGCAATTCTAAATTCCACTATTGGATTTGATATATAAGAAAAATTATGATATAATATATATAGTTAAAGAGGAATAGTATTAAAATGGAAAAAGATTGTTTTGATAGACTTTATAATAACCTTACTAATGCGGTTGCGGCTTTATTTGCCGAGGGGTATAATAGCGAGGTTATTGAAAAATGGTGTAGTGATATTATTGCGGAAGAATACGAGAATGCTAAAAATATGTACGAAACAGCAATAGTAGAGGCTACTCAAAAGTACATTCAAACAGTGTATCCGCATAAGGCAAAGTATTATCCAGAAGAGGAGCTTCGCGTATACGTGCGGGAGGCCATTGTGGATGTAGTGGATAAATGCATTAACTTGACTACCTCTTGGTAGTAAGAATGATTTCTGTTGACCTTTTTAGCTAACGATTTTTACAACGGATAGAGATTTTTATAGAAGATTACTTCTTCTATTGGTCTTGTTTGTTGTAGTTTAATATAAGATAATTCCGAGATGAGGCGCAAAGAAATGTTTTCTGTGTTGTTATCCTCTTTTCAAATATATACCTTTCTGTAATATAATAATAGCTCCCCAGCTTTTGCGCCCTGGGGAGCTATTTTTTTTATTATCTTCTACTGCCACTATTACTACTCTATTGCGCGGAATGCTGATCGGCATATTATATATACCCCATTTTATTATACCATATTTTATTTAATTTGTCAATATACCGGCCGGCGCGTTATATGATATAGGAATGATGGTGGCGCCAGAGGAAAGTAAAAAGTTGAATGGGGTGAGGGGGTAATGAGTACCAGAAGACGGCCGTGCGCAGTGGCCAGGAGGAAAATAAGCAATTGGCGCAGAGAGTAGTGGTAATATCTTTTGCTATTGGAACAGATAATATGAAAATAAAGTTTCAATTGCCGGCCGGTACTAATATATACCCCATTATATTATAACATATTTTATTAAAAAAGTCAAAAAATATATAGTTTATTGCGCTTTTGGAGTATTTTTGCGCGAAAAAATTAAGTTTTTTTTAAATTATATCATATTTTTTTAAGAAAATGCAAGATTTTTTATAGTTTTTCTGTAAAAATATATAAAAAATTTCTGAAAAATTGAAAATTTTTCAGAAAAATATATAAAATCTAATTATATTATACCATATTTTATTAAAAAATGCAAGAAAAGAACGGCATATGGAAAGTTTTTTTCATTATTTTGCGCTTTTGGAACTGGAATAAGGGCATATGCGGTCGGTCGTAATGCCGATCGGCAAGGTAACGGAGTGGTGGTGCATATGGGGTGGCTTAGGTGGTTTAGGGAAACTGGATGCGGAGGGGCGAGGCCACTTTTGTAAATAAAAAAATGCCATATGGGGGTGCCGATCGGAAGATCGGGCCGGCGCCACTGTCGTCGGCCCGGCCAGTTAGTCAAGGCTAACTTGCGCAAAAAGCCAGAAAAAAAGGGCTATTTTTTAGCCCTGTGCGCGGTCAGTGTCAGTGTATAAGTGCTACCATTTTCGTGGATGAAGTCCACCGTTCTTTCACGGTTGGAAATTTCCACTTTTACCACTCCGTCGGCATGTTCCAGCATCTGTGCAACGGCAGAGATAACCGCCTGTTTAAACATGTCGGGATTGCGCTCGCGCGGTTTAGTAGGTTTTGTCACCTTTCGCGTTCCCGCGTGGGCGAGCTTGCGCGCGTTCTTCATCTGTTCAGGAGACAAGTCCCACGGTTTCGCAATGCCACGGTCGGTGTCGCGGTCGTCGGCAATCAGCTGAATTGCCTCTTCACGCGTGCAATGCAGGGTGCGCATGTGATGCGCGATAAGTTTTTCGTCCAAGTGTTATCACCGTCCTTTCAGTGGGGGAGGGGGCTTTCGCCCCCCTAACTGCTTAAATCTTGGTGAAGTAAGCAACGCCCTTAACCACCTCACGCGAGACAAGGACGTTCTCGCGCATTTTTGTAACAAGGGCGTTGACCTTGTTAAAATGCACATCAGCAAGCGCGGGGACAAGGGACTGGATGTCCTTTACGCGGTACGGAACGCCTGTCTGCATGGCATCATAGATAATGTCCATGAGGTTGGCATTTTCCACCTGCTTGGCAGTGGGCTTATCGGATTTGCGGGAGTTCTTACGCGCGAGGAGGTCGAGCTCATGGTTGATAAATTCAACCAGTTCGGAATCGTCAGAGACGCGGTCGCGGAGGCGCAGGAAGTAGTCGCGCTTAGTCAGTTTTTCAGTCATTGGTGTATCACCTTACCTTTCCGAGGGGATGCCCCCCTTACACTTATTATTATACTCATTTTAGGTCGGATTGCAACAGGCAGTTTTGGGAAGCACAAAAAAAAGTTTTGTCAAGTGTTTTTTCTATAGAAAAATTGCATAGAAGTTAGCCTTGACAAACTCTCGCCGCTGCGGCCCACAGCGGCGAGCCGAAAAGTCAATAAAAAAACTACTTTTATCAGTAGCTTTTTTATCTCATAAAATTATAATCTTTTGATTTGTAAAAATCTCTTACTACTTCCGTTGCTTCACTGAGTACATCTCGGCCATAGCCGATTTTTTCACTACCGTTAGCATCATTCGTAAAAGATACAAAACCGTAATTTTCATCATACATATACTCATACAGACCATCTAATACTTTTAATGTTCTTTCAAAAGCCTTCCAGTCTTCATCATCCATAGTAATTACAACACTTTTTTCAATCTTCATTTTCTTACCTCTCTCTTGTCAAACTGTTTAACACTTTCTTTACATTTTCTTTCTGAGAATCCGCAAGGACTTCCCAAGTTGTCAACCACATAAGCAGAGTTTTTTCACTCATGATGAGTTCTTTTTTCTTTGTGTCATAAGTCATTTCTAAGTAGGGATTGTATACTTTCATTTTCTTACCTCTCTTTACGTTATTATTATAACAAATTAAAGAATACTTGTCAATATTCTTTAAGAGAAGAAATACAGAATCAATCCGCAGACGATTGTCGGCGTAAAAGAGTTAATACCGAATGCGACAACCCAATCAAGTGGCGTTTCCACCCAATAGCAGTCATCATTATACATATTTTTCAGAATCCATGAAATGTAGACAATAAACAGAATAGCAGTTTTAATCATAATGTTATTTACCTCTCTTTACATTATTATTATACCACTACTAAAAATAATTGCAAGCCTTTTGGGAAAAATAATGTTCGTTTTTATAAAAAACTTTTTTGCGAGAAAATAGTGGGAAAGGGGTTGACTAAAAAAATCGCGGCGTGTGGCCCATACACGCCGCGCCCAAAAAGTAAATAAAAAATCAGTAGGCAAGGAGGAGGAACCTACTGATTTGGAGTGGTATTTTAATTAGGGGATGGTGGGAGTTGAACCCACAACGCTCCATGTTGGTTATTTTGGCGCTCAGCGACCGATTCAGCCATCCCCACAAGGGAAGGGGCTTGCGCCCCTTGGGCTTATTCAGCGACCTTGAAGATGGTCTGCTTGCCGTTCTGCTCACGGACAACCTGTCCAGCGTTCTTCAGCTGAGTGAGCAGAGCAGAAGCCTTGTGCTGAGAGATGCCGACTGCCTTACCTGCATCAGTAGCAGTCATACCTTCAGAATCAGCGAGCACCTCAAGCAGGTCGCCCTTGATTCCCTCATTTTCCTTCTGAGCCTTTGTCGGCTTGCGCTCACCGGAAGCCTTGCGAACGGACTTCAGAGCACGCTCCTTGAGGAAAGCGAAGTCCTCTTCTGTCAGAGTGTCAAATGCGATAGCGTTGATTCTTTCTGTAATAGTAGCCTTTGTCATAATGTAATCACCTTTTACCTTTCTTTTTACATTTATAGTATACACTGTTTTTTAGAATTTGTCAATACTTTTTTTTGAAGAAATTTAGATTGCGCAATCTTATGTTTTCGGTTCGTCTTGAACCTGGGGTATTTTTACCGCCTAAAGTCACCGACTTTTCACCATTCAGTCTTGCTTAGGAAAGAATTCCCACGATTCTTTAAACGTGGTAGGCTCTTAACCGGAACACCTACGAACGGGGTTTACAGGGTTTTCCTTCCCTTTACACTCTTAGTATAGCATAGAGTGAGAGATTTGTCAAGAGAATTTCTTTAAGAAATACCGCGAATCTTTCTTAAAGTTATCGTAGATGCCCTTGTATTCTCGTTTTGAGCGCCCACCGAAGAGGGGCTCAGTCTCTTGTCTCTTGACACTCTTAGTATACCATAGGGAGGAAGCCTTGTCAAGTACTTTTTTTAACTTTTTTCAAGTTTTTCTGAGTGCTGACTTGGCGCCGACCTCTTCCCTTGGTACACTATTAGTATACCACTTTTGGAGCTGATTGCAAACATTTTTTGGGATTTTTTATCACATAATTTCACATAATTTTTTACTTGACAAAAATCTGCGAGTATGGTATAATGGAAAATTCCGGCCGTGCGGGTAGTGCACGGCCGGCTCAAAAAGTCAATAAAAAAATGCGTTTTCCGCATTTTTTTTAGTCAATGTAAATCTCACAACAGTTAGAGATATTTCCCAAAGTAGAAGCAATTTCAGACAACTCATGGAAAGTATACGTAACTTCATCACCATCAACATGGAGGCAGGACAATTCTTCACACCCCTCGTCAAACATAACGCCAGTCAGCGCAGACAGCAGAGAGAGCGCGTTATTAATAATATCCAGTTCATCATTATTCATAATAAGTTCAATATTTTTTTCAAGTCTCATTTTCTTCACCTCTCTTTTTCTGATATTATTTTACTATTGGAAGGGAGTTTTGTCAACCCCCTTCCGCAAGTTTTTTTTAGAAATCTTCTTCAGCGTAATTCTTGATAATGTTTGCGAACAGTTTAACCGTTCCGATATAATCTTCATGATTGTCTGCGATGTATTCATAATCTTCTTCGGTTGCGCCGTCGGGTACACCACCCATCAGCCAAGGGTCAAAAGCGCGTTCATCATTCATGTTGCGTACTGCATTGTCCATTGCTTTAAGAAGTGCGATTCTACTCTGAATAACATCGTTTTTCCAATCGTTCCGAGCCTTTTCAATAACTTTTTTAGAAATTTCATCAAGTGTCATTTTCCTTACCTCTCTTTACATTATTATAATATCACAAAAAATTTTTTCTGTCAATAATAAAAATTTTTTGCATTAAAAAAAATTTTTTGCTATAATAATAATGTAAGGAGAAATCCTTACAAGATAATTTTTCATTCCATTCCATTTTAAACTTTTTCTAGGGAGTTGTCAATAGGCAACTCCCACTTTTTTTGGGAAAAATAAATTTTTAAAAATTTTTTGAAAAACTCTTGACAAAAATTGCGCGATGTGGTATAATAGAGAAATACTGCGCGCTACCTCCGACAGCGCGCAGCCGAGAAGTTGTAAAGAAAAAAACTACCTTTTAGTAGTTTTTAATTTTCGTAAACAATTTCATGCGTCTCCATATCATAGACACCAAGGACTTCAGAATCTTCTGGCAGACGGTTAAGAATAATATCTTCAAGTCTCATAGCAAGAACCTGCCATTTTTCAACTTCTTCATTATAGAGTCCTGAAGTGAAAGTTTTTTCAAGTTCTTTAAATTCATCAGATACTTCCATGTCAATATTTTTTGTAACTGTGTAGCAAACGTTAATTTTCATTTTTTCCCTCTCTTTCTATAATTGTTTATTTAGTGGGCGCTGGTCGCGTAGCGCAGGACTTCCAGTACGTGGATTGCCGTGCTGAGGTCGCCATCGTCGAACTCTTCTCCATCGCTGTCTTCAACAACGCTCAGCTCGTACTCCGCCATTTTTGCGCTCAGGTCGTCAAGAATTTCTCCCACCTTACTAAGCATCTGCTGTTCCTCCACTGTAACGTCTACCGGCCAAACTTCCTGTTTAACGAGTTTCATTTTTTTTACCTCTCTTTCTATTATTAGTATACCACTTTTTTATTTTCTGTCAAGAGTTTTTCTGTTGTTTGTTCTTCTATAATTTCAAAATCTTCATCACATCTTCTTACTGCGCAATCGTACGTTAAATTACGAGCAATTTCTTCTTTCGTGTCTTTGTCTATGATTCTAAACAGTTCTGCTTTATAGGGTTTCTTTTTATGAGCCATTTTACCACCCCTTTCTACAAGCGTTTTTATTCGCCTGCTTTTTCTTGTCGGTTACTACTTTGTGTCCGAGCTTGCGCAGGTTGCGTGCCATTTCCTCATTGCGCAGATTGTAAGCGATTTCTACGCCGTTCGCTTTCTTAAATTTTTTCATCTCTTGGTTTCCTCTCTTTACAATTATAGTATACTACTACTGGAAGAAAAAAGCAAGAGTTAATTCTTGCTTTTTTTGTAATTGTTGTATTCAAGAATGATGTATACAACAGCTTCCTCAACGGTCAAGACAGAAACATCGTCGCCATCCCAGGAGAAGCGGTATGATTCAACCATACCATGGTCTGACCCGTAAGTACCAGAATGGCAAGCAATGTCACCTTTAGACCAAGGGAAGAAGTGCAGAATGAATCCATCATGGCATTCGCTCATGTCACAAGGAATATTGAGTTCTTCACATACAGAAGCGATAGCGTCAATTGGATCATCATAGTTATTCATTTTTAAGTCCTCTCTTTCATTTACATACATAGTATACCATACACCTAAAACCAATGCAAGCATTTTAGGAAAATCACATAATTTCACATAATTTAAATTTTCTCTTGACAAATACTGGCTGGCGTGGTATAATGAAAATTCCGGCCGCTACGCACCTCAGCGGCCGGCCAAGCCTAACCTTCTATTATACCACACCTGGCGCAGGCTTGTCAACCCCTTTTTTTAAAAATTCTTTCGGCACGCCTGGATCCGTGTGCACAGTAGACAACGCACCCAGGCGTGTCATTTCCCATGCACGAAAAAAGGCTATTGTCAAGCCTTTTTCGCACGGTGCTTTGTGATTTTTACAGTGTAATCACTTCCGTTGTAAGAGAAACTGATTTCCGCTTCATTTTTCAGAGTGAGATTTTCAATTTCTCCGTTAAGGCTGAAACCTTCAAGCGGTACTCTCAACCAATCAAAGACTGTTTTCTTGTCCTCGTCCACTTTTCTTTCACGGTTTACTGTGCGCTTTTCAGTGGGCTTGCGGTCGGCTTTTGTCAACTTCCGAACCATCTTTTTCTGCTCATCAGACAGTGCAAACAATTCCTTATTACCGCCGTCAATTTCATCATCACAAGCGATAACATCAATTGCTTCTTCTCTTGTGCAATTAAGGGACTTCATGTGCTTTGCAATAAGCGCTTCATACTGTTCTTTTGTGCGTCTTGCCATTCTCTGCACCTCTCTTTCTGTAATAATACTACCATGCGGAAGGGGTTTTGTCAACCCCTAACCGCATTTTTAGTAGAATTAAATCTTTGTGAAGTATGCTGTTCCCTTCACAACTTCACGGGAAACCAGCACATTCTCACGCATTTTAGTTACGAGAGCGTTAACCTTATTGAAATGGACTTCCGCAAGTTCCGGAACGAGAGCCTGAATGTCTTTCACTCTGTAAGGAACACCGGCTTCCATCTTATCGTAGATAATGTCCATCAGATTGGCATTCTCAATCTGCTTTTTGGTCGGCTTGTCGGACTTGCGTTCATTCTTACGTTTGAGCAGTTCCATTTCATGGTCAATAAATGCAATCTCTGCTTCATCTGTGAGATGAGTACGAATCTGAGCGAACATCTGAGCCTTTGTCATTTTTTCCATAGTGTTATCACCTTTTACCTTTCCTTTGTGCCTTTATTATAGCACCTTTTAGAAACTCAGTCAAGCACTTTCTTAACTTTTTGCTTTTGGCTTTTTTGTGCTCTTCTTTATTTCTATAATAATTATAATATTTATTTTTAAAAAAATCAATAAAAATCTTTGCTAATTTTTTCACAAGCGTTTTAGGAAAGTAGAAAAAATTCACTAAATTTTCGTAAATTTCTGCTTGACTTCTGGTCGTGAGTGTGGTATAATTTTCGGTCGTTAGCGGCAGCTAACCTCTTGAAAAATTTTTTAATAAAAAGTGAAAAAAAGTGTTGCAATCGGCGCAAATAAGAGTATAATAAATAATGTAAAGAGAGGATAAAACAAATGAGAACAAGAAACAATATTATGGTACTTGATACCGAAACCGTAGGAACATTCGGAACACCGCTGATTCATGACTTTGGCTTCACTATTATTGACAAGGACTTCAATGTTCTGCACAAGGACAGAATGCTTGTGAAAGAGCTTCATGAGGAAGGCAAGTGGATTCTGAAAACATCTGACTTCTACAATGAATACGCAAAGGATTATGAAAAGGCACGCAAGACAGAAAAGGTGCTGTACTGGAAAGAAATCGTTGCAGAAGTAATTAGATGCGTAAAGGAATACAAAGTTTCAACTTTTGGCGCTTACAATCTTCAGTTTGACTACAAAGCAATCAAGTATACAGAACAGCTCTTCAATAGAGAAAAGCCAAGCCTTGCAAAAATGCTTGATACCAAGAGTAAAAATCTGCTGTGCATTTATAACTTGGCTTGTGAAACTATCTTACAGTCTCCGCAGTATCATCAGTTCGCAGAAGAAAACGGCTACATCTCAGAAGCCGGAAATTTCCAGACAAATGCGGAAGTTTGTTACAGATACATTACAGGTGAAACCAATTACAAAGAAAAGCACACGGCATTAAGTGATGCGGAAGACGAAACAGAAATTCTCCGCTACATTGTCCGCAATGTCAAGGGCAACAAAAACATGCAGTACGGCTTACATTACAACTGTTGGCAGAAGGCTCAGAAATGAGCCTTTTTGCGCACAAATGAGCGGATTTGTCAAGTGTTTTGGGATAAAAAATTTTTTTATTTTTTGCGAAATTTTTGCTTGACAAAATGTTGGTTGTGTGGTATAATGGAAAAATCGCCCCGTCTGGGCTGCGGACGGGGCGCCAAAAAGTCAAGAAAAAAATAAAAAAGCCAACAGGCAAGGAGGAGGTACCCATTGGCTTGGAGTGGTTTTTAAATTGGTAGCGACAGGACTCGAACCTGCATTATAGCGCGCTTATTACATTCAGCCTATAGACTGACGGCACTGCCAATTGTGCTACGCTACCATAAGAGGGGGAGGGGTCTTGCGACCCCTTAGCCGACTACTCGGCGACCTTGAAGGTTGCCTTTTCCTTACCCTTAGCCTCAGTTGCCTTGGCGAACTTTCCGCTACGGTTCAGAATTGCGCTGACCTTCTGATTGGACAGACCGAAGGCATCTTCAACCTGCTTGCAGGTTACCGTACCTGTTTCTCTGACGAACTCCGCGACCTTTTCAATCAGTTCGGCATTCTCTCTCTGTGCCTTTGTCGGCTTTGTAGACTTGTACTTCTTCCGGTTGTCAAGCAGTTCCAGTTCGTGTCCGCAGAAACCTACGATTTCCGCATCATTGGCGCAGACCGCCATAATCTTTTCCAGCATTTCTCTCTTTGTCATAATCATCACCTTTTACCTTTCCTTGATTACGCTTTTAGTATACAACATTTCAGCCATGTTGTCAAGCCCTTTTGAAGGATTTTTTATTTTTTTTACTCCAATTCTTTTTCTCTTGGAAACCAAGCAGATTGACGGTTGCTGATTCAGCGGTTGTC
>AUXO018449742.1_pt1 | contig 16552 bp, 18 predicted proteins | sample 768731 | NCBI WGS metagenome assembly AUXO01 (sample SAMN02715735, study PRJNA202380) | gut metagenome | biome: sheep rumen | host: Ovis aries | place: New Zealand: Palmerston North
ATCATGTATTTTATTGCAACTCCAAAAAGCATTATTACTGCTATGCTTACACCTATAACTTGAATTACAGCAATAGCATGTGATCTTATTGAAAGCAGTTTATGATCAGTACCAATCTGAGAATAATTCCCACCTACTGCACTTACGTCTATAGCGGCATAAGAAATACTATTACATACCAGGATTAATATTAATATCATTATAGCAGCAATAACAATTCTTTTCATTTTATCATCTCCATACTTTATTTCATCATTTGCTAAATATATCTCTATACTAAATTATACCATATTTTAATAAAAAATAGAAGCCACTAATAATTGAAAAATATAAATTATATAGTAATTTGTATTTTTATATTTTGTAATTATTTAGCGACTTCTATAATAAATAATTTTTTAACATCTTAGTGATTATTATCTTCAAGCTCAGAAGTACAATGAGGACAACGTGTAGCATGATAATTTACTTCTGAAAAGCAATAAGGGCATTCTTTTGTAGTTGGCTCTACAACTTCTTCTCCATTTTTGTTCTTTCTTATTTTTTTACCAAGACTAGTAACTTTATTAATAATCTTTAAAATCATAAAGAGAACAAAAGCCATAATTAGGAAATTAATAACAGCTGTAATAAAGTCTCCATAATTAATAGATAATGCTTTAGCTGCTTCAGAGTCTAATCCTGCATAATTTACCCATGGTAGCTTAATAGATCCTGCTACTTCAGCTCCGCCAATAGAATTAATTAACGGATTAATTAAATTTGTAGTAAGTGATGTTACAATATTTCCAAAAGCTGCACCTATAATAACACCTACTGCTAAGTCAAGAGCATTTCCTCTTAATATAAATTCTTTAAATTCTTTTAACATAATAATTCTCCTTTCTATTGCCAATATAATATGATAAAATACGACATTTGTCAATAGAAAACAATACAAAAACCGCTTCATATCAACAAATATAAACAAAAAGCAACAAAACCTAATACTTGTTTTTTTTATTGCCTTGTGATATATTAATCAAAAAAGGAAAGGAAAGTAAAAAAAATGATAGTAATAGGTGCAGATCATGGCGGATTTAAGTATAAAGAAGAAATAAAAAAATATTTAGACGAAAATGGCATTGAATTCGAAGACATTGGTACATTTTCAGAAGAAAGAACTGATTTCCCAATTATGGCAAAGGCAGTATGCGAAAAGATTCAAAAAGGTGAAGCTGATAAGGGAATACTAATTTGTAGATCTGGATATGGAATGGCTATTGTAGCAAACAAATTCAAAGGGATTTATTGTGCACCGGTATATAGTGAAGAAACTGCCAAATTCTGTAGAGCACATAATAATACAAACGTAATAGCATTAGGTGCAGATTATATGAATAAAAATGAAGCTATTAGCTGCTTAAGAATATGGCTTGCAACAAATTTCGAGGGCGGAAGATATGAACAAAGGCTAAATATGATTAAAGAAATAGAAAATGAAAATATGAAATAAAACGGAGGACATTTTATGTGGGGAGATATTGCAATAGCATTCCTGTTGGCGTTTATTACAGCTTTTGTTGTTACACCTTACACAATTAAATTTGCAAATAACATTGGAGCAGTTGATACGCCAAAAGAGGACAGAAGAGTTAATAAAAAACCAACACCAAGACTTCGGAGGAATTGCTGTTATATTAGGATTTTTGCTTTCAATGATATATCTAGTAACTATTATGAGCATTGAAGGGTCAATTTCACTATTTGGAGAAGAACAATATGGCATAAAACTTTTAGGATTCTTTTTTGGAATAGTTGTATTAGGAATTACATGTTTTATTGATGACCATAGAGGGATACCTCCTCTTACAAAACTAGCCGGACAATTAATTGCCGCAATTATAGTAGTATATAGTGGAATTAGAATTGAAAATCTAAATTTACCATTTATTAATGAAGTTGGGTTAAACTACACACTTTCAATAATAATTACGATAGGCTGGCTTGTAGGAATAACAAATGCAATAAATTTGATAGATGGATTAGATGGATTATCATCAGGGATTGGAGTAATATCGTGCTTATCTCTTTTAATGATTTTCTCATTAAATAATTCTCCAATAATTGCGATTCTTACGATTACAGCTTTAGCAGGGGCATTAATAGGATTTTTACCATTTAACTTTAACCCAGCAAAAACATTTATAGGGGATATTGGATCAAATTTTTTAGGATTTTCCCTAGCAGTTATTTCAATACTTGGAATTGCAAAAACATATACTGCAATAGTAATTGTAGCACCATTAATTGTTTTAGGATTACCAATTTTCGATACTTTGTGGGCTATTGTTAGGAGAGTATTCACAGGAAAATCTATAAAGGCAATTGTGATGCCTGATAAAAGACACTTGCATCATAGACTTATGGCAAAAGGATACACACAAAAACAGGCAGTGCTAATACTATATGCAATAAGTGCTACTTTAGGAATGAGTGCAGTTATTTTATTAGATAGTGGAATATGGAAAGCTATATCTTTTTTAGTAATGGTAGTTGCTGTTGTAGCAATTGGCCACAAGAATATTTTTAAGTTTAAAGAGGAAGAAGAAAAAGAGGAACAAAAAAATGATTGATTTGCATATGCACACCACGTATTCGGATGGAACATGTAGCGTAAGAGAAATCTTAAAAGAGGCACAAGAAAAAAAGTTAGAATGTATTTCTATTACAGATCATGATACTTGTTTAGGATATAGAGAAATAGCAAATCCTGATATAAGAAATATTTTTCAAGGCAGAATTATTCCTGGGTGTGAACTAAAATCTATAGTAGAAGGCACAACTATAGAAATACTTGGATACAATGTTGATACAGAAAAACTAAACAAAATTTTACCAACATTTTCGCCAACATATGAAGCGATTAATAGATATGAAAGCAAAAAACTATATGAAATATTTATAAATAGAGGCTATATACTAAATAAAGAAGCTATTAAATTTGATGTAAAAAAAGAATCTGGACAAACGGCAATAACAAAGGAACTTTTACGCCACCCAGAAAATAAACGCTTTATTGAAGAAACTGATTATACAGATGAACATGAATTTTACAGACTTCATATGTCAAACCCGAATAGCCCATATTTTATTGACAATTCAAAGTTAATCCCAAAGCCAAAAGATGTTGTAGAAGTTATACATGAGGCAGGAGGACTTGCATTTATTCCACATGTATTTATATATGGAGAAAATTCAAATAAAGTATTAAATGCTTTAACTAAAGACCATATGGTGGATGGAATAGAGTGCTACTATAGTAAATTTACAAAAGAGCAAATTAGTTTTTTACTGGAATATTGCAAAAATAATGATTATTACATGTCTGGTGGCAGTGATTACCATGGAACAAATAAACCAGGAATATGTATGGGGAGCGGGATTAAAGAGAATTTAAATATTCCAATGGAGATTACTTATTCTTGGGCGAAAACAATTTAAAACAAGAATAATTATAGAAGAGAAACATACAGTATAAGTAGGAGAGATTGTTAATAATTGACAATCTCTTTGCTTTATACTATAATAAAATTTAGTTTTTTATATAAGGGGGACATATGGAAGAGGAGAATTCTTACAAAGTAACACTTACAATTCCGGTTTACAATGCAGGCAAATATTTAAGAACACTATTAGAATCTGTTATAAAGCAAACAATGAATTTTAAAGAAATTGAAGTTATAATGGTGGATGATTTATCTACAGATAATAGCAGAGACGTAATGGATGAATTTTCTGCTAAATATAATAATTTTATATCTGTAAAATTACCTGAAAACCACAAAATTGCTGGAACTGCAAGAAATAAGGGCCTGGAGCTAGCACATGGCAAATATTTAATGTTTGCTGATGCAGACGATTTTCTACCAGAAAATGCAGTACAAACAATGTATGATGCTATTGAAAGCAGAAATGCAGATTTTATAACTGCAAATTATATTAATGCAGATGAAGATGGCACAGTATGGACAAAACCAATATTTGACTTACAAAAATATACAAACTTTAAATTAAGTATTAATGACCATACAAAATCCTTTTTTGTACTAAATGGATCTGCATGCAACAAAATTTTTAGAAGAGAGTTTATACAAAGCCATAATATAAAATTTCTAGAAGGCGTTCCAGGTGAAGATGCATATTTTACAACATATTCATTTATGGAATCTGAAAATGTTTATTATATTCAAGATGTTGTATACTGTTACAGACAAAGAAACCAGGGAGATGCTGCAAAATCAGTATCATTTTATTGTTCTGCAGATTATTTTGAAAGAATTAACCGTTCATATAGAGCAATTTATGAGAACTTTAAATCACATAATCAATTAAAGTTTTATAGATATATGTATGCAAAAAACATGTCATATATTATGTATAAATTTATAGATTCAACACTACTTTCAGATGAGGAAAGAGTACATACTTTGCAAAATATGCACTGGTTTTATGAATTAAGTGAAACGCTAAAAGTACCTGCAGCACAAGAAGCTCAGCAAATGATTATCTCACAAATAGTAAATGGAAATTATGAAGAAGCAGTAAATTATTGCAAAATAATTGCAGATATAAGAACATATGTGCCAAAACAAGTAAGAGAAGATATGTCAAGGCCAGATGCTGATATGTACCAAAAAATTGCACAATATGATGGAGAATATTAAAAGGAGCTTTTTAAAAAGCTCTTTTTTATTGCATAGGAAAAATCGACTGATTTTTCATATGCAATAAGGTTAAGCTGCATTGATTCGTCCGATTGCGAAGCAATCATGACATGTGGCGAAGCCACTTTTCTTATTATTTAGAAACATCTTAAAGTACATGCTCTTGCATAAAAATATATCTTCATGATACAATACAAATGCAAATATAAACAAAGGAGGAAATTGATAGTTGGAAAATACTATAAGTGTCATTGTTCCAATATATAACAAGGAAAAATATTTAAGAAAATGTATAGACAGTATAGTTAACCAATCATACACTAATTTAGAAATAATTTTAATAAATGATGGTTCTGCTGATGCCTCTCTTAAAATATGTGAGGAATATGCTTTAAAAGATAGCAGGATTAAATTAATTTCAACAGAAAATAGAGGAGCTGCAAGAGCTAGAAATACTGGAATTGAAGTTGCAAAAGGTGAGTACATATCTTTTATTGATGCGGATGACTATGTTGAAAATAGCTATTTTGAAACATTAGTGTATTTGATGAAAAAATATCAACCTGATTTTGTAGAATGCGGATTTGAAAGGGTTGTAGAAGGGGAGACATATGCATTCCCAAGTAAACAAGACCAAATTCAAATCATGACAAGAAAAGAGGCATTAATAGAACTTTATGGCAAAGATGATGATGCACATGTAAAAACAGTTATTATGTGTAACAAATTATTTAAAAGAAATCTTTTTGATAACATTGCGTATGTGCCAGGAAGAATAATTGATGACGAAACAATAATTTATAAAATAATTAATAAAGCTGAAAAAGTTGTTGATTTAAAAGACAAACTATATGCATATGTGCAAAGCAGTAATAGCGTTATGAGGAAAAATTTTTCAATGAAGAGACTTGATGACACTATAGATGTTTACGACGAATGCATTAACTTTTTCAAAAACGAACCTGAAATACAAGCATGCTGTATTAAAAGAGCAATATATTTTTATGGTGAACTTATTGAAAACATTAAAACAAGTGATAAAATAGACAAACGAATAGCTTTTAATAGAGTTATACAAAAATTTAATGAAAAAATGAAATATTTTGAAAATTTTCCTCATGAGGTAAAACAGGGAGTAGAAATTAATTCTGTGATTGAAAGCTATAATGCAAATATGAATGGTTGTAAAGTAATATTATAGGAGTGTTATATGTATCTAATTGTAGGACTAGGTAATCCAGAAGCCGATTATGATAAAACAAGGCACAACATGGGATTTCATGTTATTAATAGACTAGCAGAAGAATACAAGATTGAGCTAAATAGGAAAAATTTTAATGGAATATATGGAAGCGGAATTGTAGAAGGACAAAAGGTTATTTTACTTAAGCCACAAACATTTATGAATGCAAGTGGAGAATCAGTTGTAGAGTACAAAAACTTTTACAAAATAGAACAAGAGAACATTATAGTTGTTTATGACGACATTGATTTAGAGCCCGGAGAAATTCGAATTAGAAGAAAGGGAAGCGCTGGATCGCATAATGGAATGAAATCTGTTGTCCAATTTTTAAATACAGAAGAATTTCCAAGAGTGCGTGTTGGAATTGGAAAACCAAAAGAAAACAAAGAATTGATACAACATGTTATAGGTGCTGTAGATAATTTAGAATGGGACAAGCTAAACGAAGGAACTGAAAAAGCTATGCAAGCTATAATCGAAATTATAAAAAACGGAATTGACAAAGCAATGAATCTATATAACTGAGAGGATAGAACATGTACGATATAATTGTAAAAAAGAATGCAAAAACACAGGAAATAATGATATTAGAGGATGACATATTAACTGAATATATAAACCAAGATGAAAATAATGAAAACATTGAAGGGAATATTTATTTAGGTAAAGTTAAAAACGTATTACCCGGAATGCAAGCTGCATTTGTAGATATAGGTGAAAACAAGAATACTTTTATTCACCTAAAAGATATATTGCCAAAAGTAGATGAAGCAATTGAAAACAAAAAAGACGTCAATATAAATATTAATGATGTAGTAAAAAATGGTATGAACCTACTTGTACAAGTAAAACGCTCAGAAAGTAACAAAAAAGGAGCGAAAGTATCTACTCACATTAGCTTATCTGGCAAGTATGTTGTTGTTATGCCTGGCGTAAATTTTGTAACTGTTTCACAGAAAATTGAAGACCCAGATGAAGCATTAAAACTTAAGAAGATAGTTAAAAATCTGCTACCAGACAATATGGGGGCAATTATAAGAACAGCAGCAATGGGAAGGACAGAAAAAGAATTAAAAAATGATATAGATTATTTAAGCAATAAGTGGGATACTATTTTAAAGAAATCTAAGGATGTAAGCAACTACCCTAAGCTATTATTTAGAGGTAATGATACAATAGATAGAGTTCTTTTAGACCTAGCAGGAAAAAAAATAAAAAGCATAATGGTAAATGATAAAGCAACATATTCTAGCATACTGAAAAAGATAGAACATTTTGAAAGTATACAAGTCAAATATGATGAAAATGCAGGCAACACAAGTCAAATAACAAAACAACTGGAAAATATAGAAAATAGAAAAATATGGCTAGATTGTGGAGGGTTTATTACAATCGACAAAACAGAGGCACTAACTGCAATCGATGTAAACTCTGGCAAATACACTGGAGGTAAAGACCTTGAAGCAACAGTATATACTGTAAATAAAGAAGCAACAGTAGAAATTGCAAGGCAGTTAAAGCTAAGAGATATTGGACGGAATAATAATTATTGATTATATTGATATGTATGACAAACAAGACAAGGACAAAATAGAACAGCTACTAAAAGAAGAACTTAAAAAAGATAGATCAAAAACACAAATTTTAGGATTTACAAAACTTAATCTTTTAGAGATGACAAGAAAACATATTAATTAGAAAGCAGGATTATATGAAAGTAGGATTTATATCACTAGGATGTTCAAAAAATCTGGTTGATACTGAAATGACTATAGGACTTTTTAAAAACCATGGATATGAAATTGTACCAAATCCAGAAGAAGCTGAAATTATAGTTATAAATACGTGTCGGGTTTATTGAATCTGCAAAAGAGGAAGCAATAAATACAATATTAGAAATGTCAATGTATAAGGAAAATGGAAAATGCAAGTATATTGTTGCAATGGGCTGTTTAGTAAAAAGATATAAAGAAGAATTAAAAAAAAGCATTCCGGAAGTTGACCTATGGATTAGCATAGACGAATATGATAAGCTTTGGCTTAAAATAGAGGAACTATTAAATAAAAGCAACCCTAAAAATGATTCATTACAGTATATGCAAAGAGTAATAACAACAGGAAATTCAACTGCGTATTTAAAAATTGCCGAAGGATGTAGTAATTTTTGTACCTATTGTGCAATACCACAAATTCGCGGGAAATTTGTAAGTAGACCTATGGAGGAAATTTTAGAAGAAGCAAACAAACTTGCCAATAATGGAATTACAGAAATTATTGTAATAGCTCAGGACACAACAAAATATGGGGCGGACATATATGAAGGCAAAGGGAAACTGCCAGAATTGCTTCAAGCTTTAGAGAAGATAGACAAGATTAAATGGATAAGATTTTTATATGCATATCCAGAAAGCATAACAGAAGAACTAATAGATGTTGTAAGAAATAGTAAAAAAATATGCCATTATTTTGATATTCCAATTCAGCATAGGTCAAATAAAATATTAAAGAGAATGAATAGAAAAACAACAGGAGAAGACATAGAAAAGCTCTTAGAAAAAATTAGAACCGAAGTACCAGATGCTATAATCAGAACATCACTTATAGTTGGCTTCCCAGGTGAAACTGAAGAAGAATTTGATGAATTATACAAATTTGTAGAAAAGGCAAAATTTGACAAATTAGGGGTTTTCGCATATTCGGCAGAAGAGGGTACACCAGCTGCAAAAATGGATGGGCAGATACACTTTAACACTAAAAAATCTAGAAGAAATAAGATAATGAGTTTGCAACAGAAAATCTCAAATGATAAATTAAAAGAAAAAATTGGAAACGTATATGAGGTTATAATTGAAAATGCTACAGTTGATGCCAAGTATTACATGGCAAGGTCATACATGGATGTGCCGGAGATGGATGGAGTTTGCTGGATTAGAAATAATAAAAGCCTAAAGATAGGGCAATTTGCTAAGTGCAAAATTACAGATGTATTAGATTATGACCTAGTAGGAGAAATATGTAAATAAAAAGGGCTTTAAAGCCCTTTTTATTTTTTCTTTTTTGTTGTAGCATTAATATCTTTTTTTCTTCTTTCAACTGATCTATTTTCATGCGCTACAGGATTATTATTTTTTCTGCGAGCACCATGTCTTCTCTCATCAAATAATTCACCATCTTTATTCATTACTGGCATGTAAATCACTATCCTTTCTTTGTATCTTTAGTAATTTTCAGCTTTAATTTCAAAATATGCTTTAGGATGTTTGCAAACAGGGCATATTTCTGGAGCTTGTGTGCCAACAACAATATGGCCACAATTTCTACACTGCCAAATTACAATACTCCCTTTTTTAAATACTTCACCTTTTTGGACGCTTTCAAGAAGCTTACGATATCTTTCTTCGTGCTGTTTTTCTATTTGACCAATTCCTCTGAATGTTGCAGCAATTTCCATGAAACCTTCTTCTTCAGCGACTTTAGCAAAATTCTCATACATATCTGTCCATTCATAGTTTTCACCTGCAGCAGCTGCAGCTAAATTTGCCTCTGTATTACCAATTCCATTTAAATATTTAAAATGTATTTTTGCATGTTCTTTTTCATTTTCTGCTGTTTCTAAGAAAATATTAGCTATTTGTTCATAGCCTTCTTTTTTTGCTACACTTGCAAAATAAGTATATTTATTTCTTGCCTCAGATTCTCCAGAAAAAGCAGCTCTTAAATTCTGTTCTGTTTTTGAACCTTTTAAATCCATAAATAAAACCTCCTTAATATCATGTTTACATTGTATGATTAAAGAGAGCAAAAGTCAAGTAATACAACGTAAAAAAAGCCTAATTGATATCAAAAAAATTTGACAAAATATTTAATAAAGTATATACTATCTTCGAACAAAAAAATGGGAGAGTAAAGATGAAGGTAGTAAAAAAAGTATTTTTTATTGCACTAATGATATTTATACTATGCCATGCTAAGACTTATGCGGCTACAGGAACTATTAAAACAGAAGGCGCAAGAATACGCCAAGAGGCAAACGTATCGTCTGAAATTATAACTGTAGCTTATGAAGGAGAAACAGTTGAGATCACTGAAAAAAGTGGTGATTGGTACAAAGTAAAATATAATGACAGTATAGGTTATATTCGCGGAGACTTGATGGAAGTAAGCGGAGATGTTACGGAGAATACTACGGGAAATGCTGAAACTGTAACAAAAGAAGAAAACAAGGAAAGCGAAACTACAGAGAAAACTAGTGAAAATGAAACCAAAGAAAGTGAGTCAAAAGAAGATAAAACTAGTTTCACAGTTGGGGAAAAAAGCATTAAATCTAATACAGCAATAAGAATTACACCATGCTTATTTTCAAGTGTTATAGGCGAGGCAATTGCTGGTAACAAAATAAATGTTGAAGGCATATTAAACAATTGGGGAAAAGTAAAACTAGATAACGGAAAAACTGGTTGGATTTTACTAAATATGTTAGAAGAAGTAAAAGAAGCCGAGGTTCTTGAAGAAGAACCATCTACAAAAACAGGGTATATCAATGTGTCAGCAGCAGTAATTAGAAGTGGCCCAAGTACTTCTTCAGATCCTATTGCAGAAATAAGCAGAAATAAAACTGTAGAAATAATGAGCGAAGAAAATGACTGGTACAAAATACTATACAATGGACAAGAAGCATATATAGCAAAACGATTGGTTTCAGACAACAGAGTAGAAGAGTCTAGTAGAAGCGGACAACAAGAAAGAGCAGAAGAGCCAGCACCAAATGAAAGTGTTGCAGAAGAGACAATATCAACAGAAAATACTGTAGAAGAAAAAGAACAGGCAGAAACAAAAGCAGAAGCAGTGCCACCAGAAAAAAACAATGTGGAAACAAGTGCTCCAGCAGTAGCAACATCAAGAGGAGAAGAAGTTGTAGCTTATGCTAAAAGGTATTTAGGATACAGCTACGTGTATGGAGGAGCAGGCCCAAGTAGCTTTGACTGCTCTGGATTTACGCAATATGTTTATAAACAATTTGGAATATCACTTGCACATTCTGCTGTAACACAAGCAAATAATGGAACATATGTCTCAAAAGAAAACCTAATGCCAGGAGACTTAGTAATATTTAGAGACTGGGACAATGTAAGCATAGGACATTGCGGAATATACATTGGCGGAGGGCAATTTATACATGCTGCAAACTCAAAAAGAGGAGTTGTTACAGATACATTAAATAGTGGATATTATTATGAAAGATATGTAACAGGAAGAAGATTACTTTAATTTAATATGGGGGCGATTATGGAGGATTGATGAAAAGACCTATTGTAATTGCTACTCTTCGGAATAATATTTGGAATTATAGGGGAATTGTACTTTAGTACAATTCCTATTTTTTTAGTATTTACATTTTTAGCATTTTTAAATAAAAAAATAAAAAGATATTTAACGATTTTTTTAAGTGGACATATAATACTACTATTTGTTTTATCTGCTTTTTTTTCCTTTGGCTATGTTAAATATTTAAATAGAAAATACAAATCCGTTTTACCAAAAGAAAAAGTAAAAATAACCGGTATTGTGAAAAGTAATGGTGAGGAGAAAAAGTATACAAGCTGTTATACAGTTATAGTTAAAAATTTGCAAAACTTAAAAGATGTTTCATTCAAATTATATGTAAAAAAAGCTGAAAACTCTGTTAAATTAGAATACGGAGATACAATAGAATTAGAGGGAAAAGTTGAACTGCCTAGTGAAGCAAGAAATTATGGAGGATTTAACGAGTATAATTATTTTAAATCAAAGAAATTATATGGAAAGATTTATGCAAACAGCGAAAACATAAAAATAACTGGAAAAAGCAAATTAAGCTTGGATATGATTGCTTTTTTTGCAAGAGATAACATAAAGCAGCGCCTTAAAGCGTATTTGTCTGAAGAAAATATTAATATATTAGTAGCAGTATTACTAGGTCAAAAAGATGAACTGGCTGAAAATACAATTGAAGAATTTAAAAAAAGTAATTTAATGCATTTGTTGTGTGTATCTGGAGCACACGTTTCCGCTCTTATAATAGGAATAAACAAAATAACGTATTTTCTTGGAAGAAATAAAAAAAATATAATATCTATTTTTATAATTTTGGTATTGTTTTGCATAACTGGTTTTTCCGCTTCAGTAACAAGGGCAAGTATTATGGCCATAATCCCAATAATAGGAAAATTGTTATTTAAAAAGTCAGATACACTTAATGTTTTGGCAATTTCTTTAATAATACTACTATTATATAATCCATTTGTAATATATGATTTAGGATTCATATTATCATATGCGGGAACAATTGGGATACTTCTTTTTGCTAATACTATTTCAAAAATAATCCATCATTTATTAAAAAAAGAAAATAACTGTACTGGAAAGTTTAAAAAGATAAAAGATTATTGTTGTAAAATTGTTGCTACAACTGCATCTGCGCAAATAATTTTAATACCAGTAATTGCTTATTTTTTTTACACTTTTTCTCCTATGGTATTGATAAGTAATTTAATAGCTACACCGTTATTTGAAATAATACTTTATATAGGGTATGTGTTTATTTTATTATTATACATATTTCCAGCAATTTGTAATTTTATTAAAGTGCTACTCAATATATGTATTTTTATTTTCGAAAAATCTACTCAAACATCATCACTATTAACACTTTCACAAATATATATTGTAAGGCCGAATATATGGATTATAGTTATTTATTATATTTTGTTGTTTTTATTATATGTAATTATAAAAAGGAGAAGATTTAAACAGATTAAAAAATATGTGGAGTGGATAAAAAATAATGCAAAAAAAGTAATTACAATATGTACTTTAATTACGTTAATTGCATTAACTGTGGATATTTCAATTAGAGACTTTACAGTTTATTTTATAGATGTAGGACAAGGGGATTGTACACTTATAAAAACAAAAAGCAATAGAACAATAATGATTGATAGCGGTGGAAATGAAAATATAGAAGAATATGACATAGGAAAACAAGTTTTGGTTCCATACCTTCTTACGAGGGGAATAAAAAAATTGGATTATATTATGGTTTCTCACTTTCACGCAGACCATTGCAATGGTTTTATTGAAGTAATTAATAGAATTAAAATCGGAGCTATATTAATTGCAAAACAAGATACTTATACAAAAGAATTTGATACAATCAAAAACATCGCTCAAAAGAGAAAAGTAAGTATTAAATATGTAAAACAAGGGGACAAGATTAAACTAGATAATTCAACCACACTAGAAATACTTTACATTGGAAAAGACGTTAATAATTTGAACAACACGTCAATTATGGCACGTATAAAGTATAATAATTTTTCAATATTATTTACAGGTGATGCAGAAAAAGAAGAGGAAGAAGCAATTTTGAAGGCATGTGACAACAAAACATTAAAATCAAATGTACTAAAAGTTGGACATCATGGTGCAAGAACATCAAGCACACAAGAATTTCTAGATGCTGTAAAACCACAAATTGCATTAATTGGTGTAGGAGAAAAAAATAATTTTGGACACCCAAGTAGTGAAGTAATAAATAGACTTAAAAGCTTTAATATAGAAATATACAGGACAGACCAAATGGGGGAGATAACAATAAAGGTAAATAGTAAAGGAGAAATAAAAGTTAAAAGGAAGTTATAATGTGAAATGTATATTTTTCTTTTTATTGTAAATAATAGCAATAAAAAGAAGGAGAGAGAAATGAACCATAAGGTAATTATATGCATAATGTTAGTGCTTATTTTTGCTAGTTGTATAGGTATAGGGATTTACATTTACAAAATAAATGAAATCTCTAATACAAAAACAGAACGTATTGCAGAAGTTTCAAATCAGAAAATAACAGATGAATGTACTAAAGAAGGAGAAGAGATTGTTGAAGCTAATTGGACACAAAAGAAAGTATCTCCCAATGCTACGTTTATATATAAAACAACATATAAAAAATGCGGACATTCTTTTAAAAAATATGATGTGGCACCACAAGTTGCAATTAACAAAACAAAAGAAGAGATAGAAAAAATGTATGATAATTGGGAGATAGAGAGTTTTTCGAATGAGGAAATAGTATTTAAAAAACAGGAAAATGGAATATGTAAAGAGCATTACGTAGTAAGAGATGAGGAAGGCCAAATTGTAATTAAAACTTTAGATGAAGATGGAAATGAGACTATACTAGAAAGAACTGGTATAATAGTAAGATATTTACCTCAAAACGATAGACAAGATATAGAAAAAGGAGTATTTATAAATGGACACGAGGAACTAAATAAGTATTTAGAAAATTTTGAATAAAATAATTAAAGACGAGTAAACTCGCCTTTAATTATTTTTTTTACTTTTTAAATAATCTTTAACAAAGAAAGCTTTAAAATACATTCCAAGTGAAAACACAGTAAATGCAACAGCTAAATAATATACATATGAATCAAATGTATATGGTAAGCTAAACTGCCTAAATATCATTGACATAAATATTGCTACATAGAATAATACAGTTGAGATTTTACCATACCACTTGCTAGAAACTACTAAATCTTTACCGTAAAGAAATGACGCACCTACAACAAGTAAAAATTCTTTAATTAGTACAACAATTAGAATCCATAAAGGAATAATTCCTTGTACAACAAGTACAACTAATGTGGCAACTTGTGTACATTTGTCTGCTAGAGGATCCATAAGCTTTCCAAAGTCTGTTACAAAATTGAATTTTCTTGCTATATATCCATCTGCTACATCTGTAATCCCAGATATTACTAAAAATACTGCTGCTATTATATAGTTATCTTGTAATGCAAAACTGACGATGAAAGGAACTAATAAAAAACGAATAATAGTTAATATATTTGGTACATGCTTTAACATATAAAACCTCCACAATTATTAGCTTAAAACATTATGTAACATGAAATGTTAAATGATCATTTTCAAATTCTATATTTATGGTATTTCCACTTTTTACTTCAGATTTTAAAATCATTTCTGAAATTTCATCTTCAATAAATCTTTGTATTGTCCTCCTAAGAGGCCTTGCACCATATTTTAGATCAGTGCCTTCTTTTAATATAAATTGCTTAGCTTCATTTGAAATATTAAGATTTATGTCTTTATCATGTAGTGCTTTTTCAGTTTCTTTTAAAAGCAATCCTATTATATCCATTAATTGATCTTCTGTCAAAGAATCAAATACAATTATTTCATCAACACGGTTTAAAAATTCTGGCCTAAATAATTCCTTTAAAGAATCCTCTATTTTTGACTTGTCTACAGTCTGCTTGCCAAATCCTATCGAATTATGGTTTAAGTTTGAACCAGCGTTTGATGTCATAATAATAATGGTGTTTTGAAAACTTACTGTATTTCCCTGGGAGTCAGTAAGTTTTCCGTCATCTAGTACTTGGAGAAGGATATTGAATACATCTGGGTGAGCTTTTTCTATTTCATCAAGCAAAATTATAGAATAAGGTTTTCTTTTTACTTTTTCAGTAAGCTGACCTGCATCATCATATCCAACATATCCTGGAGGGGAACCAATAAGCTTTGATGTGGAGTGACTTTCCATATATTCAGACATATCTATCCTAATTATTGAATCCTCATTTCCAAACATTTCATAAGCAATTGTTTTAGCAAGTTCTGTTTTTCCTACACCAGTAGGTCCAACAAAAATAAAAGATGGTGGCCTTTTAGAACTTTGAAGTCCAGCACGATTTCTTCGGATTGTTCTAGCAACTGCTTCGACTGCATGATTTTGGCCAACAACACGTTTGTGCAGGTTTGCCTCAAGATTAAGAAGCTTTTGAGTTTCGGCTTCTGTAATCTTTTTAACTGGTATTTTAGTTGCACTTTCTATAACCATAGCAATATCCTGAACCGTAAGACTCTTTATAGTCATTTTTTTATTTAGTTCTTCAATCTCTTGAATTAAATTACATTCCTGAGTTTTAAGATTTGCAGCTTTTTGATAATCTTCAATGGAATCTGTAGAAACAGCTTCATCTTTTTCAGCCTGTATGCTAGCGAGTTCATTTTTTAAAACTTCAAGTCTGTAAAGCTCTTTATTATTAAGGTTAATTCTAGAACAAGCTTCATCTAAAATATCAATAGCCTTATCAGGTAAAAAACGATCATGTATATATTTTTCTGACATACGAACTGTCTTTTCAATTATGTCATTTGAAATTTTAACCTTATGAAAATCTTCATAGTATTTTTTTATACCTTTTAAAATATTTATAGTATCCTCAACACTAGGCTCTTCAACGATTAAAGGCTGGAATCGTCTTTCAAGGGCGGAATCTTTTTCAATGTATTTTCTATATTCTTTTAGTGTTGTAGTACCAATTAGTTGTATATCACCACTTGAAAGAGATGGTTTTAAAATATTAGCAGCATTCATTGAGCCTTCACTATCACCAGCTCCTATAATATTATGAATTTCATCTATTACTAATATTACATTACCATATATTTTGCATTCATCAATTATACCTTTCATTCTGCTTTCAAACTGACCACGGAATTGAGTTCCAGCCACAAGAGATGTCATATCTAATAAATA
>AUXO010327437.1_pt1 | contig 16549 bp, 17 predicted proteins | sample 768731 | NCBI WGS metagenome assembly AUXO01 (sample SAMN02715735, study PRJNA202380) | gut metagenome | biome: sheep rumen | host: Ovis aries | place: New Zealand: Palmerston North
ATTCCTGAATCATCCGGACAAATGACATCTCAGATTGATCTTCTTAGAATGTAATTAAGTACATTCTAAAGAAAACACAGAATTGCTAAATAAACATCACAAAAAAGAATTGTAACCATTCCCCCGTGCATGAAAATATGGGGGGTCTGCCCACTTCCAATTCTTTTTATACCCATCATTTTCCCAATTTACTACTTCATATCAATTATGTAGTATTCTGCATTTGTTTGATTTTCAGGTTTTACTTTCTCAGAAATGATTTTCACCAAATCAGCATCAAAATAGTCAAATGCAATATGTTCATCAAATAGTTCCCTATCAATACATAAATAATCATATGATTCAGCCTCATTCATAAGCTTTGCAAAAGATTCACCAGCCTTATATGACGTAATATTTATATCCGGCCTGACTACCATATAACTTAAGTCGCTATGCTTATTATCTATAACTAAAGCCCTGGCTGGTATATCATTAAACTCATTGCTTATTTGAGCAACCAAATCAGCATACGCATTATCCTCTCTGTCTTTATCATAATTGTATAAAGAGACTCCAGAAAGTAATAGCAACACTGCTATCCAACTCATAATCCAAATAGGTGCTATTTCTTTATTTCTAAGCTGTTCAATAAAGCAGAGTAATAAGCCTATAAAAATTAAAGTTGATGCAGGAGCAAAAAATCTAAATCCAAATGGATCCATGGAAGAATGGTATCTAATAAAAATAAATAAAGCAAAATATAGAATCCCTACCGTTATCATTACAAATGTTTCATCGAGTTTGTGCCTTCTGATTAGCAAAACAACTAATCCACCAAGACAACTAATAATAAGAATCAGCTGAGATTTTCCAGAAAGATAGCTGAATAACATACTATTTGGCTGCAAAATGATATCCGATACTTCTATTGTTAACGCGTTCAGAAGATTCTTTGTTAATCCTACAAGATCATCAGTAAACCTTTCTCTATTTAGTCCTGTAGCATAACCAGCCATTTTTCTATTCATGAGCAAATATCCAAATTCAATTAGTCCTGATGCAAAACAAACAGCAGTAACCATAACTGTCTTTTTCTTTATTCGCCGATTCTTAACGTCACTAATAATCAGTATTCCAAACATTGCTACTTCGTACAATAATGCAAAAAAGCCAAAATAGCGCATAAAAAAAGCCCCTAATGAACCAATCACTAAAATAGCATAATGAAACCATTTGGGTTCTTTCTTATCAATCATGTAACATATACCGTGAACGAAAAGAATTAAGAATAAAAGAAAGGGTATCTCACTCCAAGTAAAATAAAAAATTTTGACCAATCCCGGATTTAACAGAGTCAGCGCTATTAGCCATGAATATTCCTTGTATCGCACTCCAAAAACAACAAGCATTAGCCCTATAATAATTATGGTTAATACTTTTGAAGCCAAATATGCGCTGTGCCCAGGTAAGAGAAACATACATAATGCAATCAAAAACGGATAACCAGCTGGCCATTTCGAAAACCACGAATAGGAACCTGATAATCCGAGATAATTCATGCCATATCCATTTTTTATATTCTGAGCTTCTAATAAGTAATTACAAGCGTCGGGAGAAATATATATCTTTTCATAAAACGCTTCATGTATTATCACGCACCCCCAAAAAAAGCTGTAGAACACCAAAAAACATATCCATCCATACTTTTTCCAATTAATTAATGCTCTTGAGACAATATCTTGAATCACAATTCTACACTCCCTTAGAATCAAGTATACTAGTTTTCCTCACTTTTTTGTCATTTTTCTTCAGTCTAAACAAAACCGAAATAGCTTCATAAATAGACTTTATCTTAAGGCTTGAATCTCCTGCGATATAAGTAATAGGAACTTCTAAGTAATTCTGATCCCTACAATAATATCTCATTTCTGTCTGATAAATGTGCCCTTTCGATAAAAAAGAATCAAAAACAAAGTTCTCTAAACCCCCTCTTTGGAATGCTTCAAATCCACTTGTCATATCAACATAATTAGTTTTTAAAACAAAGTTTCCCAATAAGGTTCAACCTTTACTCAACGCTTTACGATAAACCGGGTCATTTATCACTCCTCCCTCGACAAGAAACCTAGAACCAAATACACAATCATATCCCATTTTCAGTTTCTCAACGAACCGCGGCACTTCTGATGGCAAATGACTTCCTCCGCCATCCATCTCAATAATAAAATCTGCCCCATTAGCTAATGCCATTTTGAATCCATGCAAATAACAACTTACAACACCAGTAGATTTTTCATTAAAGAAAAGCCTTATTTGTCCATTAGACGATTTTTCATATTGTGTGTTATTATCTCCATGGTTCGATCTTTTGAATATCTATCCATAATAAAAACCTGAAAATCTACAACATCCAAGTTTAGAAATTGGTCTATCAGTCTAGTAATAGTCTTCTCTTCATTTGCAACTGGTATAACTATAATTGTTTTCTTATTCAAAAAACTTTGCATAAAATCGAACTCCCATAATACTATATTCATAGAACAAGCCTTATAACCGATTACATAATACTAGCTTTGAATGAGCACTTAAGTCTATTCATCATAAGCTACTGGCATAAAAGTAATAGCGTTCTTAATCTTATACCCAATCTTTTATGAAATCGTTATTCTATTTACGTTATTTCTCACTCTCTATCCTTTATGCCAAAACTACTGATTAACACCAATAACCATTTTCGTATTTTATCGATTCCATGTTGTATTATCCCTTCTACAACATATAACAAAGCCCACTGTCCTAACCTAGAGTCCAGTCACTATATACCAAGGTTTGATTATGTCGGTCCATTTACTCCCATGAGCTCATAGAGCTCACGCTGCTTATTTGTTATCTCAGACAGGTTATGAGCCTTCTCTGGTTGTTGGTAATACTCAATGGTATCCAGTTCATCAAGTAATGACTGAATTGTGTAGTTTGTGAACAAGCCATTTTCATCCATCTATTTTTTGATATAATGATGATTCTTGTCTATTTGGTACAAACATCTTGTAATACTCGGACGTTAGTTCCGCAATTATCCAGACAATGGTTCTACTAATATCCGGACAAGATTCCTGTATAAGTGGAGAAGAATCATCATCAAATCTATGAAATCGCCAGTATAATGGCGGTTTCTTTTTTCATTTAGCACTCATGAACGAGGTCAAACCTGAAGTCCCGTCATTTTATACCAAGGGTTAATTACGCCGGGACTTCAGGTTACATATAAAAACTTAAATCTCCAGTCTGTTTCTTTACTCATTATCCACCTCCAAATAAACAGCCTTGATTCTTAAGCTTTTTAAGTGCATTGAATATCTTTCTACAAATATAACCTCGCTCATAATCTCTAAAGTCACACTTAGTAGATGGTTCATTTAATACCATCCATACCTGGTTGAAGGAAACGGAAATTGATATTCGCTTTGTTTGGGTCGTAATCGCATATCATCTAAATTCGGCAAAATCATATTCCGAAATATAGCTGCATCTATGTAAATCAGAGTGATATAACCCATCGTTAGTAATCATTAGTTTATCATCTTTAATGCATATTCCTTCAAGCGCATAGGCATTCATAACCCTATAAAGCGTCACATTTCTACCATCCTGTTTTGATACCTTACACACATAATTATTGGTACCTTGATAATCAGCTCCAACTGTAATGTAAAGGAAATCATCATCAATAAAGATGTGATCTTGATTAGAATAGTTAAAGATGAATTCACTTAATATTGATCCATTCTTACTTAAATGTAACAGATACTGTGTTGCACATAGAATCCAAAGAGAATCATCGCTGTTGTCATATCCTATTCCGTTTGACCTATATTCAGTATATTTTCCGAGCTCTATCGTTCCGACTATACTACCTTTCTTATTGATTGCAACAACACTATCTCCTACAGCCAACCACAAGCAGTCTGCTTTGCTATCGTATGCGACTCCTTGTAAATTGGCGGAGGAATCCAGAACATCGCTCAAATCAACAGTTCTTATGACCGAGCTCAAGGAATTATCAACTTCTATGATTCGTGGCACCGTCTGTTCATTAGGATTCATTGCCCCATAATCACCGATCCAGAAAGAGTTATCCTTTGAATCGTAAGCTAATCCTGTACAAGTAAAATCCGCTGAACGAAAATCAGAAAAACGTACTATTCCATTTGCTTCGACTTCTTTAATCTGCTCTTTGTATTCTATTTGTACTTCCTTCGGAGCTGATGCTACTTTTCGATATACATATATTCCTGCCACTGTTACAATTGCTAAGATAATAGTTAGTATAATCGCGATGAATAATTTTTTGTTTATTTTTCCCTCAATTTTCTGATCAATAGTTTTTATTACACCATTAATAGTCTCCCGGTTAAGCAAATATGCCACAATCAAGAATATCGGCAAAATTATTATTGACATTACCTTATTATTAAGATAATAAATGAATGAGCAGAATACTACCACTATCCCAATCCCAACAAACTGTTTTACATTGTATTTGATTTTCAGATATTTCTTTGTATCAATGATCCTATAGATCATTGTAACCCCATAACCCACAAGGGTTGAGATAGATGCTGCATAGAGACCGATAACATTTATCAATACCAAATGTACTATAATATTTATTACTGCTGCAAGTATCGTAGTCTTGGCTATTTCTGTTGTATTCTTAGTCGCAACATACACAACACCAAGAAGACCAATTATTACGTTGAAAAGAAATGCCACCAAATAAATTGGTATATTGTAATATGCCTCATTAAAAGACTTATTAACAAACAAATCGAAGACTAACGGTAAAGCAATAATAATTCCCATACATAATGTTGAGAATATAGAAAGCATTCGTTTTACTAAATCTGTAAAAAACTGATCTCTATCCTCATCAAAATAATGTATTGCTCCTGTTTCATGCCATGCTAATTGAAAAATATTAAAGAAGGTCATAAATATGGCAGGAAACTTATGTGAAACAGCAAGTATACCATTCGCTGCAGTACCAAGAAAAAAAGCAACTATCAATCTATCTGAGCTGTTCATGACCCATAGTGATAGCTGATTTGGAACGAGAGGTATCGAATACTTCAGTTCATTTTTTGCTGTTTCTTTGTCAACAGATGATATACTGATATATTTTCCTATTCTCAGTTTAATAAACAGAAACAAACAGCAAATTGCATTTCCAGTAAAAGTAGCAGCAAGCATTCCTACTGCACCCATATGCAAAAACGCAATATAGAGAACATTTAAAACAATAGTTGATGCCGAACACACAAAGCTCCCTAACGCATAATCGCTTGTATGCTTCAGGCCTCGTGCCACTTGTAAAAACAAATTGCTAAATGCTGTGACAATCAAAATAAGCAATAACCAGTGTTTATATTGATTGTGAACAAACAAACTAATAATAAAATAAATAAAACAAGATGTAATACTAGTTATCGTCAAAAGATAAAATGCACTCGATATTGTTTTTTTCTTGTCCTCTGACGTTTCACAATTCAGAAGATATCTAAACACTCCTTGATCTACCATAACTGAAATAACAGGAATTAGCAGTTGAGCAAGAGTCGTTATTAGATCAACTATGCCATATTCTTCTTTAGTTAGAAGAGCTGTGTATAATGGAAGAAGAAGAAATGAAATGAACTGTGTAGATACTCGCCCCAAAGTAATTATAAAGGTGTTTTTCGTCAGTTCTTTAGATCTATTACCCATTTAATTCTCCTAAAATCTGCCTTCGCTTTAGGAATTCTTCTTACTTACAATCTTCTTAAGCTTATTTTTTATCCTATCAGGATTTCTTAGTATGCTATAACCAAACAAGAAATACCACGTAACTGTATTCAACAATTGTTTAATCGTGCCATATTCTTGATTACTTTCACATAACTTAGCGCCAAAGAACTCTTTACACTCTGGATTGAACCATTCAGTTCCATCTTTCCTTACCCTGTTTCGAACATCAACATATCTAGGTGAATCGTATTGTGGAATTACACCCAAACTAATGTGAGCATGTCCATTTATACAGTATGGTTCCCTACAATGATGGCCTACAGCCCTAAATCTGATTGGTTTATCAGGATTTTCAAATATGTTTTGATCAGCTCCTTGAGCATAACAAGGTGCAGTTTCTCCTGTGTACAAGTTGACATAGATTGTCCAGTCACCTGCATAACAGAATTCTCTCCTTTTCACCCCCAAGAGTTTCATCTTTAATTCAAACATTTGTGACGAAAACACTGACCACTTCTCAACATATTCTTCTCTTGATAAATCTGTTAATAACTGTCTTGTAGAAAAATAATCTGCTCTACCAACAGTTAAGTGACATCTTGCTCCAACATTATCCTCACACACTTTTATTATTGAATCTATATCCTTTATTATCTCATCATAAGGCATTAATTCTAGCGTAAACGAACATGCAGATGTCTGGATTTTTTTTACATTATTCCAGAACTTATCAGTCATATTACGCTCTTGTAATTCTTTATAATGAAAAGATATTTTAAATTCAAGTCTCTTTAACAAGTCTTCAGGGAGCGCAAGGAATTCATCTACAACCTTTGAGACGGTACAATTTGTCACGAATTCAATAAAATGCCCTTCTCTCAACAAATGAGTACACAATTCAACAATTTGAGGTTGAAGCATTGTTTCACCATCACCTGTTAAATTAAGTAAGCATGTACCACCAAGTCTCTTGCGAGATAGACATCTTGTTATGTGTTCAATACTGTATCTAAACTCCTCTGGCGGTTTTATCCACTCATTAACTTGAGATAAGTAACAATACTTACATTTAAAATTACACTTCATATTTGGTATATGTATTAAAACCATTCTTTTGGGCTTCATTATCTGTTCTCCTCTAACAATATTTTCTCAATAGTTTTAAAACCATCTTTTATCTTATTTTGCCAAATAGGGTTAGTTACTTCACTGTTAAATGCTTTCAATGTAGTCAGTAAATAGGAAATCTCATAGTTACTCATCATTTTTATATTTGGATTATCGTGTAGCCATTCGCTATATACTTCATAGACCTTATGTGTACTATTATCATATACAATGCACTTAGTTCCAGAAATAACAGAAAAAATCATACCATGCAATCGATCTGTAATTACACAATCATAAGAGTTAATCTCTTTAATCATATCCATGATTTTTTTCTTTCTACACCATATTGGCACGCCTTGATTATTCATTGTTGAAAAAATAATCGTTTTATAACCACTTGATTGAAGTTGATCTATTATCTTTTTCCCAAAATCATTATTTGACTCCTTTTCTCTATCCTCTCGCAAGCATATGCCAACTTTATTTATATCTTTCCTCTGGTAATCTATATAATTCCTATATAACCCCATATCTGGAACTAATAAAATGCGTTTTATGACTTCTCCAAATATATGATTTGCATAATCATATGATCTGCGTTCCCTTAACAAAAGAGTTAAATCTTTACATCCATCATATGTTCTTTTTGCATCAATCTCTATTTTATTATTTTTCCTATTACGATAAAACATGGTTTGGGGAAATATGACTATTCTATGTTGGTTATAGTCAGAGATTATTTTTTGCATCCGATACTCATCATCAGGCCATAAATCTCCCATCCATCCACCACCTGTGATTATTATCACTGCATCCTCCGGTGTATTCCTCACTATTCTTTTTTCTCTATCAAAAAAAACATCTGTAGGGATTTCAAATATATCTCGATTCAAAAAAATAGATTGCAAAAAAGACAATTCATTATCTGCAATTAAATGATCTCCCAAATTTTTATGAACTGGTGTCCCGATAAGCAAAATAGGATTGACTGAATGTAAGAGCTTTTTTTCTAGAAAAACACCCGAAGGATACAATATTGAATTTTGAATCTTAATTTTTATTTTTCTTATGCCGTTTTTCATCAGTATCTTTTCCATTTAGTGTTATGATAAGCATCTATTAGAAATATTAATTATCATGAACAATAGCATTTTTTATATTTGGCCTTTTAAATATGATAGCAACCATATTCCTAAACTATTTTTTTTCTTAATTAGTCTGTTCATTATTTTCAATTTTGTAGTGAGATTTGATTCATCATATCTATTTATTATTTCAATTACAAAAGAATCACTACATACACATTTAATCCTCTTTAGTGATTCTGCAATGCCTATTTGCTTATAATTCTTTTGTTCCCCCTGTACAATAGCCCGTATCCAAGCCAAGTAAGTTGAATAAATCCTTTGTTCGCAATTATTAAAGATTCCTAACGCCGTGGTCCTGTCTATTATATATTTTGTGAGATATGTCTGCTTAATAAGGCGATCCGTCCTATAAGAGCTAGTCAATGATCCTTCCCTAACTTGATAACAATATCCGCTATCATCTGACACAGCTATTTTTTTTGCCTTTTCAAGAATATCCAAATTAAAAACTAGATCTTCGCTAATTAGCTCTCTTTCAGAATGAAATCTAATATTATTGTCTTTTATCAATGAAAGTCTATATAAAGCCATACAAGAAGACATCTGTACCTCATCTGATAAATGATAGTTTAGTTTTCCACACAAATGAGGAAAAAAAACGCTTAATATTCCTTCGTTTTCAAATGTTCTTCCGTGCAGAGGATTAATAACAGGGATAAATTGTTCTCCCACTTGCTGAGAAAAACCACCATAACATACATCAGCATTTTCTACCTTAACAAGACTTATCAACTTTTCAATATGATTAGGAGTAATAAAATCATCACCATCAACAAACGTTATGAAAGCACCCGTCGAACAATCTATTCCGGCATTCCTTGTAAGTCCGAGTCCTTCGTTATCTTTATGAATAGCTTTAATATTCTTATGTTTTTCTGCGTATTCATTTGCTATTTCACCGGATAAGTCAGTCGATCCATCATCAACTAAAATAATCTCTATATCTTTATACGACTGTTTTAAAATACTATCAACACAACATGATAAATACTCTTGTATATTATAGATAGGTACCACAACTGAAACTAATTCGCTCATTATTATTTACCCTCTTTTTGTATCTTTGATTTATTCAAAAATAATCCCTAATACCTCAAAAATGTATAAGGTAGTATGGAATTAGAATTATTCATAATAACAGAATAGTACCATATGGAGAAAAACAAGAGAAATAAACCTAGATTTATAACCCAGCCTGAGTCTTTTATTCCAATTCGCAATTTTAATATATTGCGTGAAAGTGGAAATATCATAATAAGAAATGACTGCGGATACATAAGAAGTCTATAAGCCACACTCAATCTCTCTCCTATTGGTTGAAAGCATACAAAGACTAATGACGTTGATATCAGAAACCTGTTCCAGTTACTCTCTGATTTCTTATTTACACATATGATAATAATCAACGCAATAATGCCACATATAATACTAGTCTCATTTCGATCACCTGATTCTCCATAAATCAGATAATCAGAATATTTGTTTCCAAATATTTGAATCAAACTGAATGTCATTGTAAAAATTGACTTCCAAAAAACGTTGAAAAAAATAGAAAAAACAATAATAAGTGTATTTACTGCTTTATATACTGTTTTCTTATCAGTTATGGAATAAAGACAAATAAAAAGTAAAATTATAAGAGAACTTATATGAAACATAAATGCTAATAATGATAACAAAATTGCATAGACGTATTTTTTCTCAGAATAATAAGTCATTGCCAATAAAAATAAAGATACAGCAATAGATTGTCTAATTGCATTTAATGTTGCGCCATAAATAAAAAAATAAAAAATCATCATATTTATAGCAAGATCATCATCTCCATAGTGCTTTTTTATAGCTTTATAGAAACCATAATTAATAATAAACTGAGTCACACCAAGAACAAATGCAAATGAATGTAAATACTTACTTCCTACGTACTCTAACAACAAGAATGCTGGTTCAATTCCCAAATATCCTATAAAATCAAAAAAACGTGAATATTCTCGTGCAGCTATGAATACAGGATATGCATAATATGATGTATCATAACCAACACAAATTCCTCTGAAAGCTCCCAACAATACTGGAAGCATAAAACCTATGGTGCTAAAAATACATTTAAAAAACTTTCTCTTTATATACTTCGCCATTTGAAAAAGCAGCCCGCTCAAGCAAAAAATAATAAAATATATCATTTACAACCCCTGTTTTTTTTATCATATAATTATTTCATCAATAAATTTTCACTTATTGATTTTATAAGAGATTTAGCTTCATCCACAGTGGCTCCTTCACATAGCCCCCTCAAATCAATTACATAACTATTTTCTGTGTGCAGAACACTTTTCATTTTGCTAAAGCTTAATAAATTCTACGATGCATATTCCTACTATGTCTTGCATCAATACCTGTTAGCGTGAAGTGAATGTGAGTATGCATCACTATATACCTAATGCTTTGACGGGTGTATGGGTGCGCTACAGTATATTTCATTTACCAATATCATCTGCAGAATATCAACGCTGTATTTTGGGGCAAGAAGATTTTTTGCTAAATTGTATCTGTTTCCATTTCGGAATAAATATCAGAGAGGATACTTGCCATATTTTTAATACTATACTTTTCGGGAAGTCTTCTTTTTTCTCTTTCATTAGATGTATTACTATATAACTCTATAATCTTGTCTGCCCATTCGCCTACCGGCTTCTTCAAACTATATTGACTACACCATTCGCAAATGACAGCGTCTTTAGAAATAGAATCTGAAGCTATACAGACTACCCCTGTTGCTTCCGCTTCATACAAAGACAAAGGTGCACCTTCAAAAAAAGAAGGTATCACAAACACATCCATAGCATTAAGAATTTCTCTTATATTAGAACTAATCCCAATAAAATATACACAATCATTCAATCCATATTTTCCAACTAAATCCTTACACTGATCACCGTAGCTACCTTTATCATCTCCCACTAACAAAAGTTTTGAATTAGATATCTTCTTATGAATCTCATTAAATATCTCAATAATAAACCTCTGGTTTTTCCTCTCCATAAGTGCTGCAACATTTCCCAACACCAAGCATTCGTTCAACTGTAATCTGCTACGATATTCTTCTCTCTCGCTTTCAGAAAAATAGAACTCGTTATAATCAATTCCATTAAATACAAATTCTATTTTTTCTATGTCACCATTTGGGGCCATCCATTCTCTTGCTTCATTTGAACAAGCAATATATTTATCTACATATTTAGGAAGCATTTTTTTTGCAAAGAACTCACAAATACTTTTTATCCCTTTTGCTTGTCCATCAATTCCTGTTGAATGTGAGTGTAGCAAAACCTTTACATTATTCTTTTTCGCGGGTACAGCGTATAATAACCCCTTCCATGCAGCATCTGTATCAATATGGATTATTTTATAATTATTATTCTTTAAAACTCGATTAATGTAAAAAGGAAGCTTTATGTGTCCCAAAAATCTATTATTTCTAAGGTACGCTGAATATGTTATATCATCTTCCGGTATCTTAAATGGATTGTTCTCGTTTGAAAAATGATCCATTGAAACATAATCATACGAAAAGCCATACTCTCTTAAATATTTTTCTACTCTATAAGCTATTAAAAATGCTCCGCCCAGATTGACATTATCATCATTTGCATGTAATACCTTTCTCAAACCATGTTCCTCCAGATTTCATCTACTATTACTTAATCAGTCTTCTACCCTCTAGTCTTTTGTATTCATGATTTCATTAATTTTCCTTCCATCGCCCCATACTGCTTTAGAATCATAAGGTCTGTCAGGGAATTCACCATACTTAAGTTTAATCTTATAACCATTTTCTACAATAAATCTCTCAACCCTATCAGCTAGTTTTTCCGGATGCCCAGAACAAATATTGATTACGCCCAGAATTTCATCCTGGCCTACTGCTCTAGCAACCTGCTCACAAAAATCTTCATAATCAATAAAATCAAATTGGTTCTGTCCCATCGTGAACGGAAATTCTTCTTTTCCCTCTTCTTCAGCTGAAGTAATCTTAGAGAATATTGAACTGCCGTATTTGCTGTTTCCTACAATATAGTATCCGCGCAGCCACTGGAACATCTTGTTCTTTTGGATGCAGAACATTTTCGTGAGTTCTCTTAGAGCATTCTTACTAATACCATATGGTGTTATTGGATTACAAGGAGTATCTTCCTTTATTGCCCCTTCAAAAAAGCCTATTTCATGCATAGAACCCATAACCGCTATCTTTGCAACTTTTGATTCAGCAAAAGCCTTTATAAAATAATAGTGTTTTGGAAGATCATCAATGTGCGAATGCGAGTAATGCACAAACCCATCTCGCCATGCAAGATGGAGCAATACATCTGGTTCTCCAAAAAAAAGGTAAGGATCGCTAGTTATAGAGAACAAATCACACGCTTTTTTATCTGCCCGATCATCAACATGATTAACATTAAAATCCGCCGCAATCACATGATGATTATGATCTAACAGATGTTTTACAATTCCTTGACCAAGATAACCATTGGCTCCTGTTACTAGTATTTTCATGATTGCTATCCTCTCCATTATGACCTATGTTTTTACCGTTCATTAAAGTTTCCATAAAATCCACGCTTAGAATCTTTTATTCCGAGTGATATCATCTCATAATAGCTTTTCTTTCTATCAAATAGAAAAACAACCTTTAAATACTTGTATATACAAAAAGCCAATAAATACATGCTTTTGTACTTTCTAAAAATGTAATGCGCACTTCTAAATTGGTAATAGTATCTTAGTGGAACATCTTTCCCTACTTTTAATATTGTCTTACCAATAATCTTCACTTCATATGTCTCAGCTGGATTATGATTCAACACTGCTTCTGAACATTCAACAATTCTATATTTTGCTTTTATTACTCTAAGGCAGTATTCTAAATCCAAACCATAAAAATATGTATTTTCATCATAATATCCAAGTTTGTTCAATATTTTTATGCTATATAAGCACCCTGTCATATCAGGATACTTAATATCTACATACCCAGTACCAGCAACTTTTTTTCTTCTATCTATATTGAAACGTGGTGCAATAATAGCAACATTCTCTGTTCTTTCTTTTGATATGAATTCCCTATATATGGAAATAGCATCATTTTGAAATGTTCCATCAGGATTCATAACCAGTACCCAATCTGCGCCTTTTTCCTCTGCAAGTTTAAATCCATGGTTCACAGAAGCACATAACCCCATGTTTTGAGGATTCTGGTAATACTCGACCTTTTCAGGATACTTTTTTAGAATATAACTGCAAACCTCTTTATTTGAGAAGCCACTGTCATCAATCAAAAAGCAGTAATCAAGTGAATTTACATACTTTTCTATATTTAACATTTCTTCATGTTTCGGCTTATATAACGCAACCAAGCCAACTATTATTGTCTTTTCTTTTTTCATTCAATAATCCCTTTTACTCTATTTATTCAAGCAAATTCCTGTATTATAAGTTCCGTATTAAGATGATTCTTCTCCATCACTTCTGCAACATTATACCTATCTAAAAATTCTTTCTTGAGTCCATAATTCAAAACCCTCATTTCACTTGGGCCATAATAGCTTGCTACTTTTTGTCCCCATCCGCCTTCCAAAACACCATCTTCAATAGTGATTATCACACCATGATTTTTTTTAAGTTCTTCAAGCAGATCTTCATCCAAACCAGTTATATATCTAGGATTAACTAACGTAGGCGTATAGCCAAACTGCTCCTTAATCTTTTCAGAAAGTTCCTCCCCTATTTGGAAGAAATCGCCTAATGCCAAAATGGCAGTTTGCTCTCCTTCAGCAACCACTTTATATTTGTTAATCTTGCTATAATCCTTATCAACCTCTCCTTTTGCTTCGAATACACCATTTCTAGGTGCTCTTATTGCCACCGGCCATTCATTCTGATCAATACTCCAGTCAAGCATAGCTAGATATTCCTGCTTGTTTGTAGGAGCCAAATAAACAAGATTTGGAATGTTTGACATCATCGGGATATCAAAGATTCCTATATGCGTCACGTCATTAGCCGCGTAAACTGATGCATTCACAACTACTAGTGTAACTGGCATCTTATTTATACAAAGATCCTGCGATATCTGATCATATGTCCTCTGGAAGAATGTAGACATTGTTGCAAACACAGGTTTACATCCGTTCTTTGCAAGCCCCGCTGCCATTGAAATAGCATGTTCCTCAGCAATGCCTACATCAATAAATTGTTTTCCTGATTGTTCTCGATACTCTTTACCAAATGACAGCGCATCCGGAACGGCCGCTATCATAGTTACAACTTTGGAATCTGATTTCATCTTCTCAATGAGATGATCGCGAACTATCCTGTCATATCTCTCGCCAAGGAACGGATTCTTCTCTTCTCCGGTTGAAATATCAAACGGCCTTACCCAATGGGTACTTTCCTTGTGGTTCTCGGCATATTCATAGCCCTTCCCTTTAACAGTACAAACATGGACTACAACAGGATGCTCTGTATCCTTAATTTTTCTAAACGCATCAATAACCGCTGATACGTTGTTACCATCTTTAACAAATATGTAGTCATACCCGAAAGCCTTAAATATGTTATCTTCAGCTTTTCCTTCAGTATCTCGTAATCTTTTTAATCCTTTATATATTCCACCATGATTCTCAGGAATTGACATCTGATTATCATTGAAAAGTATGATGAAGTTTCCATCTATTTCCGATCCTGCATAATCAAGGCCTTCAAATGCTTCACCACCGCTTAATGCGCCATCACCTATAACGGCAATGACATTATATTTTTCACCATTTATATCACGTGCTTTTGCAATTCCACATGCAAGACTTATTGATGTTGCAGAATGTCCTACTCTAAACAAATCATGGTCACTTTCTTCCGGATTTGTGTAACCATTAAAAGTCTTATACTGATCTGTGTCCGTAAAACCTGCTCTTCTCCCAGTTAAAATCTTATGTGTATAGCACTGATGTGACACATCAAAGATGACCTTATCCTCAGGTGAATTAAATACATAATGTAAGGCAATTGTCGCTTCAACTATCCCAAGATTTGAGGACAGATGCCCTCCGAACGTACTTGCTTTAGTAATTAAAGCATTTCTTATCTCAGCTGCCAATTCCGGCAGTAGCTCTATATTCAGTCTTTTCAAATCATTCGGACCATTGATGGTTTCAAGGTACATTTCTACGCTCCTTATTAATCAACTTTTCCAGGTTTTCTGGTGTATATCTATGTTTAAGCTCATCCGAAATTCCAGCCAATGCATGATTTATTTCTACGAGAGACATGTTATATTTTAGCTTCATCGCAAGAGCATATTTATATGCAGCATCATGTAATGCAGGAACAAATCTAAGCGGCGTATAACCCCAAGTTTCTATATCATGGGGTCGGAACTTTTCAAGCATATCGCAGATTTCCAAGATGCAATCCATATTATAGTTGCTTCCAAAATTTCTGTTCATGTATTCGACAAGTACTTCCGTTTGAAGATTTCCAGCCCCCTGTCCCATACCAATAGCACAAGAATCAACAATCACATCTCTATCAGCAAGCTTTTCAAGAAAATACTGCGCATTAACCATAGCATTTTGCATATTGTTGTGAGCATGAAAACCAATTCTGATAGTTTTATCAACTCGCTCGTTATAATATTTATAAAGCCTTTCAAGATCTTTCTCATGCATATAACCAAAACTGTCTACGAAATACAATGCATATGCTTTCATTTCATTGGCATAATCAATAAGCATATCCAGTTCTTCATCTGAATATCTCATAGTAAGCATTGGTTGAACGAATACTTTATAGCCCTTTGCCGCTAATCCTTTACAGAACTCAAGCGACTGCTTTAGTTGTGAATACCTGAGTATTACTCGGATTCCCTCTACCATTTCAGGAGAATACTCTGGAACTTCTTCAATAGGAGTATCAGGATCTATATACAACCCGGTGAAAATTTGATTATCGTTCCTTTTCTCTGGCTTAAATTCAGATAAACGTCTAAGATTTTGGTAAATTGCATACTTTTCTAATTTCATATCTACGTATGAAATGCACCCTATTTCAATGATATCAATACCCGCATCTCGTACTAATTCCGCAATTTTGATTTTTTCAGAATCAGAAAACTCTTCTGTCCTTATTCCATTTTTGTAAAAATTTTCGAGGCCTTGTCCACCATCACGCAGGGTACAATCCAATATTTTAATGCTCATTCATTATCCTCTGCATCCACGAATTCATAAACTGTTTTTTTTATACCTTCAGAAAGACTTATAGCAACATTCCATCCAAGATTTTTTAATTTAGAATTATCCATTTTCATCCCAGGCTTTCTCGCACCTTTCACAGGTTCGATTACAACCTTTATTTCTTTCCCCTTAGCTTTATTAGCAGCTTCCGTTATCATCACCGCAATTTCATCGATAGCAGCAAAATTGCCATTATCACCATTAGATGAAATGTTATAAGCTTCTCCACTGCGA
>AUXO016141150.1_pt1 | contig 16549 bp, 15 predicted proteins | sample 768731 | NCBI WGS metagenome assembly AUXO01 (sample SAMN02715735, study PRJNA202380) | gut metagenome | biome: sheep rumen | host: Ovis aries | place: New Zealand: Palmerston North
ATGCCCTGCTCCCGAAGCAGCCGCACCGCTTCGGTCGACTGGGGCGTAATCTCGTGCGGGTGGTTGAAATGGGTCACAACCACGATCTGCTTTTCCTTGTTGTAGCGTCCCAAAAGCTTGAGCAAGGCAGGGTCGCTGGTGATTCTCATCGGGAAGGTGACAGGAGTCCTGGTGCCGAAGCGGATCAGGTCCAGGGAATCGATCTTGGTCAGCCGGTCCAGATAGTCTTCGATGGCATGGTTGTCCATCAGAAAGGAATCGCCGCCGGATAACAGCACGTTGTTGATCTCCGGATGGCTGATGATATAGGCCGCGACGCTCGCCGGGTCAGCGGTCTCTTCCTGTGCTTCTTTGCCGACTAATCGCCGTCTGAAGCAGTAGCGGCAGTACATGGCACACTCCTGGGTCGTCAGGACCAGGGCTGTCGCGTGGTACTTGTGCTGCAGGCCCCGCATTTTCGTGTTGGAATGTTCACCGCTGGTGTCCAGATCGCCAGACAGGTCCGTCTCCCTGATCGAAGGGACTGCCATTTTAAAAATGGGATCATTTTCATAATTTTCCCAGTTGATGAGGGATAAGTAGTAGCGGGTCACCCGCATGGGAAAGATCTTCAAGATCGCCTCCAGCTTGTCCCTGTCCTCATTTGACAGCTTCAGATATCCTTCCAGGTCCTTAGCCGTTGTCAGATTTTGCTGTAATTCTTCTCTCCAGGTCATCTCTTGCCTCCTTTCTTCGCAAAAAGGAACGGCAGTTCCCCTTAGAAGCAACTGCCGTTCCTTTCATAAATTTTCCGATCTAGCATTGACTGTTGGAACAGCAGTCAAGGTTCAGATTTCCGCCTTCCAAAGGCCGTGAAGATTGCAGTACTCATATGCAGCAACCGGTTTTTCGCCCTCAGCAAGAGCAAAGGCCGCGCACGGAGCGTCGCCCGGCTTTAAGTCCTTCTTCTGATAGCCCTGGCTGGTCTCCAGAATGATGAACTGGATATAATGTTCTTCTGTCATCGGATGCTCGACAGAGCCGACGCGGACCGTTACCGTATTGCCTTCGCAGGCAACGACCGGAACATGCTTTTCCTGAGCCGCGTCAGTCGTGTTGGCGACAACTTCCTGCATGGTCTCCCCGCAGCATACCGGGGTAGACTTCTTCCCGGTTAAAAATGTAACCAGGTTTCCGCATTTATTGCAGCGATAAAATACCATATTTAAACCTCCTTCGATCAATAATTTTCAGCGCGTACTTCAAAGAACGACTGGGAATACTTGCAGACCGGGCAGACATCCGGAGCTTCAGTTCCGACGACGATATGACCGCAGTTGCGGCATTCCCACACTTTAACTTCACTCTTTTTGAAGACTTCCTTCATCTCAACATTATGAAGCAGCTTACGGTAGCGTTCCTCATGGGTCTTCTCGATCGCTGCAACACCGCGGAAATCTTCGGCAAGATCATGGAAGCCTTCTTCATCAGCTTCTTTTGCCATCCGCTCATACATATCGGTCCACTCATAGTTCTCGCCTGCAGCCGCGGAATTCAGATTCTCAGCCGTATCGCCGACAAGACCGACCGCCGTCGCCCACATTCTGGCATGGGACATCTCATTGATCGCCGTTCTTTCAAAGATGGCAGCAATCTGCTCAAAGCCCTGTCTCCTTGCCACTTCCGCAAAAAAGGTATACTTGTTTCGCGCCTGTGACTCACCGGCAAACGCCTCAAGGAGGTTCTTCTCAGTCTTTGTTCCGGCGTAAGGATTCTTCGCCTTATCTTCCGTTACAGCCTCAAACACTCCCTTCTGGTGACACTTGGGGCACTCTTCCGGCGGATTGTCACCTTCGTAGACATATCCGCACACCTTGCAAACATATTTCATTTGTACACTCCTTTCAAAAGCTTATTGAGAACTTTGCAAAAAGTTCCGGCTTATATTCTTAAGCAGCTTTTATACCGTTACATTGGGCGCTGCATAAGTTCTTGCGAGAAGTTCCTGATTCAGAGAGTAAAGTCCCTTGGGATCCTTTCCAAAAAGTTCAAACTTCTTGATCAGATCGTCCGCATTCTTCTCTTCCTCTCCCTGCTCCTTGACAAACCAGTCATAGAACTGCATAGTCCGATAATCGTTGACGTCGCTTGCCGCCTTATAGATGACGTTAATGCTGTTAGTAATGAACTGCTCATGCTCAAGAGCTGCTTTTAATGGGCTGTCCAACTCTTCATAGGTCAGGTCCGGCTTGGCAATTGCCTCCAGGACGACATGCTCGCCGTTGTTGTGCATATAGGTCCGCATCAGCATAGCGTGGTCCATTTCCTCCTGAGCCTGAACATCGAACCAGTTAGCAAAACCGTCCAGCCCCTTATCTTCGTAATAATCCGCAAAATCCAGATACAGATAGGCAGAATAAAACTCTTTATTGATCTGTTCATTTACTAAGTCTCTTACTTTTGTATCTAACATGTTATGACCTCCCTCTTTGGTCTAAAAGTAAAAATCATTATATAGTTATTCTATCACATCGGATGGTAAAACGGCTAGTCCCTCCGCTGGTGTAGGGGATCAATCTGAGCATACATTCGCTATGCGGATAAGCTACCAACCCCATTTCTAATGGGGGGCTTACTATTCCAGCAGTCCATGAACCTTCTTTTCCGCATTGATAGCCCGGAGTAGGAAAGCCATATTTCTGCCCAGCACCTACATGGTCTGCAATCCTTCCAGATCCTTTTCCACGTCGGTTCCAGTAAAGACTAGTTTTGAAGTATTGCAACAAGCTCAATCGAATCATGATCGATATGCTCGTATGGCTGTATTTCAAATTCTGTCGATACTCCAGCTTCAAGATTGTAAACATACGTCAAATCACTACCCACATATTTTCCATTCTTTTTATAGAGTACATCTATCTCCAGCGAGTTTTGTTTGATTCTACTCGTGTTTTGGACTTCCCCAGTGATAGATCATTCAGATCACATTTAGCGCTTTATCCTCTTAAGTAGGCTTTGAACCAGGTCCTTCATGGCTTCATTTTTCATCGCAATCAAAATGACGGCATAAACAATTGTTGATCCGATGATAGAGACACCCAAGGAAATCAGATAGTTAATCTTGAGTTGATTGACAGCCAAGCAAACTCCTATAATGCCAAGGCAGCCCACTAAAATGGATATGGCATCCCGATTCCATTTCGCTTTATAGACATCTCGTATAAAGTATTTCGAGATCGCGACCACTAGAAACTCTGCCAGAACAGTCGTAAAGGCAGCTCCTGCCATCCCCCAATAAGGGATCAGGATAATATTCAAGACAATATTTTCTACGGCAGAAACAATCGTCGCTAAAAAGAAATACTTCTCTCTTCGGTTCGGAACCAAAACTCCTTGCGAATAAAAGCAGCCTAAAACGGCAAAACCTAAAGCAACACAGAGGATCTCAAGCGCTGCCGTACCGGAGTTGTATTCCTTTCCTCCCATAAGAAGCATTACATTTTTGCTTTCCAAAAACAAACCCACCACACAGGGAAATATGAGCGTATGCAGGTACTGCCTCAATTTATTTAAAAGTCGGTTATATTCCCCCTCTTTCCCCGTTCCCAGGTAATTGGAAAGTCTTGGGATTGTCACGACGATAACAGCATTTAAAAGTGACTTAACCACTGTGTAGATCTTGGTCGTCAGGGTATAGATGCCAACTTCCCTGTCTGATCTAAGAAATCCCAGCACAGCGATATCCGATCTCACATATATCTGGATCGCCAAAGCAACACCAAATAAATATAAAATTGGCTTGATGTGCTTTTTTAAGTGGACTTTCCAGGTAAGTCGTACCTTGATATAACGTTTGGTATAAAAATAGTTCAAAAAATATCCGCCGGAATTTGCGAACAACATGACGCAGGTATAAATAATATAATCACTGGGTTTGTGTACAAAGACAAAAATAAATACGGTCGCCATTATCTGGAACAGAATATAGCGAATCGTGATAAAACGGAAATCTTCATAAATCGTATTGATCCAATCCTTGCCAATTACGCTGGACAGGATATTGATGCTGAGCAGGTAGGTGACAACTGCATTTCTGCCCAAACGATCGATATTTAAAATCAACCAAATCGCCAAAATATAAGTGCCAATCATGGCGGCGATATTGATCGAATAGATTTCCGAGGCAAACTTTTTTATTTTTTCGTAGTCATCCCGGATTCTGGAACCTTCCCTGACTGCATAAGTAGGAATCCCCAAAGAAGCAATGACCATCAGGATGTTGATGATTGAATCCGAAAAACTGAATTTTCCATAATTTGCTGCTCCTAAAGCTCTGGAAACATAGGGATATGTAATCAGAGGGATGATAACGGTGCAGCATTGCTTGATTGTATTTAGGATCGCATTTGTTTTTAGAGATTTATTACGCATTTTAACCTGTTATTTCTTTATCTTAAAATAATCTTTGATCGTATTGACCATGCCCAAAGGCGAAAAATCCCCTAGATAGCCATAGTCAATTTCTTCTTTTCGCTTCACCCAATCAAAATCAATCTCTTCAAGTGAGTTGAAAGACTTCATATACCGGCTGTCATAATAGGGAAGTTCCGTGATATGGACATTTGTAGACAGAAGCTTTTTGTTATAGATGACAGCCTCAAAATATCGGATCGACTGCTGCTCCTGTCCCTCTTGCAAAACTTCCAGAATCGTATTGCTAGATTGAACGCGACTAAGAACATCCCGGTAGCGAAGCTTCTTTTTTAAGTAAGGCAGATCCGGGTCATCAGATCTCTGTTTACTCACAATATCGAATCTGCTCCTTACACCATTTTTTATAGAAACATGATAAAGACTGCTAATCAGGGATTCCCGATTTCCTTTATTATATCCAACATAGTACAGGTCAGAAGGAATCTCATCCGTGCGGACATCCGGCTGAATCGAATAATAAGAATAGCCAATCCACTGAAATCCATATTCCTCCGCATCGTGCTTGTCATACGTTAAAATCAAGTCCCAAAGTTCATTCTGCAACTTCGGTCTGACATACTGCAAATGAGGAGAACTGGCATGCATCGAATCTGTCAATAATGCGATCAGTCTCACATTCTGATGAGACCTTCTAAACGCGCTCAAATATTCCGCCGAAAGTTTGCTGATGCTGGTTGACGGAATTATCAAGTAGTACCGACTATCCTTCTGATAATCATAAGCATCCAGATTATAGCATCGTCTTTGTAATGGATCCATTGCCCTTCCACTTAAGTGATTGGACAGCAGAATTCTTTCTATAAGCCGACTGATTTTACCAGTGTACACCTTATGAGAAGATAAAAATGCTATCCCACTGTTCTCATCCGTGAGGTCCCGAAATAGACCTTCTCGATCTTTATCTACATAGCAAAAAATAATCTGATCACTCATCAATCGTTCTATCTCCCCATATCTGCTGATCAAGTACCTCTTACACAAAGATATGCAACATCAATGTCGTTCTTTCACTCAGTAGATCTAATTCTACCACATGAATAAGTGTAACAGGGATTTTTTACAGAATCACAGGCATCCACCGGTATCTGCCTTTTGTTTGCATAGACATCCCCTTGGCACTTGCCTTAAAATAGAAGCTAGATAAGATATGGAGCAGCTCACGCAGAAAGGTTTACTATGACATTTGAAGAAATTCTGAAACAGCGCGGTCTTAGATTTGCCCAGTTTCTCAATGACAGCGGGATTGAGGACATCAATTCCTTTGTGGAGATTTTAATCCGCGATCGAAATCAGGAAATTGACCGGTCTGCGCTTGAGCAGTTGATTGACAGTTACCGGATGCAGGGGGTGATTGAGGAAGATGACGGAATCTCCCGGACAAGAGAGGAAGCTCTGACTGCGATGAGCGACGACAGCCGCACCCGGCTCAAAGACTGGATTTCCCCGCATGGCGGGTCTTTTGAAGCCACATCCCAGGCTGAAAAGCTGCCATCTTCTGAATCAGCCAAAAGCCCCCATCTCACTGCTGAGCTGGATCGATCAGATTCTGTCATAGAAGTCACCGCAAACAAGTCAGACGATGATCCCCTCAAGCAGGATCTGTCTTCTTCAGAATCTGCTCAACTGCCGGAAACCGTCGAATTGCTCTGGCAGGACAGCCGGTCTGCATCTCCGGAAACCCCGATCATGGTGCTTGATGGCGCAAAGAAGCAGCTGCCCCACCATCTAATTGGAACATTTTTAAAGCCGGAACGAGGCTTTTGTCTGGAATATCAGGAACAGGCAGAAAGCGGAAGTCAGTACAAAAAAGCACCGATTCTTTGCCTCGACAGACGGTTTGTCCGCCTGTATCACTGGCTCGCTGATCAAAAATTTCTGGTTCGCCTGTCCGGTGCCCCGACAAGCCGGGGCTACGCTGTCTATAAAATTCACACGGTTGAACGGGATATCGACAATGAGAGTCAGCAGACAACCAATGATGCCCTCCTTCAGCTGGTTATCCACCGTATGCTGCTGTCCCATCCAAAAAACGAACCGGCGGAGGACGTCAAGCCGGACTATGAAAAGGGAAATATGGAGCTGACTTCCCTTGCTTCAATCAAAAATTTCCTCAGCTGCGCCGAAGAGTCGCTGCCGGAGCAGATCCGCTACTGGGCTCACCGCAATCTCTGGCTGCTGGATTCCGAGACGATCAGTCCGGAAGAAAAGCGCCACGCCCAGCATGCCTTGCAGATCATGCTCAACATCGAATGGGAGAATCCGCATTTTCAGGCGATTGATCCCATAGAAGCAAGGCGGGTTCTGAATGACCAACTCTATGGAATGGAGAAGGTCAAACAGCGCGTCATCGAGACCATTATTCAGATCAACCGGACTCACACCCTGCCGGCATACGGAATCCTCTTAAATGGCCCCGCCGGAACGGGAAAGTCCCAGATCGCCTATGCAGTAGCAAGAATCTTGAAACTGCCCTGGGCGGCGCTCGATATGAGTGCCATTCACGACAGTGAGGCTCTGACAGGCAGTCCGAGGGTCTATACAAACGCAAAACCTGGAAGAATCATGGAGGCATTTTCACAGGCGGGGTCTTCCAACCTGGTCTTTCTCATCAACGAGCTGGACAAGGCATCCGGCGGTTCCGGTTCAAACGGAAATCCAGCGGATGCTCTGCTGACCCTGCTCGACAACCTGGGCTTTACCGACAACTACATCGAATGTCGGATTCCCACGGATGGGGTTTACCCGATTGCGACTTCCAATGACAAGTCAAAAATCAGTCCGCCTCTGCTCTCCCGCTTTGCCGTCATCGATATACCGGACTACACGGCTGAGGAAAAGCGGCTTATTTTCAAAGACTACGTCCTTCCGAAAATACTGAAGCGCATGGGCATGCAGCCTAAAGAATGTGTCCTAACAAAAGCAGCTGTAAATGCCGTTGTGGAACATTTTCAGAATCAGCCGGGGGTGCGTGACCTGGAACAGGCTGCCGAACATATCGCTGCAAATGCCCTTTACCGGATCGAAACCGAGCGCTGTACGACGGTGACATATGACGATTCCATGATTCGAGAGCTGTTGGAGCTATAAAAGATCCCCCTGCAGCATATTTGCTGAAGGGGGATACTAACTATTCCAATAGAACCGGCAAATGCTTACTCAATCTCGCTGCCGGTCAGAAGCTGATAGGCTTCCTTATACTTTTCGATGGTCCGGTCGATGACATCCTGGGGAAGGTCATATCCGCTGTCCGGATTCTCTTTCAGCCAGTTGCGGACATACTGCTTATCAAAAGAGGGCTGATCGTGCCCCTCTTCATAGCCTGCCACCGGCCAGAAACGGGAACTGTCCGGCGTCAGCATTTCATCGCCAAGCACGACATTTCCATCCTCATCAAGACCAAACTCAAACTTTGTATCCGCAATAATGATTCCGCGGGTCAGCGCGTAATCAGCGCATTTTTTGTAAAGAGCAATCGTAGAATTCCGCAGGGTCTCCGCATACTGCTGCCCCTTACCGGGGAACATTTTCTCCAAAACTTGGGCCGACTGCTCGAAGTTGATATTTTCATCATGATCGCCGATCTCCGCCTTAGTGGAGGGTGTGTAGAGCGGTTCCGGCAGCTTTCCGCACTCCTTGAGCCCTTCCGGAAGAGCCAGACCTGCGATGGTGCCGTCCTTTAGATAATTTTTCCAGCCGGAGCCGGTAATATAGCCGCGGACAATGCACTCTATCGGAAGCATATTCAGCTTTTTTACCTTCATGCTGTTGCCGTCAAACTGCGGCTGGCGGAAAAATTCCGGCATATCCTCAACATCCACACTGATCATGTGATTCGGAATGATATCCTTCGTAAAATCGAACCAGAATCTGCTCATCTGCGTCAGAACGGTACCCTTCTTGGTGACCTGGTTCTTTAAAATGACGTCAAATGCAGAAATGCGGTCAGTGGCGACCATGATCAGACTGTCTCCGATATCGTAGATCTCACGTACTTTGCCTTCTTTGACTGGTTTGAATTCCTTCAACTCTGCGCCTCCGATAAATTCGCTGTGAAATTGATAGTGATAAGCCCGTAACAGGATTTATCGTATCACAAACCATTTTGGATTGCCACAAGGAATCAGGACACGTGACATGTTTTTCAGGACGGCTTTATTTCCAAATCGCCATCCCATACCATTTTTTCTTCCAGCCCAAGCGTACATCCAAAAGTTGCCAGAGCCACTGATAAAGTTTCGCACAGCCCAGGGACAGAATAAAAACAACCACTGTAACAAGAAAGACCAGGGTCAGCTCATTCAGATGAATCCGTCCATCAATCAGCTGGAAAACGATCTTATAGACCAATGTATGAAAGAGATAGACGAAAAACGTGTCCCCGGCAAGCCGAGAACAGTCCTTCTTAATATGCATGCCGGCAAACAGATCAAATACACACAACGAAATCACCATGATGGAAGGGCTGAAAAAATTCGTACTTGCTTCAAACAGATAGTAGGAATAGCCGCTAAAGCGCACGGCAAACGTGACTGCAATCATCAAAACAATCAGCAGAAAGTCAACCGCTCTCCTCCCTCTCTTTGGAGAACTGTCAGCCTGCGCTGCTTCATAGATCAAGCTGCCCGCAATAAAATAAGCCAAAAATGCAAAGACCAGTCCGATTGTATAAAATGCCTTTTCCGTTGAAAGTTTTTGAGAAAGACACGCCCAGATCAGTAATACAATTCCAATATTACGGAAAACTTTTTCTGAAACAGCCTCTTTCAGCCGAATCACAAGCGGAGTGAGCAGATAGAGTCCAGCCAGCATATACATAAACCAGATATTGTAGAAGACGCCAGATAAAATTTCTTTAAGTGGAACAAGATAGGTATTCGATGGAACCGCCCAAGCTGCCTCCTCGATAATCAAAAACAGAACAACAGCCAGTAAAACCGGCAGTCCAATCCGATATGAAGTCTTCTGATAAAATGCTTTGAAGTCCCTGTTCTGCGGGTTTCTCAACAAAAAAGCTCCTGAAATCATCACAAAAGCAGGAACGGAAAATCTTGTCACGATATTGATTAAACTTTCAGCCACATAGTACACATCCGCCGACGGATTCATGGATCGGGCTTTAAAATAGTGGTAATTAATATGGATCAATATAACAGCGAAAGTCGCCACGACCCGCAGTAAATCCATACTATGATCTCTTTCTCGTTCCATTTTCAATCCTCACAAAATCATTAGTAGTCTTCTTCTCTTAGCTTCAGCTCTGACCACTACATCACTTACGAAACCACGTAAAGAAGCCCTGATTTTAATTCTCCACGATCTCAGCTTTCTCATCCCTTCTTACGATATGTTCCCCAATTCCAATGATAATAAAGATCAGCGGCGTACTGATGATCTGCTGATAGCAGAAGAAATCAAAAGTAAAGTAGGCAACAACGGCAAGTGCCGCTGCCGTCAGTTCAGGAGATCTTTGAACCCTGCTTCCAAATCGCTTTAAAGCAGAGATAAAAAATCCCAGATAGGCAAGTCCCCCCAAAAGACCGCTGTTAATAAAGGCGCAGAGCCATTCATTATGGGCACAGGTTAAGACAGCCTCCGCATTTCCCGAAGCCCCTGCTGCAAGTCTCCGTACCCGGTCATAGAAATAGGTATAGATTGTATAGCAGAAATTGTCCGGTCCGGCGCCAAAAAGGAAGGCTCGTGGATCATCCCGCAGGGTACGGAAGAAAGATAAAATGGACATGGTCCAGTTGCCGCCGCGCCAGTCTCCCCAGTAGTCATTCCACCTCAAATAGATATGATCTTTTCGTAAAGATTCCGGAAGAAGCCCCTTTGTATTAAGCACAAGGTAAAGAATGAAGAGGAAAATCCCTAAAAACAGGGCGATAAAGAATCCCCGGCGAAGCCTGCCGATTGTCCTTAAGCTAAGGGCAGATTCAAATCGGATCGTAAGAATCCAGATAAGCAGGAACGCTGCCAGAAAAATCCAAGTCCAAATGCTTTGTGATAAAAAGGTTGCGACCTCTCCCAGTGGTACGGCATGCCCAGGAAAAGCTTGCTGCAGGATTCCGATAAACTTAAAGCTTGCCAGGCAGACCGTCAATGTGAGCCAGAAATTTTGAAACCTTTTCCGATCCGTACAGGAAAAATAAAACAGAGCGGAAAAGATAGCGGCAAGCCCTGCAAAGACGGAGTCTGCGCCAGTCGTCACGGCGGACATGCATCCAATCGTGACATAGAATGCGGTGACCACTCTGATCCATTTTTTTTCGGCAGCCCAGAAAAAATAGATCCCGACCGCCAGCATCACGATCAAAAAGCAGCCATACCAGGTAATATTTCCAAGCGTTGAAACAAAGTTATGCGTATTCTCAAAATCCCCGTCATGAATATTAAGAGGATCAATATAAAACCGGTTTAAAGCGGCAAGAAAAAATACAATTCCGGCTGCTGCCATCGACAGAATCACAAGCAGGCGGCTCCCGCTCCAGAAACGGGATACCAGAACATACAAAAAAAAGAAGGACAGCTGCGTAAGATATCCCATATACCAGCCGCTGAATCCCCAGAGAACATGCTCCTTATGAGGAGTCAAGATCATGGAGATTGTGACAACGATCATATAGGCAAGAATCCACTTGTCCAAAACAGAGAGCTTGGACCAACTGATTTGTGCCTGTAACTCACCTCTCCCCCATAACCAGGCTAAATAGCAGACAGCAAAAATCAGGACTAACACCAAGACCCCGGGCAGGAGAACATTTCCGATCCTCACATAGAACGTGATCACCTTGTAAAAATTCCACTTGGCATCGCCCATATTATAATATTTATCTTCATAATAAAATGGATAGATGATGCCAAACAGAGCCAGATAAACCCAAAGTGCCCACTTCAGAAGGGTCCGCACGGTCGGTTCCTCTTTTGTTTTATTTACCGCCTTTAGATTTGGTTCAGAAGTCATAGTATTCCCCTTCCGGTTGCCAGAACCACTATTTCTCACTTTCTAAGGTCTTTTCGCATTAATAAGAGGAATGATTCTTAAAACTTCTTCAAGATCCATTCCTCCGTAGTCCTTATTCCATAAGATCATATTCCTTGCCATAAGAATCAAAAACACCATGGAAACGACAAAGAAAAGTAAGGCTCTCAGCCAGCGCCCCTTTTTCCACCGGATAAAGATTCGATACAAAATTGGAATTGTAAAGACATAGAGATAATCCAACAAACGTCTGGCTTCTGCAAATCCGCTAAGAATGATTGCTCCCAGCAAGACGCAGATATAGGTCAGAACATACTTGCTGAAAATCTCCTGTTCTTCATACCCTAACAGCATGATCATTCCAACGATCCAATATCCGAAGAACAGCACCAACTTTGAGATACTGAAACTGCTTAAATCCTGGAATTTAGCAAAATTAATATAGTTTCCGACAAGTTTCCCGACAAGCGGCCAAATCACCCGATAAATCAGTTGTGTCCTATAGGCAACTAAGATCAAAACACCGCAGATCATCCAGATAAGTAAGAAAGCCCATTTTTTTATTTTCACATGGATGAATCGGAAGATAAACAGTGGGACCAGTCCCAACACGGACAACCTTTGAATACTGAAGGCGATCAAAAAGAAAAATATCCCCCTGATATCCTTTTTTCTCAAGGCAAAGTGAGCAGACCATAGAATAAAGATCATCGAAAACCAGCTGCGTACCGTCATCATATTATAAAAGATGCCGAAGTAGTAAAGCATCAGAACAAATGGTACGCCCATGGATCCCACATAAAAAATGAGGTATCCTTCTTTTAAATGAAGTTGTTTTCTATAATTATCCGCAGAACTGCAAAAATAATAAAGACTGGCAATGGAAAACAGAGATATCACTGCCGATGCAAAACGAAAATTCAGCCCCAACGATTTAAAAAGGAGCAGATAAAAAATAAAACCGTACTCCATATTGATCCCAGGAGCACGCTGAAGCAGATTGAACGATTTCATGGTATCCCAGGAAATCTTATTGTAGTAGTTCAGATAGTTTGCCGTATCCGCAAAAAGCAGGGGACGAAAATAAACCAGCAGCAGATACAAACCAATCATCAACCACCAAAACAAGGCATTGTATTTTTCTGGTCTGTAAGAATAATCCGTGTATGCAATTGCGGAAAGTCCCACCGTAAAGGTGAGGATCGACACTATAAATATCATATTTATCAACTACTCCGCCCCAAAGGTTCAAGTAGATAGGTTGGGAACAAGCTCCTTTGTACAACAGCCTATATGAAAATCAGCAAAACACTCTGTTCAGACCAGACCCAAAATCACTTTTAACCAGTACCCAATCCTCTTCTCGTGCGTATAGCGAATAGTCTGATCATCCCTAAGCAGCCAAAGACGATCTTTCAGACTGTGCTTGTACCCAGCATAGTGTTGCAGATCTTTTTTATCTGACACATACTCCGGAAAATATTTCAGCGCGTACCCTGCACGCTTCATGCGGGGATTCCGGTTCTTCCGGCTCACCAGCTTATGGATTTGGTCGCGATGAACTTCTGCTTTTGATTTCGCAAAAGCGCCGACAACATTATGGTCGTGCTGGCGGTACAAAATCTTTCCTTCCATATCAAAGAGCGTTTTGCCACATATCGCAGCGACCCACGCGACCCAAACGTCATGCATAACGGTTGTCGTGAAAGTTTCCATGGGAGGTCTTCTCTTTTTATCTCGAAGAAGGTTCATCAGCTCCTGGTTAAATACCATGGTACACCCACTGAGCAGATTTGCCGCCAGTACTCTGTGATATTCAACGGGGACCGGCTCTTGAAAGCGGTCCCCCAGTTCTTTCCCCGTCGCATCGATCAAAGTCTGGTTCCCTGCGTAGAGAATGGGTGCCTTAGAAGGTCCTGACTCTTCCGCTTTCCGGATCATGCTGACAGCACGGCTCAGCTTATCTTCCAGCCAGATATCGTCCTGATCAGAAAAGGCGTAGTAATCGGCATGGATCGATTCATCATAAACCAGGGACATGAAGGCTCTTCCGACACCAACATTTGTCCCCACTTTAACAAAGATATTTCCCAATGAAGCATAGGATTTCAAAATTGTTGCTGTCTGATCAGACGAACCGTCATCACGGATATATAACTGCACGGTTACATCTTTCTGCTTTAAAATACTATCAATCTGATCCTTCAAATACTGTTCGCCATTGTATGTACTCATCAAAACAGCGACCAGCGGCTGCCTATTATCACCCGTCATGAACTTCTACTCCAGATATTGCCTTTATAAAAAGGACTCCAAGGTCCACTTAAACATATGTTCCAGGTCCACTTCCGGCTCCCAGCCCAGCTCCCGGACCTTTGCTGTATCCATAATTGCAAGTTTGAAAGGCAGATAGGGTAACTGGGAAGCTTCTTTTGAAAATACGACTTTACTGTCCCGATCGGGCAATAATTCTGTCATCAGTTGTGCCAGATCCCGAATACTGATCAGATTCTCATTCGCCGCTACATTATAGAGCGTATCCTCCCCCTTCTGCATCAGTAAGAACATCGCTCCAACCGCGTCAGCAACATAAGTATAGGTCCTCATGGCGCTGCCGTCAGAGTTTAAGACGATATCCTCATTGTGAAGGACACAGCTCATAAATTCCGCAAAGGCACGACCATCGGTCAAAGAGACCCCCGGTCCTAAGGTATGGCAGAGGCGTACACCGCAGTAAGATAAGCCGTACTCTGCTTTATAGGTTTCCAGCATGGTTTCACACAGGCGTTTTGCTTCCGGATAACAAGCCCGGGGATTTAAGTGTCTCATGATCCCCATATCCTCTTCCCGAATCTGGTCATTACTCTTCCACTCTCCGTAGGTCTCAACCGTTGAGACATAGAAGACCCGCTTCGTCCCATGGGTCCTGCCAAATTCCAAAACGTTGTGAGTCCCATTTACATGCGCCCAAAGAGTTTCAACCGGAGCTTCTTTAAAATCCATAGGCGCTGCCGGTCCAGCCGTATGGAAAATATAGTCTACCGTACCCTCATACTCAATTGCAGAATTGACATCCTGGTATAAAAACTGCACATTGGGCAGGTCCAGCAGGTCCCCGAACACATCTCTGGCCCTTATCTCACTTCTGGCAAGACCAAGGATCTTCATATTTAAATTATTCTGAACATCCATTGCTGCCAGTGTTTCAAAGATATACCTGCCCAGTCTGCCCGTCGCCCCGGTTACCAGCACGGTGGTGTCCTGATACAAAAACCAGTTGATTGGATTACTGCAAATGATATCTAAATCTCTCTTTTCCATCTTATAACTCAACCTCATATTCCAAAGACAAATTTATTTTCTTCCAGTTCCAATAGAGCTTTTAAAATATAATAATCTTCCGGCGTTGTGATCTTGATGTTGTTATTGTTCTCCGTCACAAGATGCATCTTATTGCCCAGATAGGTATAGACCAGGGCAGAGTCCAACAGCGGATAAGGAGCTTCCTTACCTTTTGCATCCTGATATGCCTGTTTTAAAATCCCCAACTTGAAGGTCTGAGGAGCAGTCAGACTGTATGTATCCTTCCTGCTCTTAAAGTCTTCAAACCCAACCTCCTCCTGATCCGTAATGACAACAGATTCAATCACGGGCTTAACCGTCATCGCACAGCCATAGCGTTTGGCGACACGAATATTTGCTGTCAGCGTACTGTTCTGCACCAGAGGTCTGACTCCATCGTGAATCAGGATCAGATCATCTTCGGTGCCGCCATTTTTTTCAATCGCCTTCATGCCGTTTAAAACGCTAGCCTGACGATCCTTGCCTCCCGATACAACAGCAGCTACCTTGGTGATGTGATACTGTTCGATCAGTTCATTCATGTGGTCCATCCAGGAATAATTACAGGAAATGACGATTGCGTCAATATCCTTGCACTTTTCAAATTTCTCCAGCGTATAGATGATAATCGGTTTTCCAAATACATCCAAAAACTGCTTGGGCATACCGGAAGTCCTCATTCTCTGCCCAACGCCGCCTGCAAGTATCAATCCATAATTCATGTTGATTTCCCTCTAAATCTTCCTTTATTCCTTGTCTCCAAAATCAAGCTCCGCCAGAAAATGTCTCTCCCGTTTCTCTACGGGCGGCAGCTCCATATAGTTGCCATACATCATCTTTAAATAGCGGTCTTCATCATGGAAAACCTTTATCTTCAAACCGCAAAAATCTGCAGTAGCTGCCGGAAAATAGACCTCTCTCGGCGCGGTTTCTCCGAAATAGTGCTTTCTTCCGGTCACAATACTGCAATCTTTTGAATGCTCATCCGGATACTGAGCTGCCCGATCCAGAATCTCAAACCACTTTGAAGCCGATCGAAACGAGAATATCTTCCCGATAAAAAGCTTTACTTTATAGTAGGACTTCATGTGGTTCAGATAGAACTCTTCCACTGCGGGATAGCGGTTCTCTCTAAGGGCAACCTGCCCGGAAATAAACTCCAAAGCGTTGCATCTTGCGCCCTTAAAAAATCTTCGGATCTTATTGTCCGGAACATTCTCAATCATAAAGATATCTATTCCGATCATCTGGCTTTGGTCATCCGGTCTGGAATAGATCTCCCTTAATCGCGTCCCCTTTAACAAGATTCTGGTATAGCGATAAGTTGCCTTTTCACTGACATTGGGAGCGTTGATCTCATATCGATCACTCAGATTTTTCTTAAAAACTTCTACAAAGTGTGCATAATCCGCGCGCCGGATTCCGCAATCAATATCATCATCCCAGGGGATAAAGCCCTTATGACGAAGGGCACCAATCGCAGCGCCCCCCGTCATATATAAGTCGATCCCATTTTCATTACACATCTGAAAGACATCCAGGTAAATGCTTTTCAGGCAGTCCTGTAACTTCTTCAGCTGTTCATCAGTAATCGGATGATACTGATCGGACTCATACATTTTCTGATGCAGGGCATCTTTTCCGTGAAGAAGTTCCCCTATTAAACTCATATCCTAAAACCTCGATCGATTTCTGCTGTGCCAGTATCGAATACCCTACCAATCACAACTCTCTCTTCCTACTCGTTTTCTCAAT
>AUXO014831573.1_pt1 | contig 16542 bp, 28 predicted proteins | sample 768731 | NCBI WGS metagenome assembly AUXO01 (sample SAMN02715735, study PRJNA202380) | gut metagenome | biome: sheep rumen | host: Ovis aries | place: New Zealand: Palmerston North
ATTACGTGCTTGAATCAATATGCGACAAATGTCTCATTAACAGAGAAAAAAGCCCCTTACACGAGGGGCTTTGTATTGAATTCACGCACTAGATCTAACTGTTTTTTCAGAGCATCAGCTGTTGGTTGTGCTACGCACTCAAACAGAGCAATCAATACTATCAATCTCTTCTCAAACGGATCTTTATCCGATATGGCGCCAAACCTCTCTAAGTAGTCCAGGTGCCATAAGGCCGCCTTAGCGTCCATCTCTCGTGGTACAGGTATTTCTACTATATTCTGGTGGATATAGTGGTGGAGTGTATTGCGAGGGATATAGATTTTGCAGTAGTAGTGATCACGTAGCTTACGAATCGAACCTTGCTTCCATTTGTTCTTCTGCCATAAGATATGGTGGCAATCTTTGGTGTACGGGCGCTCAATCCGTCTATTCTTGCGCTTCTTACGGCGCTTATTGTAGCGTTTCTTTTTCTTTGACACCTTACTCACCCCCTTCATGTCTAGAAGTACCTTCAAAACGCTTAAAACCACTAATTCAGCTACATTGTACGTGAACTTTAATGTACACTATAGCCTCTAAAGCTGTAGGCTCTAGGCCTGGAAAGATCGATAGTGGCGCATCTTTCCTAATTGGAAGGCCCAGAACTCACAGCTCTAGAAGGCCGCCCGATTGGACGGCCGACTAGATAGTCTGGTTGACTAGGCGGGGCTGACGATAGAAGCGACAGCTTTTTTCTTGGCTGCAAGTACGAAAGTATCGTAGATGAAACGGCCACGAAGAACTGCACCATCAACATTCTCAGAATTTTCGATGATATCAGTTTTGTGGATTTGGCGAGCACCAAGAACAGCTTTCTTCTGCCAGAGAACAGCTAAAGTCTTAGTTGGGAAGTAGGTGGAAGGCACCTTAACCACGGCCATACCATCTAATTCACCAACATAGCCACGAGGAACGAGCTTGTCATTGTAACCAGTAGCGTATACGCCAGTGGTGATGTCACCTTTGATTCTGTTGTAGAACGCAGGAGTTACAAAGATTACACGATCGTTCATAGGAGCTTTAGCTTCGTCAAGTTTTGCAGAAGCTTCCAAAACAGCTTCGTAAGCCTTACCAGCACCAGTAGCACAGGTCACAGCTTGGCTGTTTGTAGTTGCAGCAGCAGCCGCAGTTGCGATACGGTCTGCGTCAATTTCAGGGATAACCTGTTCGTCCATCTCAGCACGGAGAACCTGGCCAGCTTTTTTGGCGAGACCACCTTGGAGATAGTTACCACGATCAATCGCAATCTTGAAGCATTTGTCGTTAGCTAATTGATAGGTAGCGACAGTGTCTTGCAATTCAGCGTTACCACCGAAGCGGTCGCCAGTCGAAGTGCGATCATAGTTAGAAGTTGCTACAGTTGTTGGAGTGACGACATTGATGGTTTGAACGCCATCGAAGTCATAGTCACGGTTTACAAATTTATCAGTATAGGAGCCCTGTGCAAACGCAAGGTCCATCTTGCTCGAATACTTGTTAGCTATTGCTACAGTCATTTTAGTCCTTTCGTTTAGTTAGTTAGTTAATGCAACTACCCATTCATAAACCCAGCAAGGAATTCGTCATCTTCATCGTTAGAAGACGGAGCTTTTGCAGAACTGCTAACATCAGCGTTATTCATCATATCTAGTGCAGCTTTACGGCCAGAAGTCTTACCTGCAACGTCACCAGAAGCTTTGGCTTTCGCAATCGCAGAGTAGACTTGATAAGGCGATAATCTAGAACCAATTACTTGGCCTGTATTGTCGTCTACAATCAGTGAGCTCTGCATGATTTCATCAGCCGCCGCAGTGAGTTCAGGGTTATACTGGTCGGATTCAGGATCAAAGATTGGATAATCTTTTATCACCTGATTAGCCTCAGTAGATAACTGAATTCGGCTATCGGCAACACGCTCTACATAGTCTTCAAACGCTTTCTGCTTCTCTAGAGCGTCAATACGCTGGTTGAGACGCAGGTTTTCGGCCTCAGTACGAGTGTAATAGTCACCAGTATTGGGGTTGATTTGTCCGACAAGAGACTCTACCTCTGGTAGTGCCTGCTCGTTCTCAAGGTCGAATTTCTTTCGACTTAGAGCAGCAATCTCTTCTCGTAGAGCATTCCGTTCTGCTACCTTGTCACGGATTTCAGTGTTAAGTTGCTGTTTGCGCTCTTCAGCACGGTTTGACTTTTCTTCTGATTCAGTAGATTCAGACTTTTCAATCTCTTTAGGCTCTTCTGCTTCTTCAGCTTCAGAGTCTTCTTCAGATTGAGCTTCCTCCTCTTCAGGAGTGTCTGCCTCGCCCGTAAATCCGAGGACGAACTCATCGTCATTAGAATTGTCGGTGTCGGTATTGTTTTCTACGGTTGGCGCTTCCGTTGTAGTGGTTTCGACATCCACTGGCTCTTTTACGCCTGTGTTAGCATCATCTGCCATGTTTTATCTCCTTTTACTTTTACGACTGTTAGGCGTCGATTCCTTAGGGGCGAGATAGCCCCTGTTGTACCTCTCTTGGAAAGGGGGAAGGCCAAGAGAAATACAACAGGAGTTACTTCAGCGGTTTATTGTCATCAAACATCCTCACTTTCGTTTCAAGGTTCTTTAGATATTTACGCAAGATAGTACAGACCTGCTTATTCACTTCAACTTCACGCATAAAAGCTTCTGGATCTTTAGTCTCGGTAATCGAGTCGACTCTCTCTCTGAAAGCAATTTCGGCCTTCAAGCTCTCTATTTCAGCTGTAATTAGAGGTCGTTCCTTGATAAACGAGTTTTTATCCTGTCGGAGCTTCTTCTGTTGCTCTTTTGGTGGAGCAATCAAGCGTTCTGTACTAACTTGGTAAAAGTTATCTTCCATTGCCAACTAGCCTCTCTAATTGGTTAGCAACTTGCTCTGGTGGTACACCTGCTTGTACTGCATGAATTGCATCAGCGATAGCTTCATCTGGTACACCTTGAGCACGTAGAGCGGACACTACACCTTCAATATCGGCATCTGGTTCAACTACTGGTTCGTCTGCTGTTTCTTCGGCCAATTCGGCTTCTGCTGGCGTCTCAAATTGGTCTAGGTCAACGGTTAGGTCTTCGGAGTCTTCAACGCCACTGTTGGCTACAATCTTATTCCAGCAAGCAGCAAGCTTTTCTTGAGGGATAATCTGCGACAGAGAAGGGGTTGCAGCTATTTGCAAGAGTAACTGCAACGCTTCTAGCTGTTCTGATTGCCCATTTAGTTTCGAGGTGGAGGCATCGACTCTAAAATGCAGAGCAGGAGTAGCGGAAGAATAATCAATACGCACTTTGTTATTGCTGTCAACGAATCCATCTTCCAGTTTTCCTTCCTTTTCTAGTTCACGGAGCTTATCGGCGGTCTTTCTGTCGAGCTGTAGCTCTTCTACGCCTTCACGCTCAGCGAAGTAGACGTTTATAGCTGTTTCTGCCCAGTTTTCGAAAAATGATTCGAAGTTCTTGCGGATATAGTTATCGTCGGCAGACATTAACTCTTTTTGCTGCTTCAAAGCAGTAGGAGTTTTACCAAAGCCAGGATTTCCAACTTCTGCGCTAACGGTAGTGTCGCCACCAGAGTTAAACAGAGCATAGAGCTGTGTCTTGTTGAGCGCATAAATGTTTGGATAGTTTGCAATAGCACTGGTATCAACAGATAGTGGCTCAATTCGATTCTTTGGATCGTCGCCCATATCAACTAGCGCATTGGCCTCATAAATAGCCTGTGTAGTGTCTACATTGCCATAAACCAATACTGGAGGAGCAAGCCCTAGAGCACGGTTAAACTTGTAAGCACGCATATCAGCGTCAATCATGTTCTGCATACCGCCGACAATCTCGATTACAGAACGGCCAAACGGGTTAGAGCCATCTACATCAGAGTAGAAGTAGTCTACTGGCGGTAATCCACGTGGATCCTTGTTTTTCTTGCGTCGGACGATAGTCCCGTCTTCACCTTCGTTAGCAGGACATCCAGTGTAGAATATCGCACCTACACCCTTCTGGAAGCCCATCACAACCTCTATGCCAGAAGAGTCAATACCAAGCTTTTCCTCTGCACGAGTTCTAGCTTCGGCATCCTTCGTGGTGATGTCTTTCTTGACCTCTTGTAAGGCTTTCGCATCCCATGTGGAAGTATATTCGCCGCCATTTTTCTCGGCTTCTTCGGCAATCTTCTTGTCGGCCTCTAGGATTTGGTCGATAGTCTCTGGTTGCCACCATGAGCGCATAAAGAAGTAGTCACAATCGTAGAAGGACTTTTTGCCAGGCTGGAAGAATATATCACCCCAATACACTAGAGAAGCATCGGTAGTGAATTCTCGGCCACGCTTCAAGAACGGAGTGTAAACGGCCTGCCCACCCACCACAAGGCCGTTTTCCACTGTGGACCAGAATTTCTGGATCAAATCATAATCGGAGTTAGCATAAGGGATAATTTTGTTTAGAAGGATAAACTCTGCTACGATAGGTAGCCAGTCATTGTCATCATCAGAAGAAACTACGCCTGTAGGCAGTTGTTGGATAATTCGTTTTGGGGTTTTTCGTATGAGCGAGGCAGTAGTCCCATCGGATACTCTAGCGTACTCTTGTGGAGTGCCTGGCTCGGTCTCATTTCGTGCAATTCTCACAAATTCGTCAAAAGGTTCAGTCCACTGTCTCGTCCAGTCGACGGCTTTGTGGTATTTATGCCAAAAGTTTTTCTCTGTAAGAAACTGATTCACTCATCATACATTCTTTCTGCTCGTTTCTCGTCTTTAAAGTAAACCAAGCTTACCACCACTATATTTTGTATTCGGAACCCTTGTCAAGAATTGTAAACTTTTTTATGGCGTACCTTGTACCTCTGTTGGCTGACGCCCCAGTACGTCTAATTTGGAATTCAGCTTCGACAAGCTTGCCAGCTTCGTACAATCTTTGCTCCTCATCGGCGAAGCGTATGTACTCTTCGTCTTGGTCGGCACGATCACGCACCTCGATACTTTCTTCCGTGTGTACCTTCTTTGGTGCGACAAAAGAGCCACCGACAATAGACTGGCTAACTTCTACCAGTTTGTTGCCTTGTACCTCCGTGATTGACCTTTTGCCATATTCTATTTTTCCCATATTGCTCCTAAAAGATTTTGTTTAGCGTTGACTTTTGAGTACGCACAACCTTAATCTTGACCTGTCTGGCCACCACAAGCTCTGATTCAGCTATCAATGCGTAGATAAATGCGCTAGAACTGTGGCTAGACCAGTCATGCGTAGGTTTTGCTCTCAAAATGCGGTTTTTTTCGTCATAATCGTAGTGGTAGGCCCTCAAACACTCCAGCCCACGCTGGCACTTCTCTTCATCGAACCAGCAAAGAGATAATTTCGGACGTGCCACCATGTCAATATCGTCTTGGCCAGGAGTAAAGTTAGTCGGTCGCAATACTCTTACATCAGCAAAGCCGTTGTCGGTAAAGAATTCCACTCTTGTCTTATTGGTCTGTAGCTCTCTCTGTTTAGCATCATGTGGCAGGAAGTGGGTAGCATAGTTGTAAGGTTTAGATCGAAGCAGCGCCAAATAATGCCCCAAATCTTCGCCAGAATTCTCGTAGTGGTCGATAAAGTGTATTTCACGTCCGATAATCTGGAAGAACCAGATAGCCGTGCAGTCGCCAATACCTAAGTCCCAAGCCGTATACACTGGCGCTGCGCCATCATACGGTACCTTTGTGATACGCCCTTCTTCTCGTGCCTGGGCTAATTGCTTACCAAATACAGAACCAGTCTTGGCTGTGAGTGGCATACCTAACCAGACGTGCTCGTATAAGTCGGGATTTTCTTTTTTCATCTTCTCACGCTCAAATATCACCTCTGGTGAAAGTAGTTTCTCGATAGCATCTGAATTTATCTGTCTCACGTAGGTTCGCTCGTCAGGATTGCCAGCTACTCGCTCCCAAATTGGATCATTCTCACTTAGTCTATTAAACGTCCAAATGAAGTATGAGCCAGATTTACGAACAGTAGGGATAAGTATGTCGATTGACTCCGTACTAAATGTCGACGCTTCTTCGCCCCAACAAATGTCCAAACCTTCTAATGATTTGATAGATTGAGGGTTGTTTCTCACACCTCTAAAGATAAATTCCGATCCATTGTTATTTTTGATGGCTTCTCTTGTGATTTCCCAGCCAGGCAGATTGTATTTTGCGATGATGTCCGCAATAAGTTTATGCACCGAGTCAGCGATGCTAGCCTGATACTCACGGGCACAGAGTATACGTAACTTTTCGCTAGTAGCTTTGATGGCCAGCACTTCTGCCACGGTCGTAGATTTGCCAGAGGAACGTCCACCATGGAAGCATATATGTCGCCACTCCTTTGTCGGTTGCACTAATTCGCTAAATTGAGACGGTATTTCTACTTCTATTTCCATTATTTATCCTCCAATAGCTCTGGATTTTCGTGGATGTTGCCGATGACTGTACAATCTTCAGATTTATGAACGCTTAACGATTCATAACCGACTGACCTTTTGATTTTCCACCCAAAATTATGCCAGACCACTACAAAATCGCCTAAGATATGGTCGTCTATCTGTAGAATATCCCCCTCATAAATCTCTTTGCCGTTCTTGTCTTTAAGGCCTGTGTATTGCTCGATAACTAAATCTTCATTCTCTTCAATTTCCAAACCATCAGGACTATCAAATAGACTTAGCCAAGCAAATGGATACCTTATGTATTCTTTCTCAGTTTTGCCCCATACTCTAAACTTAATTTCTCGACTCATTCTTCATCTCCTTTTCAAGTTCGTTTACATGGTCAACTAGCTCGTCAATTTTCTCAAAAATTCCTCTCTGGTCTCGAATATAATAGCCAATCATTCTTCACCTCCGAAACATACACTACACATACTATGCCAATGTCCCAATTTATCACAATATATTTTGTTAGCTAATCTTTTCTTGCATACTGCGCAGACAAACTCACTCATTCTTCACCTCCGAAAAGCAAATCTAGGTCTGGCTCTGTTTCGGTTGTCCAAGCTTCTTTTTCAAAGATAAAACTAGCTCTATGGTGACCATAATTCGTGTCATAACCAGTAAACCTAAACCCTTTATCTTTCAACCGTTTCCAAGCCTTGAGTTTCTCTACAAACTTTTTAACGCTTTCATCACAGTAAAACGATTCGTCTGCTTCTTCTACATAATGAATAAAACTTTCAATTACTCTTATGTAATCTTCTTTCGGCTCTTCGTGGTAATCTTCCCACTCCTCGATATTACCCTTAAATGGTTCGTACACAGGGTTTCCATCATCACTCAACTCGGCATATTTATGTATCTTGAAATCCACTATCTCCCCAGTTTTCTTATTCTTGAGTTTCATTCTTCACCTCCGTAGTTTCTCAAAGTTATGTTGATGCTTTTTACCTCTGCATTGATGTCTAGCTTATCGTGGCTCTCCATCTTGCCATAAGCCTCCTCTTTGATAGCCTTGTAAGCTGTTGGATCACCAGTTTCTAACACTCTATTGACTACGCTGGCGTCCATTGCGGTCTCGATAGTACGCTTTTTACCTTCAACCCCTAGCTTGTCTAGTTTCTCCATAATTTCTGGGTTTTTTACAGCTAGATCCAAAATCATCAACACCTGCTCTTGTCGGTCTCTCTTTTCTCGGCGAGCTTTGCCACTTGCAATACCACCTTTTTGTGTTATTGCTCGGAGTTCACTCGGAGTTCGTTCGGAGTTCGGCACGAGGTTCCTGGCGTTGTTTTTTGGCTTCTTTTTGCCAGCGGCCTTTTTAGTCTTGGCATCCTTTACTTTATCCATTATCCTCCTTAGATTTTACTTTCTCATCGCTTCTGTGGGCTAGACTCACCCCTTTAACGAAGCTCGTCACCTCAAATCGATTAGCGTATCTGTACACTTCGTAGATGCTCTCTAGGTCTCTGCGCATCAATTCTTGCCTAAATCTACTCCACGATTCAGTGTAGTGGCCTTTTGGTGCTCCGTATCTGTGGAATACGGCAGTTACTGACGGAGTTTCAACAGTTATATGGTAAATATCGTTAAATATGACCTTTCCCCAGGCAAATTTGCGCTCGTTTATAGTCCCAACCTTGAAGCGCCCCACCTTGTTACCTCACTATGCGGCACACCTTCAGCCGAATTAACCTTTTTGTGTTCATGACGCCGTGTTGATGTTCACTCATATTGACATTTTGACCTGTTTAAATTCTTCGTATCTCGCCTCGGCCACCTGCTTGCTCGGTTTGATTAGCCCTTCTTCCGTCAGCTTCCTTCTGGTCCTACGGATATTCTCGACACTAGATACAGCCTTCAGCTTGTTGTATAGGTCTGGATCCGTCCACCCGTCTTGAAACCAGATTGTTGCTACCAGCAAGTCATCATTGTCAGCGTAGCGTTTGTCTTTTTTACAGAGAGCGATTATTCGATCTCTCATGTTTTTCGTATTAACTTTCATTTTTCACCCCCTAACACTTCGCTAATGTAATCAATATCTTTTTTGATTTTCTTGCCTTTTCGGTAAGCCGCTAAGCTATCTACCACTATAACTTGCGCCTTGCCTTTCATAACTCCCATCACTCTATCGTCGAATTCTGCCCATTTTTTTCTCATAAGTTCGACTTGCACTTCCAAGTCCTTCACCCTCCCCCTCATAATGTCGAGCTGCCATTGCAGGTCATCCGTTTTTCTGCTCATTTTTACCTCCATTTGCGTTATATCCGCACCAAGCACAAATCCCATGCGCTACAGCTGGTGCCCAGTTTTCTTTGCCACATTTCGGGCATCGGACAAGATAAACCTTGCCATTTTCGTCTTTAAAATTAGGGTGTTCAAGCTTCGCTGTCATCCTGTACCTCACTTGTCACTTCATGCCCACAGTACCATAGTGCAGCTTCGTTTAGCTCACGGGCTTGTTCTACTGTAAGTTGCCCAAATCTATCCCTAAAAGAGCTCATCGCCAGGCCTCCAAACATATTGCTTTTCTTTTCGACCTGATCCATGACGCCTTGAGATTCTGCCACCTTTGGCGCCAACTATTCTGGCTAACTCTGGATTCGATGCAAAACCACCTGTATGTCCGTTTTGCCCACCCTTACTACCTATTTTTTTGAAGAAGTCTTTGCCATGCTTCTTCTTATTCGTAGCGGCTGCTTTTAGGCCACCAGCTTTCGTACCTACCATTATTCGCCCTCCTTTTCGTGAAGCATAAACTCTGGCCCAGCGGCTGATAAACCATCGTCAGAATCGATATTCTTCACTTTTTGATAGGCGTTGTAGCCCAGATCCATAGCGTCTTTGAGACGGTTGTAATCTTTTCGTGATAAATCCTTCACTAAGTCCATCATGGCGTCAAAACGCCCTTCGGCTGGATCTTCCTCGAAGAATAACGGACTTTTATTTTTCTTTTTGAATAAACTCATTTTTTACCTCCTTTAAATTGATAATTTTTATGCACCTAAGCTTTTAGATATTCGTCGATGACCTCCTTTGCTTCATCAAAACCAACAGCAAATACCGCACGATAACCCCTAAACTCTAGTCGTTCCAGGACTTCTGCCTGCTCGTCTATATGCTTGCTGGCCCACTCGCCGTTCTTTTTCTTGATGCGAGTACCTTCTTTTTTGAGTTCGATAAACAAACCGTTGTATTCGTAGTTCCAGCTTCCATCGACACACCTAGGCATTGGCTCAGCGATAAACATATCTGGCCATGCTCTACGCCCACCATTCTGTCGCTTCTGTTTGACGGCTTGTCCCATAGTGAGTTTGATACCGCTGCCAAAATCACTATGAAACAAGACGTTTGGATACTGTAACCTTAGATAATCTGCAACTTGTTGTTGCAATACTGCCTCAGTAACGCCCACGTAAAGCCTCCCTTCGTTCTTCTTCCATTTGCCTTGCATCTTCGTTCCACTCGTTCACTAGCGCCTCGGCATCTTCAGTAAAGTCTTCTAGAGCGTCAACTATCACCTCGTTCAAAATATCCATTTCTTCGTAATTTGGTTCGATTTTCTCAGCCTTCATGATGTCTTCGATAAATCGTTCCGAGAGTGCGTCTACTGCTGCACTTGCGTCACAGTTGACTGTCACCATGTAATCAGCTAACGCCTCTGTGATTGTTTGTTTGTGGATCATTCCAACCCCTTTCCTTGGTCGAGCTTGTCGCCCATCCCGTTGTTAATTAGATATTCTCGAAGCTCTGCGGCCATCGTGAGTACCCACTCGATGCCGTTTTTGAGCGTATTCTTGTCTAAGTAAGCGATTGCAACTGTGATGTAGCCATCATCTTTGCGCTGCAAGTGTTGATTGCAGCAGTGATATTCAAATCGTTTGATATTTGGGTATAGAATCTGATAGCACTCGTGTTGCTTCGAATTTAGATACTCAGAGGCGGACATTCTGCCAGTCTTGTAGTCAATAGCCGTATCACCGTCTAGAACATCCAAAACACCAGACAAATAGCACCAGTCGTTGAGCTTGCGAACCTTTTTCGTGTTTAGCTCAAGTTGTGGAGATTTCAGCTTACGGCCGCCAAACCTTGCTGGCAGACGTCCAGTCCTTTTGGTCTCTTTTTCCCAAGCTTCGTGCTTCTTTTTGCCATACTCCATAGCCTCGGTAGCTTCAATCTCTACGCCAGCATACGGAGCAACAGCACGATCTATGTCACCACGTGCCCAGCTATTCAAGATAGAGTAACTGACACGAATTGGACCATACCCATCACTAGCCATTTTGCACCTCGCTAATTCTCACGGTTTTCTTACGGTGCACCTCCGCAATACCCCGTGGAAGCTTGTAGTTCTTAGCTTTGTATTCTTCGATAGCCTTAGAGTCCAAACTCCAAACAGTTTTCTTTGTCCAAAACTTTTCACGATGGAATTTGATCTCGCCAGTGTCTCGATATTTAGCGCCAGAAGCAGAGTAGTTAATCTTAATCTTGCTACCTTTAAGGCCAGTAAAATTAGGATTGAATTCTAGTGCCTGGCGCTCGATTTCACTTTTCAGATATTCGATAGCCCCGTCAACTTCTCTTTGGATTTCAAGTAGACGGACAATCGCATCTTCGGCTTTTGGATCGAAAATAATCCCTTCGCCGTCTTTTTCGAGCTTCAAAAGCTCGCCAGCGTTGACTTTGACAATCATGTCGCCACTAGTCGCCATCCTCACTCTCCAATTCTTCCGCTAGCTTCTCGGCATCCGACACGATTTCAGCCTCCTGCTCTTCAGTGAGCTCTGGCTTGCGTGTAGGATTGTCGTCATACTCGCCATCTACGGTCTGATCTTCTTTGATAGCCCTTTCGAGTTGAGTATTTAGCGGACCAAATTTTGATAATAAGAGTTTCAACACGGTCTTTTTGGCCATATCGTCAAAACTATCTTTCCAAAGACCAGTGCCATATTTGGCATAATTTTTGGAATACTTTTTGGCGTGAGCCTCAAGTTCTTCAGCAGTCATGTAAAGCGACTTCTCGAAGCCATTTAATAGCCTGAAATACGCCACGAAACCGCTTGTTTTGGCTTTTTCACGTTCCACTTGGCTCTCAATCCAGTCGAACTCAATTTCGCCACTTAGACGGTCAAATTTGACGATTTCGCCTTCTTTAACTTCCGAAGCATTGATAGTTTTGTAGAAACCAGAACGCTGCGCTAATTGGATAAACCCTTTGTAGCCCATCTGGAATTGGCAGACCTCACCATCCTTGTTTTTGTAGGGAATAAGGTATGCAAAACCTAGATTTTGGTTGATTGGTAGATCCATTGACGCTGCAATAAGAGCTGCAGAAACTACACTCTCTGGCTTGCAGTTATTCAACATTTTGTTAGCATTTGCTGCGGCCACTAGACTTGTCACAAATTGAGATGAGCGTTTACCGAGCAAATCATTTAGCCTTTTAGAAACGGCATCTTTCCTGACATATTGAGCGATAGAAAGCTGGTTATTTGCCATAGGCCTCCTCTCGCTTGAATACGCCATTGACGGCAAGGATAACGGCAAGTATAGCTAAAGCGACTAATTGTAGAGCGAAGCCATCAAATCCATTGCTCTCGCCACAGACAATCATTGCTGCTGGAATGCCTATTGCCAGGCTTAAAGTTGTTTTGAGTTGTTTAATCATATTGTTTCTCCCTTTGCGCTCGGCGAGCCTCGCAGTTGTACTCGCCGAACACCCATTAAGTTAATTTGCTTTTGGCCCTCAGTGACTTTTGTTTCTCACCCTCGTTAATCGTTGAGCGGTGTAGTGTCGATCACTATTTGTAAAGCCTATGAGGACAAAATCTGAGTCTTGAAGTTTCGCCCTCAATGAGCATTAAAAATAGGCCAGATGTTTCTGACCTATCATGTAAGATTATTTCGTGTTATAATAAAAACACGAAAGATTTTTCCATGATAGGAAAGAATCATGTAACTTTGTTTCTTCCGTGTTGTTAAAGAGAGTTTTGAAATTTCTTTCAATCTACCCTTATTCTAGCACAACCGCCATGATATGTCAAGCCCACCAAAACAGAGTGGCGCAGAAAAATCTGCAAACCACTCTGATTTTTTAGGCCGTTTGTGACGAGAATTTGTACCGATTAAAGTATTCGTTCAAGTGTCCCTCGAAGCTGTGGACATACCGTTCAGTAGTCGCAACATTAGAGTGACCTAGCATTTCTTTGGCAACTGGAAGCGGAGCCCCATTTTCCACTAGATCCGTAGCAAACGAGTGACGGAGTGAGTGCGGATGGAAGTTCATGTATCCTGCTTGGTAGAATGGTTTACGCATACGGTGTCTAATCTCTTCCACCGATAGATGGTGTTTTACGCCAGACTTAGTAGTTATTTCCCAGATATAATCCGTGATGCGCTCACGCTGAATCCAGTCGTCCAGGCGCTCTCTTGCTTCTTGGCTTAGATATGCTTCTCTTGCCTTCGAGCCCTTACCAATAAAGGTTACTCGCCTACCGTCTAGGTTCATAAGTCGCAAGTTGCGAAGCTCTGATATTCTTAGGCCACAATCAAAGCAAATCCTAATAAGCAGCCACTCTAGACGATCAGCATATCTCAATACCTGGCCTATCTGTTCTTTTGTATAGTGGACTCTACGAGGTGGCTGTTCCTTTTGTTTGACGATAAATCGAATCTTACAGTTTGGCATAGCTACCCCCATATCTTGAAAATAGTGCAGCATAGCAATAAGAGTAGTAAGCCTGGTGTTTACTGTCCTACCTGTGCATCCACGTGCCGTCTGCTCCATAACCCACTCATTTATTTGTTGGTTGGTGATTTCTTCGATACTGTTGATTTTGATACTATCTAGAAGTGATTTACAAACCCACTTTTTCCCACGGATTGTTTGCTCACTCATTCTGCGTACATTCTCGCAGTATTTGATGTACTCATCTAATTGTCTCTCAAACTTTTTCATATAACTCCTTATTTTGTCCTAAAGGGCGCCTCAGCTCGGCTCATCACAAAGCAAGAGCTGAGTGCGCCCGTGATTTAATTTTTAAAGATTTTTGCCAAAGCCTACTACTATTAGGTTTATTTAGGTTTATAGATGTAACATACGGTGTTACATCAAACAGAGGTGCGTTGATGTAACATACGGTGTTACATCAAATTGTCGTTTCCACATAGTTTTACACCTACTTTTCCACATAGTTTTCCACAATTAAGACTTGACAAATAAAAACAGAGGTACCTCCCAATACCTCCATTTTGAACTGTTGTATTATCTACAACAACACCTAAATTAGCTTGAACCCGATCCACGTTCTTCCACCACGTGCAACCCTGTCGACGACGATAAGTCCCTTGTCTTCTAGTTTCTTATTATATCGCCAAACCTTCATCCTATCTGCCCCTAAATCAAACCTAAAAACTTCAGATGGCACTCGGATAAAACCTAGTTTGTCTTTTTTGAAACGTTTGCGATAGTCTTTTAAAAGAGCGTACCAGAAGGCTAACTTTAAGTCGCCGTCAACTTTGGCCACATCTTGAAGGTCGAATGGAACTGGATACTTCTTTTTTGCACCCAAATCTACCTCCTTTGTGCTTAATGAGGGCGCTTTAAGAAAAGCTTTACCCTCCCACAAAATGTAGGAGGGTACGAAACTTCAAAACTCAGTATGTTTGCATTATATCGCAGATAGCTAAAATTGTCAATAATAACAGGGGTGGGGTGCTCTGATTCAAGCACGTAATATCGACACTAGTACTTTCCCAACGCAGAGGCTAACATTTACCTCTAAAGACACAACAACATCTGGTACTACGATTGTCACATATACCGCTCCTGAAAATGGGGTTTATCTAATATCGGCAAATGTCTGTTTCCAAAGAAATGGTGGGGATAACACGGAATTATTGCTTTGGTCAACACGTAATGGGGATAGTTTGGGCAATATAGGTGCTTATGTGGTAAATGATAACCGAAGAACGCCAGTAAGCGGAACATGGATCGTGAATGCCAGCAAAAACGATGTCATAAAAGTAGGGGCTACGTCTGTATATGGGAATATCTGGACACGTAGCGATTTCTCTGAAATATACATGACTCGAATCGCTTAGTCTAAGCTGGTTTTATCCCTATTGCCACCCAGTCGAAATTTATAGTCAGAGTTGAACCGAAGGCTTGATTGAGTACAACTTTAAAGTTTTCTGTATTTGCACCGTTTGTGACGCAAAGCTTTAAAGGAACCCATCCTTTTACTGTAACAACAATTTTGGGGTTCGAGGCAAATTTTACTCCATAGGATATAGCAGGCGTTTGTGTCTCTTGGTTGTTCGGGACACTGAGGGATCCAGATCCAAACGCAATTCTTATCCCACCGATGTCGAAATACGATGTTTTATTTCCGAATGAAGACTCATCCAAATTACGTGCTTGAATCACATCATCGCCGATTTTGTCGTACGAGCTAATCGCCCCTGTTCCGATTTTGGCTGAAGTGACTGAGCCATCGCCTAGTTTAGTGTTTGTTACGGCCCCAGTAGCAATCGTGCTTTCAGTGACTGCATTGTCTTTGAGCGCACCATTTTGCTTGTGAGATACCAAAATACCAGTGATTAGATCATCTAACCAACCAACAGTCGGGTTAAGCTCTACTCTATCACCAGAAGCGTTACCAGAGTCGGCAGCACCAGCTAATCTAGTCATATCTGTGATAGTATTGCCGTTTACGATGCCTTTCCAGTCGGTTTGGGTGGCCGTATCGATAGTGCCATCAGTGTTGACTTTGAAGGTAGAAAAATGTACAGGCGTATCTGTCGCCCAGCTGGACAAATCGTCGCAGCTCAAAGTTGAACCACCAGTCGATCGTGCGGCGGTCACTGTAGCAACAGCTGGGTAGCTCCCACTCATGTTGCTGGCTTTGTTAAAGTAATCTGTTATTGTTGCTGACATATCTTATTCTCCTTTCTATCAGCTTAAATCTTTTATTCCTATTGGTACGTGCTCCGCCACGACCGAGGAAATCTTATAATCTGTTCCAGGTTTCACAGTATGGATTGAGTAGGTAAACCACTGGATGTCTTCGTCGATCTCTACAATCTCATCTACGTATTCTTGAGAAGACTCTTGCGGATCGCCTGGCTCACTCCAACCTTTTAACCTTGGTGTCATATTGACAACTTGGCTCCAACCTCTAGCAGAGTAGCCTTCAGCTGGTAAGAGTGTTTGTTTGTATTTCATGGCGCCATCTTCGGTCATAGCTTCTACCTCGATAGCGATTTCGCCTTTTGGTTTTAAGAAGGTAAAGACGATTTGAATCAGCCTGGCCCACTCACGCCCGTCTTTTGAGAATTGCACCATACCAGAGCTCATATCTGTTTCAAATGGTACTCCGTCGTCAGATGTTGCAGTAGCACGGTCTAACTCGTAGATTTTGCCGTTCTTGCAGTACATAAGGAAGTGAGTATTGCCGCCATTGTCGTTGTACAGAGTCATCCACTTTACATCTAGATACCATGAGGCCATCCATGCGCCTTTTTGGTCTGGGTAGTACACCCACACTCTGTTATTCTCGGTCGAGCCTACAGGTAGAGCCCAGTAGATTTTACCTTCATAAGCAAGCCCTACAGCTTTACCCATAGCAGAGCTTTTGAGAAGCGCTATTTGATCTCGGATTGTTGTAGAGATTGTCCTGGTCGATAGCACGTTCTGGAGCGAAGGCATTGTGCCAGTAGTCTTAAATCCGTCTCTTGATGGGTAGAATAGCGAGTTATTGTAAGTCACTACAGCGTCTGGGCTATCTGTACCATCACGGCCAGAATCTTCAGTCGGAGACCAGACAACTCTTTGTTCGCCGCCATATTCCACGGTAGAGTAGCTAATCTGGAACCTACGGCCAGAACCGTTAGAGCCTTGAGTTAAAACCACCACTGTTGAATCGCCTTGTCCACGCCTAAATGGCATTACGGCGATTGGTACTTCCTTTGTACCAGAAGCCACAGTTGTATAGCCGCCACCATAGCCATCTGGTGAGAAGTCAATTTCATGGCCATAATCACCACCATGCCAGACGTAGTAAGGATT
>AUXO010758987.1_pt1 | contig 16540 bp, 8 predicted proteins | sample 768731 | NCBI WGS metagenome assembly AUXO01 (sample SAMN02715735, study PRJNA202380) | gut metagenome | biome: sheep rumen | host: Ovis aries | place: New Zealand: Palmerston North
CGACCCGGCACGCCGTAACGGTTCTGTGATGAGGTGGGTGGAAGTAAAGAAATAAGAAGGCGGTGAAGAGAGGAATATTCTTGATGATGTCGGTGGCTGCTCTTGCTGCCTTTGCACAAGAGAAAACCGAAGTGACTGCCTTTAGGCTGGCAGGCCCCTTTGCCGTGACGGAACCGTGGCATGCCGACACTGTAGATGTGGAAGGAAAGAGGTTCGACGACAAGTCGATGCTCGAACGCCTCAAGGCTGACACTAAACCCACTACCGAATACCGTGGGCAATTGATACCGTCGATTCCTGATAGCAAGAGTGTTGGAGTTCTCTCCTTCTATATCAACAACAGCAGCTACGTCAAAGGTAAGATAAGTGTCAAGGGATTAAAAAACTATAAACTGGTTATCGACGGTAGCAATTCTGACGGTGACATCGCGCTTGCACCCGAACATCACACAGTAGCACTGAAGTTCTTGTCACAGCCAAACGACACAGACTCTATCCATGTGACGATAGATGCCAGCCGTAAACTGGACTACACTCTCAGCGAAGAGCATCCATACGGCGTTCACGACCTTACCGACGGAAAACGAGTGCGTAACATTTCTCTCTCTGCCGATGGCAGCATCGCATTAGTATGTTATCAGGAGACAGCCAGAGGCGGCAAGAACTGGTGGACGTATGAACTGCGTGATGTCAGGAACGGAAAGCTCATATCAAACATTTATGGTAACCTGTCGTGGATGCCACATACGGTAGCGTTATATGACGACGCATGGGAAGCCGACAGACGCAATCTTTACAAAATAGATGCATTTAGCGGCGAGAGAACACTGATTGCCGCTGACTTGCCGAAGGGTAATATTACATTCAGCCCTAATGAGGATTATCTCATAATCAGCGCTGAAACAGAAGGACCTAAGGAAGACAAAGATGTGTTTCAAGTGTTGGAGATGGACGACCGCCAGCCAGGATGGCGCAAACGGGGGTATCTTATAAAATACGAAATTGCGTCAGGATTGGCGCAGCGCATCACCTTCGGCAACAAGGGAGAGTATCTTTACGATATATCGCGAGACGGACGCAAGCTGATTGTCGGCTCTTCGCATTCGCGACTCACAAAGCGTCCGACGACGGTGAGCGACGTGGTTATTATCGATGCACAGACACTGAAGGCAGACACTGTGTTCTTGTCGGAGGAGCATATTGGAGGAATAGAATTTGCACCAGACGGACGGCAACTGCTCATAAAAGGCAATCCCGAAGCATTCAATCGTATTGGATGTCAGTTGCCGGATGATGTCACACCAAGTATGATGGAAAACGAGCTGTTTCTCTACGACCTCGCAACAAGACAAGTGACACCGTTGACGAAGGATTTCAACCCCTCGGTAGAGAGTGTAGAATGGCTTGATGCTGATGGAAACATATATTTCTCGGCAGAAGACCGCGATTATATACGTTTGTACTCGCTCAATCCAAAGACGGGAAAGATTACGCAGATGGCAACACAGGGCGACTACGTCTATGGTCTCGGTATAGCGTCGAATGCGATGGCTATTTCATACCTTAGCTATGAGACCCTTGCTCCGGCATCGGCATACGTAATGAACCTAAAGACAGGAAAGAACACTCGCTTCTTCGACGGACATACGGCTCTGGGAACAGCACAGGTGGGTACATGCCGTGACTGGAATTTCAACAATTCGCGAGGCGATACCGTATATGGAAGACTTTATCTGCCAGCAGACTTCGATGAATCGAAGAAATATCCTATGATTGTGTATTATTACGGCGGATGCTCACCCGTGAGCCGATACTTCGAATCGCCGTATGCTCCACAGATGTGGAACTCGCTCGGCTATGTGGCATATATTCTTCAGCCCAGCGGTGCCACTGGATTCGGACAGGAGTGGGCTTCGCGACATGTTAACACTGCCGGTGAGGGACCGTCAGACGATATCATTGAAGGGACAAAGAAGATTTGCGAGGAGCATCACTTCATTGATGCCGAACATATAGGATGCATGGGGGCAAGCTATGGAGGATTCATGACGCAGTATCTCCAGACCAAGACCGACATCTTCGCTGCTGCCGTCAGCCATGCAGGTATATCCAATCACACCAGCTACTGGGGACAGGGCTACTGGGGATATAACTACAGCGAGGTGGCTATGGCAAACAGCTATCCTTGGAGTCATAAGCAGCTCTACGTTGACCGCAGCCCGCTGTTCAATGCCGACAAGATACACACTCCGCTGCTCCTGCTTCATGGCACTGCCGACACTAACGTGCCTATTATTGAAAGCTTGCAGATGTTTACGGCACTGAAGTTGCTCGGACGCGAGGTGGCTCTCGTGGAAGTGGAGGGCGAGAATCATGGCATACGCGACTATGGAAAGAAGATAAAATGGATTGCCACGCAGATGGCGTGGTTCCAGAAATGGCTTAAAGACGACCCATCATGGTGGGATGCGCTCTATCCGAAGCGCCATCTTTAATAGTAAGATACAATAACTAAATAACAATGAGATTATGAAGAGAGGAGAGAATGTGTACGGTAGCAGCCACTGGATTATGACGGCGGTGGCATTTTCTGTTTGCCTGTTGTCGTTAAACACTATTTCTGCACAGACATGGCCCGAATCGTCGCGACAGGCTAAGGCCGGCAGCCGATGGTGGGTGATGGGTTCGGCATGGGACAAGTCGAGTGTGGAACACCGCATCGCCGAATATGCCAAGGCTGGTATCGGAACGCTTGAGATTACACCTATATATAGTCTTAAGAAGCCATCAAATACCATCGGTTTTCTCACCGGCAGTTGGATGAGCGCTCTAAAGTATGTTGAGGATGCTGCCGAGGCGAACGGAGTGGATATTGATATGAACTGCGGTACAGGATGGCCATTTGGCGGACCTTCGGTAACTATCGACGAGGCAGCCGGCAAACTGGAATATGTCACAGGCGAGATTATGGGTGACGGAACTGCCACACAGACCTTTGACATAACACTCAACTCATCGGCACTGCCAAAACTCAACCGCGTGATGGCTTATCCTGGAAAAGGAAACAGCGGAAGCGTGCAGGACGTCACTCTGATGCTTGATGGAAACATTCTTCGATGGGTTGCACCTGAGGGCAAGTGGCGCATTATAGCCATATATAATTCGCACACGATGCAGAGCGTGAAGCGTGCTGCACCGGGAGGCGAGGGATATGTGCTCGACCATTTTGACTCGGCAGCCGTTGCCAACTATCTGAAACGGTTTGATGATGCTTTCTCTACGAGTGGAGTGCCGTACCCTAAATATTTCTTCAACGACTCATATGAGGTATATAATGCCGACTGGACTCCTAAGATGTTCGACGAGTTTTATAAGTATCGCGGCTATCGCTTAGAGGAGAATATGGACAAACTGCTCGGGTTTGCCACTGATGTCAACAAGCAAGTGCTCGCCGACTACCGCATGACACTACAGGACATGCTGCTCAACAATTTCACGCGACAGTGGACAACATGGGCTCATAGCCATGGTGTTAAGACTCGCAATCAGGCTCATGGCTCTCCGGGAAACTTGCTTGATTTTTATGCAGCAGTCGATATACCTGAGATAGAAGGCTTCGGACTTACCGACTTCGGTATTCGCGGATTGCGTACCGACCCTGGATTCACACGTGACAACTATAGCGATTTTGCAACGCTGAAGTATGCGTCGAGTGCAGCTCATGTCACAGGAAAGCAGTTGACGTCGAGTGAGACATTTACTTGGCTTACAGAGCATTTCCGTACGTCGCTCTCACAGATGAAACCCGATATGGATTTGATGTTCTGTGCCGGAGTGAACCATATATTCTTTCATGGCACCACATATACTCCCGATAATACGGCATGGCCAGGATGGAAGTTCTATGCTTCGATTGACATGAGTCCCACTAACTCCATCTGGCGTGACGCTCCGTCGATGATGCAGTATATGGAACGGTGTCAGAGTTTCCTGCAGAAAGGACAGCCCGACAACGACCTGCTTGTGTATGTGCCGTTCGTCAATGCCATGCATGGCAATATCGCCAACCGACTGCTTATGTTCTCTATCGACAATATTTCGGCAAAGATGGGAAACTTCACCGCAGCCGTATCAGCGATTGAAGAAGCCGGTCTTGACTGCGACTTCATCAGTGATGCTCAGCTGCTGGCTACCATTTCTGAGGGAGGTATGCTTAAAACCTCTGGCGGACAGACTTACTCAGCGCTTGTGGTACCTGTAAGCACCAACATGCCTGCGGAAACAAAAGCCTGTATCGACAATCTTGCTGCAGCGGGTGCCAACATCGTTTATAAATATGATGCTGCAACATTGTCATCAATTCCTAATATCAAGCCGGAACAGATGCGTACAGACTATGGATTACGCATGATACGTAGAAAGTATGACAACGGTTATATTTATTTCGTCTCAAATCTTCAAGCACACGATGTCTGCGGATATATGCCCCTTGGAGTGGGAAATCCTGCCGATGTGCTCTGCTACGATGCTATGACGGGTAGCATATACCGTCCGGTGAGAAATCAGAGTGGGGTAATGGTGGAACTGCGTTCTGGCGAGAGCATTATCATCGAAACACATGATACACCCGTTGCTGATGTTGAGACTGTCAGTGCTATGGCTGAATATAGTAGGATAGAACTTGGCGGAGAGTGGAATCTGTCGTTCATAGAAAGTTATCCTGAGGTTTCAGAGACATTTACTCTTAGTGATGGTGTTAAGACGTGGGAGAACCTCAGTGATGTCACAGGGCAGTTGATGGGAACTGGCGTGTATGAGAAGACTTTCACCATAGCTTCCGATGTTGCTGCTCTTGCCGATGGCGGTTGGAAGATCGATCTTGGCGACGTCCGCGAGAGCGCGCGAGTATATCTCAACGGCGAGTATGTCGGATGCGCTTGGGCTGCGCCGTTTGTGGTGCGCTGTGCTGCCACTGCAATACATGCGGGTGCAAACACCATCCGGATAGAAGTAACCAATCTGCCTGCTAACCGAATACGTCAGATGGATATAGATGGCAAGGAGTGGCGTATCTTCGGTGATGTGAATATTCTTGATGTCAAGGATGGAAATCTTAGCGTAAGCGGAATTACATCGTATGCCGACTGGCAGAAAATGCCGTCAGGACTGAACTCCACCGTTACAATAGCCCCATTGAAGAACACAAGGCGCATGTTGACGGCAAGACTGTCACACTTCGAAAAGTTCATGGATAGCAAATTCTATTATCCAGTCTATGAACTTTATACCGCTGATGTAATTAAGGATATTACTGTATCGGCAGTCGATGGCTCAACATATGCCGATGCCGACATTCGTTATACCGACGACGGATGTGCTTACTTGATGTTGAGAAAGTATTCTGATCAGAATCTCGTGGTAAAGTGCGTTAATGCTGACGGTCTGGAATACACCACGCTGCTTGAGGCACATGGACCTTATCAACTGAAACGCTCCGTCGATTTCACATCGAATGAAGCACCTGCTCCGGGATGGCAGGGTACTGCAACTGTGGCACCCAATGGCTTCACAGATAAGTTTCCATTCCGTCAAGGTAAAAAGTCTGGAAAGATTCTCACTGAGTATTATGACAGCCTCACCGTTAAAGCATCGGGCAACAGCACTTCTGTCGGCCTGTGGTATTACAACGGTGCCGGACTTCAGTTCTCTGTTGATGCTGAGCTGAGGATTACCGCTGACCCTGACGACGTATTCTCTCTCTCGTATCTTGTGGGCGAGACTGGTAATACGAAGGCATATAATGCTGCCGACTCTCTTGTTCAGACTATACCGGCCTCTGTCGATGGCTCAGCATTGTTCAAGGTGAATGGCCGCAATAAATTTCATATATACCGTTCGCTAAACGTATTTTCTCCCGCTGGCGACCCGTCGGCAATCCGCGATGTGCACACTGACGGCATGAGCAACGATTATGCTGTCGGACGAGATGTGTACTACAACCTCAACGGACAACGCGTTGCATTTCCGCAGAAGGGAATATACATAATCAATGGCAAAAAGGTATTAAAGAACAATTCTAATAAATGAATATTCTATAGTCTTTGACACTTCCAGGAAATCCTTGTTCTGCACGAGGAAGGTATTCAAGGGCGCTTACTGTCTGTTCGCTTCCAAAATCGATGACAATTAGATGGGGCGCCGTTGCCGATTTCTCCGTCTGCCAGTAGGTGCTTTCCTGAAGGTCGAAGACTTTGTCGAGGGTATTATTGCTACGCTCATTCTCATTAGAGGCGTAGTGTACTGTCCATGGTTCACGGGATATACGCTTGCCTTTGGCATCCTGTACGTATAGCTCTGCCACGGCCATGACGTTGCTGCCGTTGTGAGCCGACAGACACTCTATGGCTATGTAGCGTCCTTTATGAGGAGCTGAGAACTTCACCGTTTGCCAGCCGTTGCCTGATGAAAAGGAACCGACAGCGGCAGCCTTCATAGTTTGAATGTCGGGACGTTTCTTAATATCATTGTGCTTGGGAGCTTTCTCTATCTGTAGCTTATTCAGTTCGGGCGTAGTCTGTCCCCATACAACAGCTTCTTTCGGGCCAACCACGTCGAGCACGATGATTTCGTTCTTTCCCTTCTTCAGCCAGCAGCCGGGAACATAGAGCGTCTGTTGCGGGCCTATCGACCAGATGCGGCCCATAGCATGGCCATTCACATAGACCTGACCCTTGCCCCATGTCTCGAAATTGAGGAACGTGTCGCCCACTTTCTTCAGGTTGAAGTAGCCACGGTGGTAACCTGCTTTTAAGAAATCACCCTTGGCATTTGCGGGTACCTTAGTTTCAAATGCCTTTACTGCTGTTTGGTAATCGTCTGCAATAGCGGTATTCACCCACTCTTTTGGTTTTACACTAATCTCATATTTGTCTAAAACGCTGGTTATCGTCACATTGCCGATAATACCTTTGAAGTCTTTGATGGCACGACCGAAATTGATGCGTCCCATGCCTTCTACGATGATGGATAGTTCGGCATCTTTCCTTACAGGGGGCAGAGTGAGCGACTTCTCGTTTTTCACACGATCAATCTTGCCTATATATTTCCCGTCGATGAAAACTTGTGCGAAATCATGGAACTCGCCCGTAAGAACGCTCTGGGCTTTGATTTCAGGCAATATAGTGGTGTAGGTCATAGTACCCCAGCCCATATCCATTTCTTCGAAAGTCTTTGGCTCAGGTGATACAACAATCTGGTTTATGCCGCATATTAACGGCGCAAACTCCGTCAGCTCAAACTTGGGCACGGTGATAATCGGTGCGGCGGGCTTGGGAACAGTAGGCAGTTTCTTGTCGTGATACTTCTGCATCGTCTCGCGCAGTTCATAGTATTTAGGTGTTGCCAGTCCGTATTCGTTGATGGGGGCATCGTAGTCATATGAAGTGACATCAGGAGCGAATCCGGGGCTGTTAGCTCCTGCCCAGTGACCAAATGAAGTGCCGCCATGTGTCATGTAGAGTGAGAAACTTATGCCCTTGGAGAGCATCTCGTTGATACCATTAACCATTGCTTTGGCAGGACGAGTCTCGTGGCGAGCACCCCATTTGTCGAACCATCCGCTCCAGAACTCCGAACACATCAGTGGTGCATTTGGTCGCATACTGCGCAACTTCTCAAACTGCTTGTCGATATTGGCTCCTGTGCCAAAGTTCATTGTCCATACAAGGTCGTCAAGCCCGTTCTTGGTGAAGTTCGACGACCAGTCACACTGAAATAGTGTCATGTCGCTTCCATAGAGTGATCGCAAGCAGTCGCGAATTTCTGAGATGTAGGGTTTGTCCTCGCCGTAGGAACCATATTCATTTTCTACCTGAAGCATTATAATAGGACCGCCATGCGCTATTGTGAGTGGCGCAAGTTGTTCTGCGACCTTCTTTTCGAAGAGTTTTACACGCTCCATAAAAAAAGAATCGCGTTCGCGCAGACGGATGTCTTTCTTTTTCAATAGCCACCATGGCAGACCTCCCATCTCCCATTCGGCGCACACGTAGGGACCTGGCCGTACAATCACGTACATACCGTTTTTCTGTGCCAGACGGCAGAATTCAGCTACGTCGTTCTGTCCGGCGAAATCAAAATCACCTTCGCGTTGCTCGTGGATATTCCAGAATACATAGATGCACACAGTGTTCATTCCTAATGCCTTGCACATCTTTATGCGGTGGTCCCAGTAAGGACGTGGAATGCGAGGATAATGCATTTCGGCTGCCTTTACTATGAAGGGTTTATCGTTAAGTTGGAAAGTGTTCTTGCCGACAGTGAAAGACTCCGCCCATGTGGGGCTGATGGATAATGTAAAAAGGATAAAAGATAAACTTATCAGCAGTTTTTGCATATTATCTTAATTATTAATTATAAACTCTTATTTTCTAACGGCTCCTTTAAGCCAATTTATGTATGCAGAGACGTCCTCGTCATAGGAACGGTGGGGACCAATTTGATTACCTTCTGTGTCGATAATGACATAGAAAGGTTGGGTATTTGCCTTGAAACGCGAACGCTGGAAATAGCTCCACTTGTCGCCCAGGGTTTTCAACGTGCGCTCAACACCATTTTCTTTAACGGTGATAGTGCTGGCAAGTGGAGTCTTGTCGTCAACATAAAGTGATACAAGTACAAAGTCGTGCGTGAGCATTTTGGCTACTGTCGGGTCAGTCCAAACTGCAGCCTCCATTTTGCGGCAGTTGACACAGCCAAATCCTGTGAAATCGAGAACAAGCGGCTTGCCAACTTTGCGCGCAAAGGCAAGCCCCTCGTCGTAGTCGCGAAATTGTGCCTCGACAGACACCGTTGAATTGTCTCGATTGCCGGAAGCATTACGAAAGTCTTGTGTATATAAAGGAGGTGTGAATGCGCTGATGGCTTTCAGTGGAGCTCCCCACAACCCCGGTATCATATAAATTGTAAAGGCGAGCGGCAGAAGGGCAAGGAAAAATCTGGTTACACTGATATGTCTATCGTCGCTGTCGTGAGGGAATCGTATCCATCCCAGAAGATAGGCTCCTAACAGCGCGAAAATAACAATCCACAGAGATAGGAACACCTCGCGGTCGAGCAAGTGCCAGCCGTATGCGAGATCAGCAACCGACAGAAACTTCAATGCGAATGCCAGCTCAATGAATGCCAACGATACTTTTATCACGTTCATCCATCCGCCAGACTTCGGAACAGTTTTCAGTAGAGATGGAAAGACTGCGAATAATGTGAATGGAATAGCGAGTGCAACGGCAAAGCCCAGCATACCTGTTGTCGGCGCAAGAAGATTCCCCTGAGCTCCTACTGCCACAAGAAGAAACCCTATTATGGGGCCTGTACACGAAAAAGAAGTAATTACCAGGGTGAATGCCATTAGGAGAATTGACAAGTGAGTGCTGACGAGTGACATTTTTTCCGCCTTGGAATCTACTTTGGTTGACCACGAAGATGGTAGGGCTATTTCGAATGCTCCTAAGAACGATGCTGCGAATATAATCAGCAATAGTGCAAAGAGAATGTTGACCACTGCGTTTGTTGACATGGCATTAAGGGCACTTGCTCCAAAGATGAGAGTAACAGCTAATCCTAATAGGACGTAAATCATGACAATTGATACTCCGTATGTGAGAGCTTCTTTAACTGCCTTGTGGCGGCTTTTATTTCGTTTTAGGAAAAAAGACACCGTCATGGGTATTATTGGCCATACGCATGGTGTCAGCAATGCGAGAAATCCGCTGAGTAATCCTGCAAGAAACACTGACCACAGCGATGTGAAAGAGAACACATTGGACTTATTCGCCTCAATAGCTTCATTATACTCGTTGATTTTATTATCCTCGTTGAACTCATTATTCTCATAGATATCATTATCCTCGTGATTCTCATTAGTCTTATCAATATCTGTAGAGTCGGAATTATCTGTACTTGTCGGTATTGCTGTTTTTTCTTCCTTTGATTCAAGTTCTCCTTTAGTCGTAAACTGTACTTGTGACGGGGGCAGGCACGACTCATCGTTGCAAGCTCCATATTCAAGATAACAGTCGATAACATAGTTACGTGCAGTGAAACGTATCTTTTGGACGAAGGTGACACTTTGTTCAAAATATCTCAGTTCCATGCCGAATATAGCGTCCATATGCTTTATTTCAGTGCCACGATGTGAAAGATTGCCAATGGGCGATGCCCCTTCCATTCTGTTTATGTTGAACGATGCTTGAATGGGACCGTCGGCTCCGAGATTGTGAGAATATACATGCCATCCTTTATCTATGGTCGCAGTGAATAATATCTCAGCTTCATTGTCGTTCATAATGTTCATTTTCGATGTGAACCGTACTGGGTTTAGTACCTGTGCCATCGACACAGCTGAAACGAGCAGTAGAAAGAACTGTGATAGTAATTTCTTCATATATGGTGTTATTTTCCTAAAAACTTGGTGCTGAGATAATTGTTGAATGCTTCTTTATACATGTCACCGATGGGTAGGTAAGTATCGGCATCGATGATGACGCGATTTTTGTTCACCTCTTGAATTTTTTTCAGATTTACGATATAAGAACGATGGATGCGCATGAAATAATCTGGCAGGTGTTCTTCTAACTTCTTCATGGCAAGGAGTGCGATAATAGGTTTGGGCTGATTATCGATATGTATTTTCAGATACTCACTCATTCCTTCTACATATTCTATACTGCTGATGTTGACTCGAACCACCTTGTAGTCTGTTTTCAGATACAAAGTGTCATCATCGGTCGCGTTACCTGTCCTTGCTACCGCGGCGTTCATCATGTCGTAGCGTTGTTTTGCCTTGTTGGCTGCACGGCGGAAGTCGTCAAGTCCGAAAGGCTTTAACAAGTAATCCACGGCATCAACCCTATAGCTGTCGATGGCAAACTCCGAGTATGCCGTGGTAAATACAACGAGTGGTGGCGATGCAAGCGAGCGCACAAAGTCAAGACCGTTAAGATCTGGCATGTTGATGTCGGCAAATATTACATCTACAGCATCTTCATTGAGCAATTGCTTGGCTTCGACTGCACTACTGCATGTACTGACCAATTCAAGAAACGGTATCTTTGAGATATAGTTCTCAAGCTGCCTTAGAGCCAATGGCTCGTCATCGATGGCAATACATGTCATAATATCATTTCTGGTTTATTCAAAAATACCACCGTCAATCAGACCATAATGTCGGTCGTCTTTCGGGTAGTTGGAATTGATGTTAGGGTCGCGTTGTGGCTGCCAAGTGCGAACCTTTATTATAGGCTGGTCTGCATCATTGATGTCAACCATCAGGAACAGATATCCTGTGTCGGCATAGCTTGACGAGTAATAGTCCTGGTGAATCTGAATTCCAAAGAGCTCGCCTCCCTTGCCCATTTTGCTTACTTCGTTGTCGTAAAAGCGGATGTTTATGAACTCATTACTGGCAAAACACTTTTCGAGATTCTTGATGTACTGTTTCTTGTCGATACGGTTGTATTTCACCATTTTGTTGTCAAGGTACTTCTGGTTTTCGCCAGGTTTGCCCTTGGCCGTTTTCACCATGTGCCCAACGATTATGATTGCATCATCATCGAAGATACTCTTTATATAGTCGAGACGTTTAAGTGCGAATGCTGTTTTGTAGTTTTCCAAGAAGGTTGCTATCACCATTCTGACGGTATCGTTCCATGCCGTTCCATGCCGGTTGAAAATATCGTCACGAGCTACTTTGTCGAGTCCGAATGCAACGGTCTCGATGCGGTTGTCTTTATTGAATGTAAATGTTACATCTTCGACGAACGAGCGCTTGTTGTTTTTGAATTTAAACTTCATTGGAACGCTACGACAAATCACGCGGCCGTTCATGTCGTAGCATTTAATCTCTGGGTTGCCCATGATAGTAGCCTGACCATAGTTTATGAGCGACGTGAACATGTTATAGCCTTCGGGAGAAAACAGCGACTGAACCGAGGCGTAGTCTTTCTTTCTTATGGCAGTTACGATGCTCTCAATATCTTTGATATAGTTTTTTGGTTGTGCTACGCTGACAGCATGTGTAGCCACCGACATGTTTTTGACGGCTTCCTGATATACTGCCTGCGCTTTCTTCTGTTCCGACTTCTTTCCTGCGATAATCTTCGACTTTGCCTTTGGGAACTTGGTTCCGTTGAATACCTGCGATACCATCTGTAGTTCGTTGTCCTGATTCATTTGACCAGTGTATTCATACTCGTATGTTATGTCGAGTTTGCTCATGTCGGCACCCGGACGCATTTCTATTTCTGCAATACCGTCTTTTGCCGACTCAATGTTACTGAAGTTTTGGCCGTCCCAATAGTGGAAGTCCAGACTGGTAACAGGATTACCCTTGTATGTGAACAGAAGTCCTATCATATTCTCTTCAATGCTTGTCACTTCTCCCTTTACAAGACTTACGATGGAGTTAATCTGTTCGGGGATCCATACTGTCAGAGTAACGTCAATTCCGTCAACGCGGTATTTCATTGCATTGGGGTGCTGCAGAGACTTCAGAAGGCACAGCGCCCAGTAATAATTGCGCAGTGCATCGTCGATACGGCTTTCACGCTCGGCATTACGTGCACTTGCTATGTAACTCATAATGCGGTCTTCGCGTTCCTTGAACATACGCTGCACTTCGCTGGTCTTTATATATCTGAGTACATGTGCCTCTGGCTTTGTGCTTATTATCAGTTCGTGGGTGTTACTCAGATTTCCGTGGGCATAGGTTTTGACCACCGACTCCATGACAGAGTTAAAATCACCGCCCGCCGACGAATTGATTTCAGTCTCATCGATAGTGAATTCACTGCGCACGTTGACGCTAATCTTGCTGACAAGATTTGCCAATGCCTGTTGATTGGCATTGGCATAAGTGTCACCAAATCCCTCGCCCCATAGATATTCAGGGTCGTTCTTTATTTTCTCGGCCTTCTCTGCCGCCTCCTGTGCTTTCAGACATAGGGGTAGCAAAAGAAGCATAAGTATGAATGAGAATCTCTTCATTCGTCTTTGTCGTTATGTTTTGTTGGTGAAAGACGTGGGTTCGGATTGTCGCCGTTGTCAGGAGTTACATCAGGCCCAGGTTCCTGTCCTTGGTCTCTGCTATACTGATTTATGAACAGATTTACCTGCTGCGGATTCCGTGTGCCTGCCGTAACGATTACCACCGTCGGGCGCTCAATCTCACTTTCGTTAGGTTCGCAGAAAATTCTAAAAGTTCCGTCTCCCACACCCTGTTCAGGTTCTATATGAAGCCATTGACGTGATGCCTCAGGCAGATATATCCTCCATGCTGCATTGCATTTGACTGTGAACTCTCGTTCGCCACCGTAACCAGGGAATGGCTGTACCTCTGCCGGATCAACACTCAGGTTGATAAACGCCTTTCCATTTTGTGTGATGAGTATGTCCTGCGACCCTTCGCCGCTGACAAGAGCAGCAGTTATTGTAATATTTCGGTCAACGTCGTCCTGAATCTCGTCAGCGGTGACTGTGATATTGTTGATACCGCTGTTGCCGTTTAACTTTGACAAATGCAGCCAGTTGCAGGCATCGAGTCCGAGTATTTGCCACTTGTCGTTGCTTGAGATGGTGAAAGTCTGTGATTCGGTAGGCTCGGCAAGGAAGTTCATTGAGCGAGTATGTACATTGATGGCACCGCCTCCGAGAGTCTGTCGTACGTTTACTATTTCTCTCAGACCACCCGCAGTGGTAAGTGTCAGTAGTGCAGCACGCTCGCGAGTGCTTGTGTTCTGCGATGTCAGTACGACAATGGTTCCATTGCCGTCGCCTGAAAGCGGCTGTACTGTAAGGTCGGCCCATTCCGTGAGTGTTGAGTCGGGCGCCTTCTCCACATTTACAGTCCAATGACAGTCGGCCTTGACGTTGATGGCATATTCCGTCTGCGAAGCGGTCATAGTTATAGCCTTCTCTACATTGAGTAGTTCTGAGTGTGGCTCGGCAGTCAGTTCATCGTCCGACTTGCACGAGGTTATGGCGACGGCAAGTGCAAGCATTGGAAATACCACGTATAAAAATATTCTTTTTTTCATATCTTTCTATATAATAATGTGAAAATTAGAAGTTGAATATAACACCAATAGTGGTTTGGAATCCACCTGCACTGATGTCGCTTGCATCAGCAATGTTCTTGAAGTTGTAATCTTTCTGAACGGCAAACGACACTTCGGGCGCTGCAAAAAGATACAGACGTTGTATCGGTGCGTAGAGCAATTTTGCACCAATCGACAGACAACTGGCTGAAGCCTTGTCTCCGAAGAGATTTGTGCCGGTATTAACTGTTCCGGAAAGTCTCTCGATGGTGTAGCCTACCTGTGGCGTGAGTCCCAGACGGTTGGTCAACTCAAACTGATAGCCGTATTTTACAGCGAAGGTGCTGCGCTTGTAACTGATGCTGCTGAAATATGTGTCGAGACCGTCTGTGCTGTACCAGTGAACATCATCAGAGGCTGATATTCCGAAAGTGTAGCTCAGCTGGAGGTCATGTCTTTTAAATACTATGCCTGCCAGTGCGGAAATACCTCCGAGCGAACGTAGTGAATAGCCGGCGCCAAAATAAAAAGCTTTTGGCTTGATATACTTTATTTTTTCAAGTTTTACAGTATCCACGGTGGTCTGGTTGCGCACAACTGTGTATTCGTGGTTCTGACTTATATAACCCCGTTTCTGCATTTCGAGCTGATATGTTCCGATGGGAAGCGTATGGCTCTCGCTCAAGTCGATGGTAGATGTCCCGTTGTATGTTGCCTGTACATTGTCAGGACGTGTGAATATACGTAACCGACCTGTCCATGGCGTCGGTGGCGCAGCAGAAATGTTGTTCTGCTGTTGGGCTACCACAGTGAACGATGTTTTCTCTGGGTCGCAGTCAACCTTACGTGTTTCAACTACATAAGAGCCTTCGCGTAGCTGTGTCTGCCATGAACCGATACCCATGCGCTTTCCTTCAAACCATATTTCAGCATTTTTCTCTACGCTGATGTTTACATTGCCGAAGTGATCGCTCATGTCGCGCATGGCAATAGGAATGACGCGGGTTTTCTCGTCATCGTTGGTAGTGATGTAGATAGTGTCGCTTCCTTCGTGTCGGTCTTTGGCGGCACGTATGATATGACGTCCATAGTTGAGATATTTATTGTATATAGGAGCCTCGCCGCATGGCTCACCGTCGATGTATATCTCCGATTTTGCAACCTCTGATGTTATTGTCGTGTATCTGCCTGTACCGATGTCAATGAGCATTTCGTATGTACGTGCTCCCTCAACAGGAATGGGGTAGAAATAGTCGCGGTTTACTCCGAACAGCGGATGTCTAACGATAAGCTTCTGAGCCCGGCGTGGCACGTAAAGCCATATTTCTCCTGCGTGTTCCTCTGTAGCAACAATACCGAGCGAACCGCCGTCGAAGATGAATCCTCGCTCGGGTGTAACTATCTTGATGAGGGCGGCGGTCTCTCCGTTCTGGTCGGTCTTTGATGTACCGTGTGTGGTTGCCGTCAGGTCTGACTCAAGTAGCTTGAAATCAATAATCTTCAGTCCTTGTGCCATCATGCTTGTCACTGCAAGGAAGGAGATAATAGAAATAGAAAGAAGTCTTTTCATATTATGATATTTTTCGTTATCTGTTATAGCATTATTCGAGAAGTATCACCTGTGCGTGCTGGGTATCCACAATGTCCATCTGCATTCCCACAGGAGCGTCGAAATATGTCGGATCGCAGGCTGTGAAGTGCTTGTTGTTTACTATATAATAGTCGCCCGGCACTTCCTTGTTGAAACACACGGCAGTAGAAAGGTGAGCGTTGGGAGCCGGATAGAACACCAGTACCACCTTCAGTCCTACGAGGTCGCGCACCAGTCGGCTGAACAGAATAGAGCGGTCCTCACAGTCCTGATACGGATAGTAGAGCGTCTCCTCGGCGAAAAATGCACGGTCGCCACCCCATACCTTGTCGTCGTACTCGTATGTAAATCCGTTTTGTACAAGGTCGAGCAGCATACTTACCTGCTCAAGTTCATCCTTGCCTGCGAGATGACTCTTCAACTGTGGATACAGCGACTGTTTTACACTCTCGTCGAGCGGCGTATTGGCATACATTGCCCAACGGGTAAGGAAGTTGTCGTCGATCATCGATGTGGGATAGTCGTTGTAGAACTTGATTAGGTTCTTGTTTACGCTTACCGTTACCTGCAGGTCTGGATATTTGGTGCTTCGGTATGTGCGCTCGTCAGCCTTTTCGTATTTCAAATCCTGGCTCTTATCCATACACAGGTCGAGCGGTTTCTCGCCTTTGAAAGGCATGTCGCATATAGACATCGAACTGGGATTTCCCGTCAGCAGGAAGAACGATTTTTGGTCGAGGAAGTAGTAGTTTTTGTCGTATATATGGTGCTCGCTGCCATAGAGCAGGTACAGTTTGTCGTTGCTGCGTCCGATGCGCACCTGATATCCCGACTGGCAGTAAATGTATGCTGTGAA
>AUXO010512309.1_pt1 | contig 16536 bp, 19 predicted proteins | sample 768731 | NCBI WGS metagenome assembly AUXO01 (sample SAMN02715735, study PRJNA202380) | gut metagenome | biome: sheep rumen | host: Ovis aries | place: New Zealand: Palmerston North
AAAGGTAGCCATTATATATTTGAATGCCTAAAAAGCAATTGAGTGCTTACGCATGTTCAATCAAGAACAAAGCTGAAACCATCACAGGCGGCCTATACAGCCATGTGCCTTCAATGACATCTTCACCCTTATCTGAAACCAGCATTGATTGCAATACCCTCTCAAAAGATGTCAGTAGCTCGTTCCCTCTGAATGGAGTTAGATACTGATGGTTCTCAACAGTCAACCCTGGCAGTTTAAACGTACTGTTCTTGTAAAAGTCTGTATATACATCAAAATGTTTTGCCTTTAACAACTCATTCCCTAAGTTCCACGCCTCTTCGTGCGAGCGCAACACCCTATTATTATCGTTTTCGTTATGGTTATCGTTGAGTAAATAGCAATCCATATCCGAACTCACCCGATGATTCGGTTTAGGATAACACTCTGATACTATCCTTCCCTTCAGCACATAAGTTCGGATCGCATTCGCGTGAAATAAATTCGCCATATCCGTCGCCACCTCTTGGTGTAACTGATACGTCTGCTCCCCTTGCAGCACTTCACCAATCCATTCTAGCTTCAGCTGAACCGGCAAGTCATTTGTGCCATTCGTGGTATTCGTGTTCAATTTATCTATCCCATCCAACACAACCGCAGAAAGCCCTTGCTGGTCTGCAAGAGCTTTCATCTCTCCCCAATCCATCTGCTTTGGCAGCGAGATGTCTTCTGACACTCCGATACCTAATCTAACAAGATGCAGAAAAACGTCTCTCATCAAATTCTATCAATTCGTCCCGTCAAACGGATACATCGTTGCTGTTGCCTCGTTATTGATGTCTGCTCGCTTAATTACCTTCATCACGGTAATCCATATCACCTTAATGTCTGTCCACAACGTGCAGTGGTCAACATACCACACGTCCAATTTGAACTTCTCTGTCCAACTGATGGCATTACGTCCGTGACACTGCGCCCATCCGCTGATTCCTGGACGAACTTCATGACGACGCATCTGTTCCTTGCTGTATAATGGCAGATAACTCGGCAGTAAAGGTCTAGGACCAATCAAAGCCATATCCCCTTTCAAAACATTAATCAACTGTGGCAGTTCATCAATAGACGTTGAACGGACAAACCTTCCGACTTTCGTCAGTCGCTGTGCATCAGGCAGCAATTTCCCGTTAGCATCCCGCTCATCAGTCATTGTCTTAAACTTGATAACCTTAAATATCTTGGCATCCTTGCCAGGCCTGTCTTGCGTGAAGAACGCACCAGCCCCTTTGTTGGCAAAATGCAGCCAGATGGTGATGATTATCAGAAACCATCCAATCAGTAGCAGTGCTATCAATGATATAAGGAAATCAAATACCCTCTTGAAAAAATGCTTATACATTCTCTAATTCTCAAATTCTTGACAAAAAACTATTCTATTGCACTCTTGATAGTATCCACAATGTATCTCACATCCTCGTCCGTCACATACGGACCTGCAGGCAGGCACATGCCTATCTTGAAGATGCTTTCCGATACCCCATTCACATAAGCAACACTATTGTCAAAGGTCTCACAGTAGAACCCTTCACCCTGAACCATTAACCGTGAACCCTTGCGGTAGCAAGGCTGTTTGTGCATGGGTTTCCAAACAGGACGAGCTTCTATTCCAGCCTGATCCATCAACACACGTAATGCCTCTACATTCGCGTTCGGTTCGCAATCTGTATGAGCACTGTCTGCAATATGGATAACTCCAGCGGCACCTCCTACAGCACCCTTCACAATGGTCTTATAGGCATTCTCCTGACCTTTGATACGGACGTTTTCATCTATCGTGATAGTACACAGCCAATAGTTTGAATCATACATCGGTACTTCAACACCTTGAACTTTGAATCCTGAACCTTGAACCGGCTGTGAGTGCACGGTTATACCGGGGACTCCAGCCAATAGTTCTTCATAAATCTTCTGCACGTGCTTATGATGCTCCAGATGATCATTCACCACAGTCATCTGTCCACGACCAATACCGGCACAAATGTTACTCATACGGTAGTTATACCCAATCTTCTCGTGCTGGTAATACGGATAGCTCTCGCGATACTGAGTGGCATACATCATAATCTCACGCCACTCACCCTCGTTCTCGGTAATCAATGCACCACCACCCGAAGTGGTAATCATCTTATTTCCATTAAAGCTTAGCACGCCATACTTACCGAACGTACCCAGTACCTGGCCATTAAACTTTGATCCAAATCCCTCAGCCGCATCCTCAACAACAGGTATTCCATAGCGGTTGGCTATCTCCATAATTTTGTCTGCCTTGTAGGGCATGCCATACAGAGCCACAGGAACAATAGCCGCAGGTTTCTTACCTGTCTTGGCAATTCTATCCTTAATAGCCTCTTCCAACAGCTCTGGATCTATATTCCATGTATCTGGCTCAGAGTCTATCATAATAGGTGTTGCCCCAAGATAAGTTATTGGGTGAGTGGATGCGCAGAAGGTAAAACTCTGTACCAGCACCTCGTCACCAGCCTTCACACCAGCCGACAACAGGCCAAGATGAACCGCTGCCGTACCACTTGAAAGAGCCACAACCCTCTTATCCTGCCCTACAAATTTCTCAAGGTCAGCTTCAAAGCCGTTCACATTCGGTCCCAAGGGTACAACCCAATTGGTATCAAAGGCTTCCTTGATATACTTCTGTTCCAGTCCTGCCTCGCTCATGTGAGCCAGACATAAATAAATTCGCTTATTATTTGCCATCACTAAAACTTAATTATTATTCAAAGGCTGATGGTGGTTCCACCAGCCTTTCGTTGCATTGCTGCAACTATTGAGTCAAAAAAGAGTTTCTATTGCATTGATTTCTGGATTCGACCTATCAATCCCGTCAGTACCTGTCCTGGCCCGCACTCAACATATTCCGTCATCCCGTCGTTAATCATATTGATAACACTTTGCGTCCAGCGCACGGGTGAAGTCAGTTGCTTCAGAAGATTCTCTTTGATTTCAACGGGGTCAGTATGCGGCATCGCATCCACATTCTGATAAACTGGGCAATGTGGCTTGCTAACGGGCGCTTTCTCGATAGCGGCTGCCAGTTCTACACGTGCCATTTCCATCAGTGGTGAATGGAATGCACCACCTACTGCCAACGGTAATGCACGTTTTGCTCCAGCCTCTTTAAGTTTAGCGCAAGCTTCTTTCACAGCCTCCACGTTACCCGAAATCACCACCTGCCCAGGGCTATTATAGTTGGCAGGTACAACAACATTGCCTTCAGAACATATCTCAGCGCAAACCTGCTCAATGGTCTCATCCGGCAGGCCAATGATAGCGGCCATTGTGGAAGGTGCTGCCTCACAAGCTTTCTGCATAGCCATAGCACGGGCATATACCAACCTCAATCCATCTTCAAATGTCAACGCTCCTGCTGCCACCAATGCAGAAAACTCACCCAATGAATGTCCAGCCACCATATCCGGATTGAAATCATCCATACACAGTGCACTAATCACCGAGTGCAGGAACACCGCAGGTTGTGTCACCTTGGTCTGGCGCAGGTCTTCGTCCGTGCCGCCAAACATAATTTCAGTAATCTTATACCCAAGGACTTCGTCTGCCTTGTCAAAGAACAGCCTTGCCCGTGCATTACTCTCATAGAGGTCTTTGCCCATCCCAACGAACTGAGCTCCCTGACCAGGGAATACGTATGCTTTCGCCATATTTCTTTTAAATTTATTTCTTCCACAAATCATACGGAAATACCTCCATCAATTTCTCTTGCAACGGCTTTAAGTCGGGCAATGGTAGTGGATCCGTGTCCAAGGCATCTTCTACTGATGTCGGGACTTTATTCAACTCCCTGCCGGTACTTCCATAGTAATCTCTATACTTAAAGTCAATGTCTTTCCCAATTCCTCTGTACCACACAGATGGCACCCCGTATGCGTCTGCCAATATCACTCCGTGTAGCAAGGAACTAATAATCAACTTGCTCTGCACAATTTGGTCTATAACACCTTTATAGTTATCGGTATTCATACTAATAATATGTGCATCGGGGTATTTCTCTCGGATCCCCTCTTCCGTAACCAATTATGGGATAATGGAAACTTCGTATTTTTGCCCCCCAACTTTCTTCTCCATCTACATTATAAATCAACGGCATTAGTATGGCGGGGTCTCCATATACTGCTGGGCATTGATGTCCATGTTTTGTCAGATAGTTGCGCGTCAACAGCCCTCTAACAGCCCTGATGTCCAGTTTCCTGAACCAACTCCGCTGGAAAAACCTACGGAACCATTGGGGCAATTCTCGCTCTACGCCAGAACCCCAAACCGTCATGTTCTGGTAGGATTTCACAGCCCCGGAACCTACAGTCAGCAGATGTTTTTTCTTCTCCACATAGCCATCAAGAGAAAGTCCCCGTTGATGCAGCATCCAGTTTGTCACGACAAGTCCCAGGTAATCACCAAGGTTATAGGGATTCCTTGTGTCATCAGCACCGATATGACCGTTCTGCTTCATATCCGACACATGAAGGTTTACACGATGCTCCTGTGCTTTCACGTTGGGGAAATACAGAATAATATTGTCCGCGTTAATTATACTTTTTGCCTCGTCAAGGACTTTCTTGATGATCATGTCTTTTCTTATTTGAGATTGTAATAATCCTCTGGACTGTTGATGATACCTTCTTCGAAGATCTCGTCTGTTTCTATGATGGGCAGGATGTCTTTCGGACTGATTTTTGCAGAACATACGCCCCAGCTCAGACCAACGCCAAAGCCACTCATAAGGACATCAATATTCTTGTTTTCTGACGTTTCACCATAAGTATCACCTAAGACAATGGGGATTGATGCTGCTGAAGTGTTACCATATCTGTCCAAACTGATAGGCATCTTGGATGGGTCACACTTTAGTTTCTTACATAACATCTGAAGAATGAACTTATTTGCCTGATGAACAGCTATACAGTCAAAATCGTCAACTGTTTTCTCTGTTTTGGCAAAATATTCTTTAAAGGTCTTTGGAACGTCAGAAATTGTAAATGCAAACACATCCTCGCCTCTCATCATTACATTGTACAGAGATCGCTTATTACCATCCTGCCACACAAATTCATCCTTGGGCGCATTGGGGTTGCGGAATCCACCTCCAGGCAAGATAATTGCATTGTAGCCTCCGCCAAATGACTTACAGATACCACTGATTCCGAACTCTTCGCCTTCCCCTTTTTCCAAAAGGAAAGCACCACCAGCCTCACCAATCAGCATACACGATGATTTGTCATCGGGATTGGTTATTTTCTGTGGTGTCTCACCAACTAACAGCAAAGCACGATTGATATCGGATGTTTCCATCATGGATCCTACAGCATAGAGACCGTATGGGACAGCAGAACATGCCAAACTTATATCGAAGGCCGCACAGTTCTTCTCTAATCCCAATCGCTTATGCAGCACACATGCTGTAGCCGGTCGCCAATAGTCCTTCGAGTGCGCAACGAAGACAAGTGCGCCTATAGTCGAACGGTCTATGTTTTTCTGAGCAATAATATTTTCAGCCGCTGCAAAAGCCAAGTCTGATGCTGTTTGATGCTCCCGGGTTTTTCTAAATTGTTGAACGCCAGTCTGAGCCTTATACTTTTCTACGTAATCAGCACCGAATTTATCTGCGAAACTTTCCAGTTTCACCACTTCCATAGGTACCGCAGAGGCTACTGCGGCAATCTTAATATGAGGTAAATTATAAAATGCCATCGTTTTTTAATATAATCAAACTAAACCACGCCCTCCGTCAACAGGGAGGTTAACACCCGTTATCCAACCGGAAGCATCTGAAAGAAGATAAATCATTGCCCATGCAACGTCTTGAGGCACTCCAAACCGACCAAGAGGATAAAGTTCCATTGTTTTCTTTAGTTGATCGTCGGTAATCGTACCTGAAGCCAATATCTGTGAATCGACCATCGCTGGGCACACGGCATTGACTCGGATGTTCTTTGCTGCAAGCTCCTTTGCTGCCCCTTGTATAAAGGCACTGATGGCCCCCTTACTGCAGGCATACATCGTATTGCCTACAGATATCATTCCTAAGCCGGCCAAAGAACTTGTAAATACCACCGATGCTCCCGATTTCAGTTTCTTTTTCTTAACAAGATATTTCAAAATCAAAACTGGGGAAATAGTATTTACCTGCATAATATTCTGAAAGACATTCTCGTCAATAAAAGGGATTGGCTGAATGATCGTAAATCCCGCATTATTTATAACGCCTTGAACCTCTGGCAGACTGTCCACAAGCGTTTTTACGGCTCCTTGTTCGTTCAGGTCGCAGATTCGCATTTCGTGCCCGTCTCCTTCTAATAGGGAAAGTGTCTCTTTCAGACGCTCTTCATTCCTGGCAGTAACGATAACCTTGGCACCCATTTTCGAACACTCAATGGCCGCTCCCTTTCCAATACCCGACGAGGCACCGGTAACAAGTATTGTTTTCCCTTCGAGGGAAAAAGGATTATAGTTCATATCCATTTCTCTTCTTTGTTTACTTCTACTTCTACTAATTTTGACAATATAAGATCATTTGTGCTAAAGGCAACTGTTCCCCATGACAGGCCAACTCCAAAACCGCAACAAATAAACTTGCGATGACCATCAACTTTGCCATTTAACTGTGTAACAATGTCCAATGGCACTGACGCGGAAGATGTATTGCCAAAAAACTCCAAACAGTTAGGCACTTTTTCGGGGTCCAGTTTCAACTTTTTGACAATCATGTTGTTCATCTTCATATTGGCCTGATGAAGGACATAATAGTCCGCATCTTGATAGTCAATGCTAAAGTGTTCAGAAAGTTGTTTTACAGACTTAGGAACAGTAGAGATGCCAAAAGCAAATACATCCATTCCTTTCATACGACTGTATAACCGATTTATCTTGCGCCCATTGAAGTCTTCCATCTCCAACGATTTTGCTGTAAACTGGTTGCGGCTGCCACCATCAGGAATAATAATAGCATCATATCCGCTGCCATCAGTTCCAAAATGAAATTTAAAACCTTCAGCGCCTTCGTCATAGGTCAAGGCAGTAGCCGTTCCGGCATAGCCAAACAGGGGCTCATCATACTGAACCCTCCGTTTGGCTTCACCGCACAATAGCAATGCCTTTTTGATGCAACCGTTCTGAAGCAATGAGCTGACAACACTCAGTCCATAGACCCACCCAGAGCATCCCAAAGACAAGTCAATTGCATAACATTCTTTCCGAAGTCCCAAACGCTCCTGTATAATGCACGCAGTCGCAGGCAGTATATAGTCATGCGTCTGAGAAACAAACACCACAGCATCAACATCTTGCGAACTCCAGTTCAAATCTTCCATCAACTGTTTTGCTGCTGGAACACAAAGGTCTGAAGCTGTCAGATCGTCAATTCTACGCTCCCTGACCCCCGTTGATTCAACAAATGCTTCGGGTGTGTAGTCAGAAGAATAATTATTAAATTCCTTGATATTGTCTATCACCCGACGAGGTACGCCCGCGCTAATGCCTTTTATCGAGACGTTTCGAACTTCTATAAATGCCATCTTACATCTTGTTTTTTACAATGTTGAACAAATCCTCGATAGTTACTGCTGCACTCATATCGTCACCTTTCAGCGTTACATCATACTCTTCATTTATCATGGCAATGATTGAAAGCGCTATGAGCGATGAGTATTCGTCCAAATCGTGAAACACAGTTTCGGGGGTGAAAACACTTGCATCGGTCTCGTCGAACTGCTCGGCAAAATTCTGAATAAATTCTTTAATTTCCATAATAATAAAAAATTTAAATGTGATTATTAATAATTACTTTTACTGATTTATTGGTTTAAGAATAAGGGTCTTTGACAGGTCACAAGCCGCACTGCCCCATGACAGACCTACACCGTAGCCTGCCACCACAACCTTGTGCCAACTGCTTGTGTCAACGCCTTCAGCTCTGTGGGGCCAGTCAGTCAAGACCATCGGGACAGTTGTCGGGCCGGTATTACCAAAGTTCTGTATATCAAAAGGTGCACGTTCGGGATGTGCCAACTTCAATTTCTTGCGCATAAAGTCAACGGTGATTTTCGTTGCCTGGTGTAGTCCGAAGAAATCCACATCGTCCTTGTCCCAGCCCATCAACTCAATAACTGTCTTGATAGTTTTGGGGCCTACCGATACAATAAAACTAAACACGTCGTCACCGCTCATCGACGGATCGGGTTCATAATCGGGCTTTGTATTCTCCGGAAACTTTCTGAAACCCATCCTGTCGTTCAGTACCGTGGTATAATTATAACCATCTGAGCAAATGTGGAACCCCATACGGCTACTACCTTTACTTATAAGTGTGGCTGAACCGGCATCACCGAATACCATTAATGATGAGCGGTTGTTTTGGTCAACCAGCTTTGAATTTGTGTCTCCAGCCATAAGCAAAACATTCTTGCAAGCTCCAGAGTTGATTAATATGGCTGCTTGAAACAATCCATAGATATAACCACTGCAACCATAAGAGATATCAAAACAAACACAGTCTTCTTTCAATCCGAGTTTTCCTTGCAGCACACACGAAGTTGCCGGATTATAGTAGTCCATGGTTTGTGATACAAAAACTACGCCATCTATTTCACTTCTTTCTATCCGTGTCGCTTCAAACAGATTATTGGCAGCTTTCTCACACAGGTCTGCTGTCGTTTCGTGTTCCGCAGCAACATGCAGACGTTCAATGCCACTGCCTTTTATTGTGTCCTCTACTGCTTTTTCGCCAAATTTTTCTTTCAGCGAAGACATCTCCAGAACTTTTTCCGGCAGGCATGTCGCTATACACTTGATATCAATATTTTCTATCAGGCATTTCATTTTTTCAATTGTTAAAATAATTATTATAATACTCTTTTGTTTCTCCTAATTGGAACGGCTCTCCATGTCCCGGATATATGATTGTATCTTCTGGATAGTGTTGATAAATATTATATATGCTAGCCTTCAACTCTTCTTTCGAAGCACCGTATTTCTTTTTCAGAAAAGGCTTGGTCTTATACAATATTGTATCTCCGGAAAACAGACAACCACCAATCTCAATGCACACTCCTTTGTCTGTATGTCCTGGTGTCATTATGAAGTGGACAATTATACGGTTCCACTCCATAATTCCATCAATATCTTCAACAAGTATGTCAATTTTAGGTATCTGATAATACTCGTCAGAATTATAGTACATCTGGTTGAAATAGTTCCAGGGCTTCATCACCCACTCTGCACAGAGCCTTGTAGCCACCACTTTGGCAGACGGGAATGCATCTGTCAGGTAATTCACCCCCCAGCAATGGTCAAAATGTTCATGGGTCAGCAGGATGTAGTCCGGTACAAGTCCGTGAGCTTGGATATAATCCCGCAGCTCCGGCTCTTCTTTCGATCCGGGGTCAATAACCAAGCAACGCCCCAGAACCTCGTCTTCCAACAGATAAGTGACCGAAGGCACCGGGGTGTTGATGAACCGTTTTACCTTGATGCTATTGTAGAGTATATCCTCCATCGATAGTAAATATGCTGCCTGTCACCCAACGCGCCGCATCGGATAGCAGGTAAATACAACCATTGGCAATATCACTTGGCGTTCCGAATCCAAGCGGATGGCGCTCTGCGTAAAACTTCAGGAAGGCATCTTCCTCAATGGCACCGCTGCTCAGGATGCTTGAAGGCACAAAACCAGGCTGGATACAATTCACACGGATATTCTGTTTAGACACTTCCAGCGCCATTGCCTTGGCAAAGGAATTCACGGCACCTTTGGTTGCAGAATAGAGCGAGTTACCCACCTTCACGTTGAACGTCGATACAGAGGAGATGAACACCACAGAGCCACCATGATTCAGTTTTTTCTTCTTCAACAGGCGACTACAAATCTTAATGTCGCCCATGATGTTGGCATTGAAGATTTCATTCATGGCCTCCTCACTGATATTCTTCACTGGCATAGTCTTTATGATACCGGCACAAAGCACGACACCATCTACGGCAGGTAAGGAATCTACCAACGCATTGATGTCATCCGTGTTGCACAAGTCTGCCTGGTGTATTACATGTCCTTCGCCTTTCATCTGCGAGAGGGTCTCATTCAGACGTTCTTCGTTGCGGGCGGTCAGGTGTACTGTCGCACCCATCTTGGACAGGTCGATGCAGACACCACGTCCTATACCCGACGAGGCACCTGTAACTAAGATATTTTTCCCTTCCAGGGAGAATGGATTATTCATAATCTTACAAATACATTAAGTCTGGAACTAAAATACCACCATGAGTCTTTATCTGGGCCACACCGAGGGAGAATCCAACACCTATGGTTGCAGCAAGCATATTCAGTTCACGGTCATGCAATTGCTTCTGCAATTCTGTCACCATTAGTAATGGGATAGTTGCACCGCTCGTGTTGCCAAACTCTTGAATATTGTACGGCACCTTCTCCGGCGGGAACTTCAGTTTCTTACGCAGTTTCTCGCAGAGGAACTTGTTGGCCTGATGCAGCAGCAGATAGTCCACATCGTCAGGCTCAATGTTGAACTTCTCGCGCATCTCTGCATACACCTTGGGAATGAAGTGGGTTCCGTAGGAGAACACCTCGTCTCCAATCATCTTCTCATGCAGTCGGGTACGACGGATACCGTTGCCACAATCCTCCATAATGAACGACTTCTCGTTCACAGGATTGCGTGAACCACCATCGGGCAGAATCACGAACTCACGCCCCGATCCGTCCGACATATAGGTTATGTTTATTTCATCTTTTGAAGTGGGGTCATACTCAACAGCTGTTACCGTTCCTGCATCACCAAGGAGGAGTTTCATACTGCGATCCTCGGGGCTTGCGTACTCTGACTGAGTGTTACCCACCATCAGAAGTCCCTTACGGAAACAGCCTGATGCCATCATGTTGCCCATTACGCCAAGACCAACCAAAAAGCCAGAACACCCAAGGGTGATGTCAAAAGCCAGACACGAGGTGGGAATGCCCATCTTGTCCTGAAGCACGATGCCAGTAGCGGGCAGTTTATAGTCAGTGGTATGCGACACGAAAATGAGCAAGTCAATCTCGTTCTTGTCCCAGTTCAGGTCTGAGAGCAGCTTCTCTGCGGCCTTCTGGCATAGGTCCGAGGTGCAGATGCTCCCGTCATGAATGGCGCAGTGGCGGCGCTCCACACCAGTTGCATTGATATATTTCTGTATTTCTTCTGGAGTCATGCCTGGATAGTTCTTATTCTCTTCTACACGCTCAGGCACACATCCTGCCATACCTTTAATGGCTATGTTTTTTATACTAATTGATGCCATATTACATAAAATGGAATAGTTTTCTGATTTTGAAAGAAAGGAGGCACACGCTTTTAGCGTGCACTCCTTTCTGCTTTTTACTTCGACTCTACCAGTTTGAAGAGTTCTTCAATGGTGTTGCAACTGCGCAGGTCAGCACCTGTCAAGCGCTTGTCCATCTCGTCGTCAACCATAGAGATAATTGAGAGAGCCACTAATGATCCCCACTCGTCCAGTTCCTTGTAGTTGGTTTCTGGCTTGAAGGTCTCTTCGGGGGTGTCGTCAAACTCGGCAGCAAATGCCTTTACAAATTCATCTAATGTCATTGCTTTAAAATTTTTAAATGTGAATACTAAGAAAACTATTCTTTAACGATTGCGAAATCTTGTACTTTTCCTTCATAAACTGGGGTGTGAACCAGCGATGTCACCAGGGCATCAGGCTTCATGCGCTTCACTATCTTCTGGAGCGTATCGTCGGTACCGCATTCATAAAATTCCCTCACGCCATCCTCATACATACGGTTGGTTATCGTAGTCCACTGCACAGGGTAGGTCATCAGCTTGATTTGATTGTCCAGAATCTCTTGGGCATCTGTGTGGGGCTGTCCGTCTGCATCCTGATAGATGGGGATACGAGCGTCATTAAAATGGAGCTTCTTCAATTCTTCACCTAAAATGGCACCTTCTTCTGCAGAGTTGGGAGAATGACCCACGCCCTTCTGCGGCAATACCAAGGCACGCTTGGCACCCATCTCCTTGAATACCTTGCAGGCTTTTTTCACCGTGCCCCTGGCTCCTGTAATCACCAGTTGGCCGGGGCCGTTATAGTTGGCTATATACAGGCTTTCACCATCCTCATCACCTACTCGCTTAATCACGTCGAGCACCTGTTCTTCGGGAATACCGATGATGGCACCCATGGCACTGGGGTGTTTTTGGAAAGCCTCATAGAACACCTGACCACGTGTCTTGATAAACTTGACACCTTCCTCAAAAGACAGAACGCCAGAAGTGACCAGTGCTGCATATTCACCCAGCGAATGACCGGCTACGCAGTCGGGCTTCACTTCGTCCTGACCCATTGCCAGCGCACACTCGTAGATGAACACGCCCATCTGAGTATAGCGGGTGTCCATCAGCAAGTCTTCCGATGCCGTAAACAACGTATCTGTGAATCGTTCGCCTAAAATATCATTGGCCTGTTCAAAAATCTCTCTCGCTTTAGGGAAGTTCTCATACAAGTCCTTACCCATTCCTTCCTTCTGGCACCCTTGGCCAGGAAATAAAAATGCTTTCATACTTATTTTAACTGTAAATTATTTAAATTAACGACTGACCTCCGTCCACTATCATGTCGGTACCTGTAATCCACTTAGCAACATCTGACAGCAGAAAAACAGAAGCATAAGCAATGTCATCTGTTTCTCCCATGCCCAATGGAAATCTCTCCATCTCAGCCCTCTGCTGTTCCACGGTCAAAGCTCCTTCTCTCACGCCCTCATCACGTCTGACAATGCCCGGGTGGATGCAGTTTACACGGATTTTCTTGGCTCCGACCTCTGTTGCCAGTACCTTTGAGAACGAATTGATGGCACCCTTGGTGGCAGAATATAGCGAATTACCTTTATAGGGCCGCATGGAGGCTACCGATGAAATGAACACTATCGACCCACCACTTGCCAACCTCTTTTTCTTCAGCAGTTTCTGTACAATGTCAAAATTGGCAAAGGTGTTTGTGTTGAACATATCCTGCACCAGTTCCCGCTTGATGTTCTTGACAGGTGTGCTGTCAAACCTCGCGGCACAGAGCACCACACCATCTAAAACGGGCAAACTTTCCACAAGATTGGCTATGGATTCTGCATCCGACAAGTCAACAGCATAATACTGATGACCTTCACCCTGCATTTCTGCTACCGTAGCCTTCATGCGCTCCTCATCGCGGGCAGCCACCATCACCTTTGCACCCATGTCAGCACATCTGATGGCTATCTTTTTACCTATGTTTGAGGAAGAGCCTGTTACCAGGATGGTCTTCCCCTCTAATGAAAACGGATTATTCATCATTTCTTAAAAGATCACTCTTGCCGGATTGCCAAACACAGTCTGACCCGGCTTAACATTCTTAATCACAAAACTCATGGCACCCACTGTCGAACCATCGCCCAATTTGACATCGTGATTCACTACCGATGAGGTATGCACACATACGTCTTTACCAACCTTCACCCCGGCAATCAGCACCACATTGCAGTCGATGCGGGCAAAATCGCCCACCACCACATCATGCCCTATAGTACACTTACTCTGGAGCAGGCAGAAATCTCCAATGGTAGTCTCCACGCCTACACCTACGTATGAACTCAGCATACAACCTTTGCCAATCTTTGTGTCAGGAGACACCTGTGCTGTGGGGTGTATAAGGGTGATGAAATCTCCGCCTTTGTCCAGGATCTTCTGGATACAGAGTTTCTTTGCTTTGATATCGCCAATTGAGTTGAAGAACACATCGTCCTCCTCAATCTGGTAGCCGTCCATGCTTCCCAACACCGGAGGATAACCTGGAAAATCCTTCATAGCATCTGGATTATCATCCAAGAACCCCTTGATGTCGTACTCTTTACCATAACCATTACAGGACTTGGCAAACGACAGTACCTGCCGTCCCATCCCTCCTGCACCTATAATAATTAAGTGTTTCATAAATACTCCAATTCTCTAATTCTTGATCTTAAACTCCTAAACTACTTGAACCAGATGAGAAACTATCGCCCGATACGTATTCTCCACCAGATAGTTCTCCTTCAAGTACAGATACCCTTTCTCGCCCATCGCACTAACATCCGATTTCAACATCTTATTCACAAGTGCCGTAAAATCTTCCGTCTTCACGCTCTCGCACCAATACCCAAATCCATTCTCTTCAGCCATCTTGCCCATATCGCAATTCACATCAGTTGCGCAAATCACAGGCATCTTAAACTCCAGATAGCTCAACAACCGCGATGGGAAATTAGGTATCGTAAATCGATGATCCAAAAATATCAATCCTACATCACATACCGCCACAAGTTCATCGTACTCCTCCTTAGGCAGTCCCTTCATCAATTTCACATTCTTCGGGTGCTTTTCTTCATACCAATGTTCCAGTAGCGGCAGTTCAGTACCAGTTCCGATCACCAAGAAAAAGCAATCCTCTCTATGGATGTTCGCATCCAGACAATCTATCAGATACGGTATCCCTTGCGGCTTACCCAAGTTTCCGCCATAGATAAACACCGTCTTATTCACTGGTATATTATACTTGCTTCGCATATAGTTCCGCATTGTCTGGCGTTTAGCTCGCTCATCCGATGGTGATAGCTCTGGCAACAACTCCACGCTATTCGGTGCTACCTCTACTCTGTTAGCTGATACCTCCGGATTATGCTTCAGCACGAACCTTACGTTTGCCGGACTCATACAACCTATGTGGTCAGAGACTGCATATAGTCTCTTCTCTTTCCTACGGAAAAACTTATATAGCAATCCCTTCAAGCCCGACGTAGCCATCAGCCCTATATCCACTGCGTTTTGAGGGAAAATATCCTTTAGCAAAAGATAAGTCTTAGCATCAGGATTTCGCTTCTTCAAATATTGAATGGTTCCTATCAATGTGATGGGTGGCGTGGAATACAATATCAAGTCAAACTTCTCTTTCGCCCAGAACCTCTTGATGGCACTTTTAAACTGGCTTTCCACCAACACCTGACCCACACCCTTCTCAATCACCGACGACTTGCGCAGGTTCAGAGTCTTCACGCCAAGATAATGCACACCGTCCTTCTCATGGACGTTCGTTTCCTTACCCAATCTCCGCTCTTGTGGGTACACAATATACACCTTATGCCCCTCCGCAATAAAATGTCGCAAAAGGTCCTGATAGATGCCTCGCATCTCAAGCGAGGCCATAGGCACCATCGTAAGAAATATTACGTTCATTAATTATTTCCTGATTCTGTGGTCTAAACCAAGCATGGTGTAAAGCTTTACACCTAACTTGAAAGCCCACGTATTGTTCTTATATTTCCTGCCGTCATAGCCTCTCTCAAAATACGACTGCAATTCTTCTTCACTAATCTGAAGCTTCTTAGCAATGTCTTTGAACATCTGCTGACCTTCTTCTTCCGTCATCGGAGGTTGCTCCATCTCTTTCAAGGCATCCTCACGAGTCATCTGACCGGTCATCACAAGGCTACTGTTCCATGCCATACGAATGTCATGTCCATCATGCTTAGGTGCCCAGTAACCTTCAACAAACTTGGTAATCTCGTCCTCAAAGTGCTTCTGTCCGTATGGGATATAGTCATACTCTTTCGCTAAAGTATCAATCATCTGCTGACGTGTGAGAGGGACAAGATTCAGAGGTTGAACTGTCTTAACACCCTTCACATACGGTAGCCAGAACTTATGCTTAAAACCAGTCGTCCAAACATAATGTTTAGGCATAGGACACCCGTTCTTTCGTAGCACATCCTTCACGTAGGTCTTATCAGCAGTAGAACCTCCTCCTACAAACCAAGAACCGGGATCTGCCACGGCTTCTGTTGCCACATTATAGCCATTCAAGATATATTTGATTCCCATCTTGTCTGCATAATGGTCAACCATAGCAATAAAACAATGATCCTGTGGTACGTCAAGTCCTATTCCTGCCTTAAAGAAGGCTATCTGCATCTGACGCATCTCCTCCCAATCCATCACTTTATTGTGGAACTGCACGCCCATCTTGGCCTCCATCTTCTTCAAGTTCTCCACTGTTACGGGCAAATCCCAACCGCAATCAATATGGAACACAAACGGGCGCAACCCCCATTCTTTCACTGCAAGATGAAGCATATAACTACTATCCAGGCCACCACTCAATCCCAGCAGGCAATCATATTCCTTACCCTCGCCACTCTTCTTAATGTCAGCAAGCAACTTCGCCAACTCTTTTTCGTGACCCTTTCCATAGTTCCACCAGGGAAGGATTCTCTCTTCAAAGTCATGGCAACGATGACATACACCATTCTCGTCAAACGTCAACTTAGTGTCTGTCGAATTCATCACACAGTGCTTACACACCTTAATTTCTTCTTTTTTCATTTTGAAATACTTTTTTTGTTATTATTGTTATACCTCCGGACCTGCCACTAAAAAGCTAAAACAGGGGGTTTCCTTTGGT
>AUXO014960175.1_pt1 | contig 16534 bp, 10 predicted proteins | sample 768731 | NCBI WGS metagenome assembly AUXO01 (sample SAMN02715735, study PRJNA202380) | gut metagenome | biome: sheep rumen | host: Ovis aries | place: New Zealand: Palmerston North
GAACCGACGACCAATTCGTTATGAGCGAACTGCTCTAACCGCTGAGCTAAGGACCCAAACCAAGAGGAAAGGAAAAGCAAAAAAATAAATATCAAGCAAGTTTTTAGTGGCATAACATAATAAGAAAACGATAACGCAAAAATTGTATAAAAGCAAAACCTAATAATTAGGTATAACTGCCACTTGAAAATTATAAAAATAAGTTATATCCACTTGTAAGTTGTTATGGTTGGTTTTAGTGGTGTAATAACAAGGGCAAAAGAAGTATCCTATAATGAAGGACTACGCCGTTATATGTTGGGTGTTTACAACTATATGACCGTCGCTCTTGGAGTGAGTGCTTTGGTTGCAATGTTTTTTGCAAAAAGTGGTCTTGCTTTGGCTTTAATGAGAGGACCTCTTGGTTGGGTAATTGCTTTTTCTCCGCTCATTGTCTCAATAGTTATGTCTGTGAAATTGACAACGGCAAAAATTGGCACAATTAAAGCATTGTATTTTACTTATGCAGTTTTGATTGGAATGTCATTTTCAAGTTTGTTCCTTATTTTTAGCGGAGTTGATATAACAAAAACATTTTTGATAACCGCATCAATGTTCGGCGGAATGAGTATTTATGGCTACTCAACAAAAAAAGATCTATCTGGCTACGGACACATTTTGATTATGATTGTCTGGGGGCTGTTAGTTGCGTCCATTGTCAATATATTTACACATAGTTCTGGTTTATCTTTCGGGATTTCTTGTGTCAGCGTCGTGGTTTTCTCGTTGCTTGTTGCATTTGATACTCAAAACTTAAAAAGAATGTATTACGCAGTATGCCACGACCAAAATCTTGCAACAAGAGTTGGCATTTTTGGTGCTTTACAATTATACATTGATTTCATTGCTATATTTGTGCACTTATTGCAACTTTTTGCGAGTGTAAATGGTAGAAGAGATTAAAAAATACATAGTTTATTTCTTATGAAAAAAATTTTACATAATTGTTTTTGTCATTCTGCTTTATCGTCGCTTGCTAGAACGGTTGTCTTTACTTGCGGTCATTATTTAATTGATACCTGTTGTACGCACTTTATCGGTGGAGCCGAGTGGCATAGAGCGTTTGCTTCGAGCATTGTGGGGCCAATACTCAACGCTGTTTGGTATTTTGTTCTTGATCGCGTTTTTTTTTCTTTTATTTTTGTCAAAATTAAACACGGTAAAAAAGAAAGACAGAAATAGTAATTTTGACTACGTCGATTTGCTATATTGCTAATTGTCAATGATTTCATTTTGTTGCGGTGCATTTGCATTTATTAAATTGCTATTAACAACTTTACCAATTCGTTTCTGTTGCAAACCATACTTATTGCCAACGGCAAGCCCAGTGTTTTGAAACTGGTTAATATTTTGCATTGCCAAATTTTTCTGCATTTTGGCTTCACTTTCTTCCTTTACACGTATGTCATTCTTCAATTTAGCTATACCGCTCAAATTATCGTTTATTTGTTCGTTGTCATCGCCTTTCTCGTTCTCTTCTTCACTGTTCTCGGTTTGATAGTTGGTATCTTCGCTTCCGATATCGTCTTCCGTGATATCGCCATTACCTCCTTTTGGCTTGCTGTTTGCTTCATTGGCTTTGTTCTTATCTTGTTTATCTTCTCCAAACGCCATGCTACTAATATTCGCCGAATCTCTATTGACCTTGTTCATTAACATTTGATATTTGGCTTCTTCCTCCATTTGTTTTGAATTATCATTAATATAATTATTATTGCCGATTTGTCTATCGTTACCACGACCATATGCCATAACATTATTAACATTTAGTGTGGTAGATTGCCTTACATTCTTATTATTCAAATTGTTAAAATTTCCTACATAAGAAGGGTTTTGGTTCATGTGATTAAAATTATTAGTGGTAATACTCTGCAAAATGCTCTGTCCTGTATCCGGAGGAACAACTTTTGTTATTATCGCACCTCGTGAATTTGTTCCCGTTGTGTTCGCCAGAACTGGATGCTCTTGTTCCTGTTTTGCTCTTTGTGCTTCCTGTAAATTCATCAAAGCACCGCCAACAGCTTTCGTCGCAGTTGTCTTAGCTATATTCGTTGTTGCATTTGTCAGTTCTTGATTATGTTTCAGTCTGATTTCATTGCTCTTGGTTTTCGCTTTTCCCAATAGTTCGTCAATAGTATCTCTTTGAACATCAATATTATTCTTCTTCATTGCTTTCGCAAATTTCGCTATGACACCAGCTACAACCAAAACGACGGTCAAGCCCAATCCAACGAAACCGACAATCTTCAAGCTTTTTGCAAGAGTTTCAGACATACTGCTAATAACGTTAGGCAACACCAACCCAGTAAGCGTCATTGCCGATGTTAATAATCCGATACCAAAACTAATCCATCCACGCCTCTTAGACTCACTTTGCTCTTCTGCTTTTTTTTTATTTAAACTATCTTTTACATTTTTCAAAAACGACACAGCCTCTTGTTTTGGCAATTCTTCAACAGCTCTCTCAACAATATCGATAACAGCAATATAGGGAATTTCTATATTCCCTTTCTCATCTTCCTTTATTAAAAACTCATAATCAGTGCCTTTGCGTTGTTGCTGACTTTCTCTTGCGAACTGCAAAATTTTATTAGCAATCTCCGGATCTTTCTTTTTAATATCGCTTATATTGATTTTTTTAAAAGTCTCTAAATCATCTTGCTTTTCACTACCGAAAATAACAAAATCAAATTGCCCTTGTTTCTCAGAACTTTTCATATTTTCAAGAGGATTTACAACAAGCGAACTATACATGTCTTCTATTTGTTGATTATATCTTGATATTAAGGGCACAACCACCGATTGCTTGTTTTGCACAGCATTGCCGTTGTGAGTATTACTTAAATTATTTTGTGAACTGCTTGCAGACACTAAAAACCGAAATTATTCTACAAAAAATAAAATATAAAACAAATTTACAAGGGCTAAATAAGCCAAATCAACACGAAAAAAAAGTCAATATTTCATCACTTGCTAACAAAAAACAGAAAAAAGTAAAAAGACCACTACACAAAAAAAACTTGTCCATCTTTTCTTACTTCTTTTTCTTCTCCGTCTCTGCCAAAATTGCCTCGCTCACTTCTTTGAGTCTTTTGTTCAATTTCTTTAAATCTTCTGATGACAAAACTTCTGAAATGTCATTTTTAAATGCCTGATCCCAGAAATATTTTGCATAATCAAGATTTTCTTCTTTGTCATACAGAACACCAAGATTATAACAAACTATTGCATTAGTTGGAGCAATTTCAAAAGCCTTTGTAAATGCAGAGATTGCTTTAACATTATCACCAAGACGCATATAAAGAACACCAATTTGTGATAAAATATCGTCATAACCCAAAACTTTCTCATCAATCGTCAAAAGAATATCCAAAGCATCCTTATAAGACTTGTGCGAAAGTGCCAAAAGCAAATTACTGACAACCTTTTTACGAGAGAAATTATTGTTTAACAATTTCAAATAACATTCTATCGCCTGATCAAATTGCATTAACTTCTGATAGCTTACACCAAGACCAAATTGGGCCTCAACGCTTTCAGGATTTTCTTTCAATGCCTCTTTGTAAAAATACACAGCAAGCTCGTAATCACCGACGTTATAACTATTGTATCCATTTCTAATACTCTGCATTGCCAAACCAGCTTTTGTATCCGCAGAATCCTTCACGTCAATTTTAAAATTCACAGGTCCGTTTTTCTTCATTACTTTCCTGTTGACAACGATGTTCTTTTTTTCGTCTTCGTGACCTTCGTCAATCTCGTCAACAAGATCGCTTCCATATTTAACCTTGTTTATAACCTTAATATCCGAAACTTGTTTTGCTTTCTCTATTCTATCTTTAAAAACCTCCTTCGCCGTGGCGTCAACATCAATCTGTTGAACATCTCCAGCACTTTTGCGGTTTTCGTTTTCTGTCTCTCCGTTGCCGTCGCTTACAATATCAACATTATAACTTTTGTTGACAACCTCTTCTTCGCTAATACTTTGATTAACTTCCGTATCTTTTTTTAATTCTCTATTTCCAATCAAGCTTTCGTCAAACTCCTCCCCGTGTGATTTTAGTGTAAAAATGCTGACGAAAAAAAATAAATATGTAAAAAACAACTTTAAACAAACCACACTGGACGTGTAAAAACATTAAAATAATTTGCAATAATAAAACTCACTGCAATCAAGACAACCGAAAAGGATAGAAAAAGCAAAAAAACAAAATTGTCAAAATACTAAAAACTTTAAAATTAAAAACTAAAAACACATTAATCAAAAAGAACCTACCATTTTTTAACGTCAAAAATTCCAATCATTCACGATCCTAATGGTTGAGAGCTCCAAATTACGAACTTTTTTACTTTCCACCGCTTACAACAACCATCGCAGGACGCAAAAGACGACCATAAAGCTCGTATCCACAACGTATAACATTAACAATTGCCCCAACTTCAAGCTCGCTTGCTACTCGTGAAATCGCTTCTTGTTTTCCGTGATCAAAAACACTTCCAACTTCTGGTTCTATTTTTGTAATCTGCATTTTTTCAAAAACTCTTTCAAATTCGCTTATTGTCATTTTTACACCTTCAAAAAGAGTTTTATCCGTATTTTTCATATCAACCGTTTCAACGGCTTTCTGTAAAACATCGAAAATACTTACAACATCCTCGGCAAACTTACTAATTGTAAACTTTCTCGTATCTTCCAAGTCTTTTGCGTTTCTTCTTTTTGAATTCTCGTACTCACTTGCAATATACATCAACTTTCTTTCAAGCTCCGCATTTTTATTTTCTAATTCCTCAATTTTCTGCTGTAAATCACTATCTCCGCCGGCTTTTACATTTTTCTTTTCTTCACCTTTCTCTTCTTTAACTCCTGCATTCTTCTCTCCTTCCTTCGCAACACTATTAGTCACTTTTCCATCATTGATTTCTTTCTTTACAGAACTCCCCATTGTTGGCATTTTTTTCTCAATCGTCATATCAACAAAGTAAGTAATCTCTATTTGTAATTTTCAAGAATGGAAAAACAAAAGACAGCGAAAGAAATTATTTCTTTAAAAGAAAAACTCCTGCACCAAGCATCACTATTCCCGAAACCATCATCATCGACAAAATACCAGCATCAAGTTTAAATCCTCCAAAAGAACCGACATAACCAAATCCGTGCCACATTATACAGCAAACGACAAAAACCATCCAAAAAACAAATATACCAAATAAAGCCAATGCAATTTTTTGAAGAAAGTCCATAAAATAACCAAAAGTAAATCAATAACAATTATCTATTTGTCAAATAAAAAAACCAACCACCAAACTAATAGCTAAATTCAACAAGCTTCTCTCCTGTATTGACGTTATCTCCAACTTGATGAAAAACTTTTACAATTTTCGCCTTGTTGTCCGCCAATATGGTATTATCCATTTTCATTGCTTCTATTGACAATATATGTTGCCCCTGCTCTACTTCTTGCCCTTCTTCAACTTTTAGTTTTGTAATTTTTCCAGTGATTGTAGAGACCAAAAATTGAGGTTTATTATTATCCTGTTTTTCTGGAAGATATTTCAACAAATCAAAATGCTCCGGTTTATAAGCACAAACTCTTGCCGTAAGTCCAGCACATTGCATAATATGCCCTACTCCATCTCGTTTAAGACGCACGACAAAATCAATATTTCCATTTATAACTCCACGAATTGCAACTTCACCACGAACATATTGAAACTTCGCAGACATTTTTTCGCCATTATACTCAATTTCAATAAACTCGTCATCAAAACTATCAATAGTTATCAAGAAACTCTCTTTGTCTATGCTTACACGCAACAATGAAAAGTCTGTATTTCTTGGAATTGCAAAAGTTTTATGAATGCCAAAATTAAACCTTGTCTCTTGAACATATAGAATAGCAGAAGCCAATACAAAAGCCTTTTTTGAGTTGTCCGTCAACGGAACGGAATTAAACCCATTTGGATAAGTTTGTTTAATAAATGCCGTTGATATGTCCCCAAGAATAAACTTTTCTTGTCTAAAAATACTTTCCAGCAGTGCAATGTTTGTATCAACTCCGCCGATTTCATATTGTCCTAATGCACGTTTCATTGTTTCAATGGCTTCATTTCTCGTTGCCCCATATGTTATAACCTTTGCAATCATACTATCATAATAAGGCGATATTTCATCTCCAAGTTGAAAACCACTTTCAATTCTAACATTTTCATTCACAATAGGTTCAACATAATGCAACAATTTTCCACTTGAAGGAATAAAACCTTTTGCTGGATTTTCAGCACATACACGACATTCAAATGCGTGTCCCTTTAATACGATATCCTTTTGTGTAAATGGCAACTTTTCCCCGTTTTCTATATTTATCATCACTTCCACAAGGTCTAATCCAACAACAAATTCAGTCACTGGATGCTCCACCTGTAATCTTGTATTCATCTCCAAAAAATAAAAATTCTTGTCTTTATCCATTATGAATTCCAGCGTCCCAACGGAATAATACTTACACTGCTTTACCAATCTAACGGCACACTCATACATCTTTTGTCTTGTTTTTTCATCTACAAAAGAACTTGGGCATTCTTCTATAACCTTTTGATTAAATCTTTGAATACTGCACTCTCTTTCGCCTAAACACACAACATTGCCGTGTTTATCACTTGCTATCTGTATTTCAATATGTCTTGGATTTTCAACATATTTCTCCAACAGCAAGTCATCATTTTTATAAATAGTTTTTGCCTCATATTTTGCCGTTTCAAATTGTTCTTTTATATCTTCTTCCTGTCGCACAATACGAATACCTTTTCCACCACCGCCTGCAACCGCCTTAAACATCACAGGATAGCCAATTTTTTTTGCTTCCGCTTTCGCTTGCTCTACGGAATTTATCAACTCCTTACACCCCGGCACCATTGGAACGTTTGCCTCGCCAGCCATCAATTTTGCTTTTAGTTTATCTCCCATTGCCTCCATTGAAAAAGCAGAAGGGCCTACAAAACCAATGCCTTCCTTTTCAAGCAGTTTTCTAAATTCAATATTTTCAGACAAAAACCCATAACCCGGATGTATTGCATCAACTTTATAATCCTTTGCAATTTTAATTATTTTCTCCGCATTATTGTAAGTATCAGCAACAAAAACCCCGCCAAGAGCAACTTTTTCATCCGCATAATTTGCAAAAACAGCATTTTTATCCAAATCACTATAAATAGCTATTGTTTTTATTCCCAATCGCTTTGCCGTTCTAATTATCCTACAAGCAATCTCCCCGCGATTTGCAATCAATAGTGTTTTTATAAGCCTCTCCATAAGCAGAAACGAGAAAAATTAAAAAATTTTAAAATCAAATTTGCAAAGATAAAAAAAAAAAGTAGAATGAGGTGTTTTTTTATGGAAATACAAAACAATCAACAAAATAATCAAAATAACATTATGAACAATTCAAATGATTTGGTTATACCCAATATAAACGAGCAAGACCTTAATGCCGATAACCAAGGAAACGGAGAAAGACAATTCCAAGAAAACAAAGAACAGAACGTCGATAATAACATGACCAATATCGGCGATATCTTCAACAATTCAGAAAACAATAACAATGTTAACATATTTGCCAGAAAAGGTAGTGGACAAAACGACCTGGCAGTTCTAAAATTATTTCAAACTAGCGAGAATGATATTCATAGCAATTTAAACAAAGAAAACAAAAAACATTTTGAGTTCATCTCCAACAACGAAATCAACGAAAACAACAACATCAACCAAAACATCAATAACATTGGCAATATGCAACAAAACAGCAATATCACCGGCTTGTTCAACAATATTAATAATGTCATACAGCTCCCCAACGAAGAAAACAACATAAATAAAAGTATCAACAGTTATAAACACATAAATCTCAACTCAAGTCAACACATTCTTAACGGTAATGATGATCTCAATTATTCTGCTAATAATATTGATATTAATCGCGTAAATGATCACACGCACTTCTTCAAAGAAAACATTTTAAACAAAAACTCAAAACTGAACACTGGTTTCAAGCAACAGCCACAAATAACTCTAACGGATGTAATGCTCAATGCCGTAAACGCCATGTTGAAATATAGAGACGAAAACAGCAACAGTATTCAAGATACCGTAAACAAGGAACCAAACAATGAAACAGATTACATCGGTTTGTTTGAACAAATATCAAATGACAAAAAAATTACCGAGGAATCAGTAAAAGCAAAGAAAGACGACATAAACGCACAAATCAACGAAGCTCCAAAAAACCGTAACCTGCGAACTTTAAACTTAAATTGGCAGATAATAGGAAATAACTTTGCTACTTTTAGAGAAAAATTAAAAAACATAGACAAACACTTAAAAAACGCTTCTGACGACGAGTTTGCTGCAATGGAGCGATTGTTTAATAACGTAAGCATTATTGTCGGAACACAACGTGTTAGCTTTAAAGCAACACGACACAACGAAGGCAGTAACGATTCTCGAATAGAAGTCAGTATTTATCTTGATAAAGACAAGAACAAAAATAGCCGTTCTATCCAACAAACAAATGAAGAGTTTAAAATAACACTAGACAAAAACTTTAAATTAGGAATTACTAAACAAAATAAAAAACTCGACAATAAGAATTGTGGCCTAGAAGAAATGTTCTTGAAACAACTATTCTTGAAGCAAAACAAATTACAAGAGCGACAAATGATTGAATCAGAGCAACGAAAGCGACATGAAGAAGAAAAGAGGTTGCGAAGAATTAAAGAAGAGAAGGAAAAGAAAGAACAACAACGTCGTAAAGAAATGCAAGAAGAGGAAGAGAGAAATAAACAAATGCTTTTAAAACGGAAACAAGAAGAAGACATGCTTGAACTACGGAATCGTAACCTTAAATTAATAACAAAACTGAAAGAACACGAGAGAGAAATCGAAGATCTCATATCAGCAAACAACAATCTCAAATTACAAATGAACAAAATACAAATGAACTTTAATGATGGACGCAAAATACAACAGATGGACCCATTATATATAAACAGAGCAAACAAAGAACCAAACTCAATTGAACATCTAGACTATCTTACTATTAAAGCACAAAAAAAACCAAAAAAATCAGAAAACAACATTCAGAAGATGGACACGCTTTTTATTCAAAAAAAAAACAAACCAGAACTTGAATTTCAACAACTTGGGAATTACACAGTAAAAAGTAGTAGCAAAAAATTTAACGACAAGGCAATATTACAAAATATTCATAATGATATATATATTCCGGCTAAAAAAAGACAAAACGATATTATAAAAAATAATTGTCAACCACAACAAGTATCAGAAGTATCAATCTATAATGAAAAGTACAGTAATTACAATTATATGCCCAAGATTAATAATGACCTCAATCAAAAACAAGTTAACATAAGCAACGAAAACCTTTTCAGCTTTAACTTAAAGCACAAAAAAAACAATAATCACTTTAATTTTAACATTAATAACAATCAAAAAAACGACCCCTACTCCAAGTCCAATAATGAATCATTTGACAGTATTAACAATCGACAAAAATCAAACGACAATTCCAACAACCTCTCCATGGAGTTAAATAATAGTAATGAATCATTTAACAAATTTCTCAATGAACAAAAATTAAACAACAATCCCGACTTCAGGGGGTTCAAGTCAGGTATACTATCAAATACACAACTAAAAGAAGAAAATAATAACATAAATGACATATTCGGTAACAAAGGCATATTTAGTAAACCACAAGATAAAGCCCTGTTTGGAAAACAACAAAGTAACTACAACAAAAATATTAATAAACGACCAACAGAAGAAAATAACATAAATAACATATCCAATACAAGCAACAACACTGACTTAGGCGAAGAACCATACAAGGCTTACCAACAAAACAATAGTATCTTCTCTAGAAACAATGGGAAAAACAATATAGAACGCAAAAACAGTTTTAACCGCACAAATATATTCGATAATAAACAAAGTATCGTGCTCATGAAACAACCAAAACAAAAAAATAGCATAAACAATAACATAAATAACATAAATAACATACTCAATAACGAAGACATTTTTAATGAACTACAAGATAAAGTCCTGTTTAGAAAACAACAAAATAAGTACAACAAAAATATTAATAAACAACCAAAAGGCGGATCACAACTCCAATCAAAACGAACCTTCAATACTGACCTTCTTCAGAAAAATGACAACAGCAAACTATTAAACTTCATTAATATATCACCATTAAACAATCAAAACAACGATATTAACGATTTTTTCAAACAGAGCGATATTGATTATAATCATGAACAAAAAAAAATAAACGATACTAAGAATAAACTAAATAGTACAACAGTGGTTATGCACCACAACAATACGAACAACAACCCTTTCTACTAATAACTCACGCCAACTTGCTTCTGAAAATAGAAGCTCTCAGAATATCCTCCTCACGAACCTCGCTCGATCTTTCAAGGTCGGCGATGGTTCTTGCAACGCGAACAATTTTTCCAATCCCACGCATTGAAATATGCATTTTCGTTTCAATCCCTTCCAATGCTTGCAAAGCTTTTTTATCTTTTGGCATACAATATTTATTTAACAAATTTCCATCAGGGCAATGACTATTTAATCTAAACTTTTCACTTTTATACCTTTCAGCTTGTACTTGACGAGCATAAACCACTCTTTTTTTAATCTCTTCGCTTTTCTCTGCTTGTTTATCACCTCCGATATTGCTAACTTTATGATTAACGTCATCCATTCTCACGTGCATGTCAATCCTATCAAGCAAAGGTCCTGAAATTCTACCTTGATACTGCAAAGCCGACTTTTGCGAACAGGTACAAGGCCTCGTTTTACTTCCAAAAAAACCACACTTACAAGGGTTCATTGCGGCGATTAACTGAAACCTTGCCGGATAAACAACTTTTACTCTTGTCCTTGCAATAGCCACCTCGCCGGTTTCCAAAGGTTGCCTTAAAGCTTCAAGTGTTTCTCTTCTAAACTCCGGCAATTCATCCAAAAACAATACCCCATTGTGTGCCAAAGTAATCTCCCCTGGTTTTGCATTTGAGCCCCCTCCAATTACTGCAATTTGCGAAGCCGTGTTATGTGGCGCCCTAAAAGGTCTTATTGATGTAAGAACCCCGTTTTTTATCAACCCAGCAACAGAATGTATCATACTTACTTCAATCATTTCTTCAGTAGTCAGAGGTGGAAGTATCGTTGTAATTCTTGAAGATATCATTGTTTTACCAGTGCCGGGCGATCCAATTAGCAAAACATTATGCCCACCTGCCGCTGCTATTTCAATGGCATACTTGGCTCGCTCTTGTCCTATGACATCTGCCATATCTTTATAACTATTTGCAACAAAATCATCTTTTGTGATTTGTGGCCTCTCAATTTTTATCTCACCCTTTAAATACTTGATAAGTTGTTTTAAGTCTTCAACTGCGACAATGTTCATCTCCTCTCCGCCCCAAGCTCCTTCTTTACCATTCTCAAACGGACAAATTAAACCAATTTTTTTCGTGCTCGCATACAACGATGCTGGCAAGACCCCATTGACTCCTCTGATACTGCCATCAAGCCCAAGTTCTCCAACAACAATAAAACTTGCCACACTTTCCTGCTTAATAACGCCAATGTTTGTTAAAATACCCAACATAATCGGCAAATCGTAATGTGTTCCTTCTTTTAAAATATCCGCAGGTGCGAGGTTTATTGTTATCCTTTGTGGCGGTAAAATCAAGCCAATAGAAAACAACGACGCCCTCACCCTCTCTATGCTCTCTCTTACGGCTTTATCTCCAAGCCCAACTATTGTAATACCAGGTTGACCCTTTGCAAAATGAACCTCAACATCAACCTCTTTTACATCAATACCTGTAAAACATATGGTTTTAATCTTTGATATCATTGCATTGTAAACCAGCGATTAAAAAATTATATTCAACAGTTTTATACAAACGGCAGAAACCAAAAAAAACGATAATATTACAAAAACCGACAAAAACTAACTCAAGCCAAAATCCAAATCATATTCGGGTTTCTGTATAGAGTTCAAATTCAATAGTCCGTCCAATGGTTTTAGTGTTGTGTCAAGTTTTTTATCAATATAATTATGCATTTTCTCATTTGTTGTTAATCGCTTTTGCGTATATTCTCCGTCATATTGCATAATTTTATAACTATTTGCTTCATCTCTGTTTTTCCTATTCGTTAGGATTTTGTCTCTCATTTTTTTTACATTTTTCACAGCATTTTTACGAAATTTATCAAACGTCGCATCCAGTTTGTTTATCTGCTCGGTAGCCTTCTTTTTTTTAGAAACCATACAACGGTTCATAACTATCGCTTCCGGAACTTTAATTGGCTCGTGATAATTCTTTTGATAATTTTGTTCTTGATATCTTCTCATTAGTTTTTGCTCATATTTGTATGGCTTAAACAAGGTTTTGAAAAAAAGGGATATACCTTGCCAAACAGTTAGTGGTTCTCTGGCTATTCTTTTCTCCATAACTGATTTTATAATCTCTTGTTCGCTTTTTCTGTATTCTCCTGCCGTTGGTGGTGTGTTGTAGATTTCTCTTATTTCATCCAGTTTCTTATCATATTCTTCCTTTGCTTTTTTTTCTTCTGTGCTTATTTTTGCAACTAATTGATCCCAATCTCGCTGTTCTTGTTCTTGGAGTTTTTGTTCATCTTCCACGAGTTTTCTTTTTTTCTCTTCAATCAATTCGTCCTGTCTTAAGTCGTCAAGAAATATCTTTTTTGCCTCTTCGTCAATATCCGTTTGATCTAACATCGCTTTTTCTTGCAAACCTTCCGACATCCGTTAAGTCGCTAAATAATAACATATTACCACTTTTTTTCAACAACTCATATTGCTAATAATTCAAAAAATAATAAAATTTCCCCCGTGGAAAGCACCATTGTATTACTATTTGACTACCTAATTTCAACGCCAATCGGGAACGCCATTGCTGTCTTTTTAAGTGCTTTAATACTCTATGGACTATTTCGCCTTATAATAAAAATTATAGACTACATCGTTTTTAAAAGATTGATGGCAAGAGTGCTGAAAGCAATATACGAAGACGAAGAAGATGATGAGTATTTTTCTTCCGCACCTGCTTCAAACCAAGAAGACGAACAATCACAAAAAAAAGATAAAAAACGAGAACAAATAAGAGAAGCAGAAAGATTGCAAAATATGGAAAATGAATTTGTAAGCGGACGCTCAAGGCAAAGTCAAAAAGGCAAAATAGTTGGCGTAGTTCAACCGATCGGCAAATGGACAGCAAGAGTTATGAAACAATGGTTGCAGAAACATCAAAATATTGATATGAACCTCGTAAATGATTTAGGCTATTTCCAAGCAATGGTTATAGCAGAGAGAAAATCTCAAGGTCTGGATGTCGGGCAAGGCGGAGGAATGTCAAGATAGGCCAAACAACAAGAATAAAAATAATGAAAAACAAAAAAAACAAGAACAAGAACGAAAATAATAAGAACAAAAACAATAATTTATCTCTACACAAAAACCACTGGCAACTCAAATCGTTTTATATCCAAGAATTGCCTCATTACCGCATTATTTGACAAGACAATTCTTCCGCATTCTCCTTCGTTCTCTTTCTGTTGAGAAATATCAAGACCTATAAAAAAAATCATCAACCTTTCCAGTAATAACAATTTTATCGTCCTTTGTAGGCTTTTACAACTCGCTTCAATAACCTCGTAAAACATATTCAATTTTTGAGGTATTGTTGCACTCATTACTTCATTAAAAAGTTTCTTAGCATTAAAGTCTTTCAAAATAAAAGCAAAACCGACAGAACTGCCAGATATTTTTGAATAAAAATCCGCATCATCATCGTTAAAACCAAAATCCTTTAAAATACCTTTACACTCATCAAAAGACAACCGCAGTGTTATCTCGTGGCATCTTGAATATATCGTATCAAGCAACTTTGTTGATTTGTGATTTATCAAAAAAAAATAAGTATTATCTGGTGGCTCTTCCAAAGTTTTTAATAATGCATTAACTCCGTTCGTATTGATTGAATTTATATCGTCTATAATTACAAACTTATCCCGATACATTGGTTTAAAAGAAATCCTGCCAATTAACTCCCTAACCTGCTCAACTTTTATCTCATTTTCTTTATCCTTTTTTGTCAAAAAAAACACATCAGGATGATTATTCTTTTGCAAAAGCTCAAGATGCATTTTTTTTAAACTTTCCCTTTTTTCCTCCGGAAAGCTCTCGCACATACACTTAAAAAACTCTGCAATAATTGAATAAGCAAAAGTTGTCTTCCCGATTCCGCAACCTCCACTCAACATTATTGCGTGATGCAATTTGTTATTTTTAAATTGTTCAATCAAACTCCTGCCAACATCCTCAAACGAAGCAATTTTTTTCAATTCATATCGCAAGACCTCATCTGTCTCCTCAGGTTCAAGAATTTTTACTTTCTTCTCCTTCGTTGCTGTTTTTTTTATGGTTTTCTTTTCACCCTTTTCCTGTTTTTTTTCCTCTTTTTCAATTTGTTCTTCAACCGAAAACAACGACATAACGAAAAAGAAGAATGAATTTTTTATAATTCAAAAAAAAAATACAAAAAAAAAAAAACATTATAATACAATGCATATGCCGGATGCAACAAAAATTTTTAAAGAAGATGATGAATGGACAAAAATACGAAAACCGGGCATTTTGGTTGTAAACAATGGCGATTTTACAGGCATAGACAATAGCCTGATAGGCTGGCAAATTAAGGCAAATCAAGCAAAAAACTTGCCACCGAATAGCGAAGTAATCGATAAAATAAACGAAAAACTAAAAGCAAAAATAGACAAAGGAAAAACACCAAAAGTGTTAATATCCTACAATTGGGTCAAAGAAGACGAAACAGAAATCGAATTAGACCTTGTTAAAAACGAAGATTATGATGTCATTATTGTGCCAAGTATGTACGTCTTCAGCGACGGCTCGTCTACGAACAGCGTAATTGGAAAATATACCCCAGATTTATACAATATACTTAAACGTTTAAATCAAAAAATCGATCTAACAATAGATGACAGCACAGAAGATGCGTATATGACAATCGCACTACTTGCAGAATTAAACGAAATTGATGATAAAGACATCCTTCAAAATCTTAATCAAAAAATTAACACTTTTACAATAAATGCAACCAGTCCGGCTATGGGCAACTACTTTTTCCGCCACGCAAAAACAAACTTTCGCAAAGGATACGACCCAATTTTAATAAACATAATCTATGATCCAAGTTATACCAATATATCGGAATATAAAAGACCATCATTTGCATTCTTGCAATACAAATCATTCAAAACATCATCTCACAGCCAAGTGTCCGCATCACCCCCTAATGTAACTTTGACTATTGATATCTCGGCAGTAGAAAACTATCTTTTGAAACGATGCGGTACTAAAACATTTGATGGTAACACCGAAAAAAACGAGGTCAAAGATGAATTATTGAAAATGGCCGATCCAAGCACGTTTGCAAAATTTAGCTACAATGTAATAGGTCTGAAAAACAGACCAGAACACGAAAATGAAAAGGTTAAAAAAATCGTTGATGATTTTTATCTCGACTGGCTTATTGTATCAGAAAATTTGAAAGACAATAAAGATTTTGCTGATGAATATCTAACAAACTACAATCAAGATGGTGTAGATGATGATACGAAAAACAGAATAAAAACCATAGAAACAAAGTTTCCAAATGAAGAGCAATCTGAAGATTCCGAGAGCCAACCAGAAGACAACCCTCCTCCTCTTCTACCACCAAACAACAACACAGGCTACGGCACAGGAAACAATGAAAATAAATCTTCACTAAAAATAATGGGAACCTACGATCCACATAAGGCAATTCCAAAACCTCAAAAAAGTGTTGAAGAAAATGAAAAAGCTGCAATGAAGAAACTAAAAAAAACAATCATACCACCAAGTACGTCAACAAATTCATACGTCTCACCAGAAATAAAAGCACACGCACAGCAAATACTAACAACAATCAGCAAAGAAGAACAAAAACAAAAAGAACTTGAAAAACAAATAGCAGAAACAAACAAACCTGCAAAGAAACAAACAAATCCAAACAACACATATCAACCACCAATATCAACACCATCATCAACACAAATAACAACGCAAAACAACTTACAACCACTCTCGCCAAACATCGGAAACCAAACAGAAAACAAACAAAAACAATCATATACAAGTGATATTATAGGTGGTTTAATAGGTGGAGCATTAACAACATTCGGTGCACTGGGGCTTGCTAAAAAAACACCGCTTCCAAAAGAAGCAAACGTTACACTTACTGTAGTTGGTTTGGTTATGATTTTGTTCTTTATAGCCAATGCAATGAGTAAAAAGAACATTGAAAATAAGAGTGAGATTTCGTTGAAAAA
>AUXO018740732.1_pt1 | contig 16534 bp, 16 predicted proteins | sample 768731 | NCBI WGS metagenome assembly AUXO01 (sample SAMN02715735, study PRJNA202380) | gut metagenome | biome: sheep rumen | host: Ovis aries | place: New Zealand: Palmerston North
CTATGAATAATATAGGCATCATGTGCCTGAGCTAATCCATCAGTTATCTGAGACATAATATCAATAACTTCTGGAACAGTTAAAGCTCCACGTTTTTGAATTAATTGTTTCAAAGTTTTACCATCTATATATTCCATTACAATATAGTGTTGACCATCTTCTTCTCCAACATCATACACTTCAACAATATTCGGACTCGTTAAATCAGATACACTTTTAGCCTCTCTATTAAAACGTCGAATAAATTTTTCATCATTCTCTAAATCACCACGTAAAACCTTTACTGCAACATCCCTATCTAATATTGTATCATGAGCCAAATAAACATTTGCCATTCCCCCCTCACCAATTGATTTAAGAATTTCATACCTATCATTTATTTTTTGACCCCTAGATAACATTATACATCCCCGCTTTCATTCTTTAAATAAGCTACACTGATATTATCAGTTCCCCCTCTAGCATTAGCTTTATTAATAAGTTTTTTAACAGTATCTTCTACTGACTTATCCTCAGATAACACTTTCTCAATCTGCTCCACAGTAAGCATATTAGTTAAACCATCACTACATAGCAAAATACCATCAATATTAGGTTCAACATCAAATATATCAATATCAATAGGATTATTAGCACCCAAAGCTCTCATTAAAACATTCTTTCTAGGATGATATTTTGCCTCCTCCGGAGTAAGTTCTCCAGTAGAAACAAGCAAATTAACTAATGTATGATCTTTAGTAACCTTAGTCAATTTATGATTTTTTATAACAAAACCAGAACTATCACCAATATTACCATACAATAAATAATCTTTGGTTTGAACAGCACAAACAAATGTAGTACCCATTCCTTTACTATCAGGATTTTCCTTCGTATAATCAAATATTTTATGATTCATTTCTGTCACTAAATCACGAAGAAAATCAATAGCATGTTCCTTATCTCCTAAAGTATCTAAATTACAAAATTCCTCAGTTAGATGATTAATAACAATAGCACTTGCCACCTCACCAGCTTTATGTCCCCCCATACCATCAGCAACAGCTAATATACATTCATCCAAATCATTTTTTAATATAATAACACTATCTTCATTATGCTCACGAATCTTTCCAGTATCAGTTAAATAAAATGTTTGCATTACATTCCTCCTTTTTGATTAGCACGAAGTTGCCCACAAGCAGCATCTACCTTACCACCAAACTCTCGTCTAATTGTTACATTAATATTATTCTTCTTAAGTATATCATAAAATTTACGAATTTGCTCACTTTTTGAACGTTTAAAAGAAATATTTTCCGTCTCATTATAAGGAATCAAATTAACATAAACATTCATTCCTTTTAACAACTTAGATAATTCATAAGCATCTACATCTCTATCATTAATAGAATCTAACATAATATATTCCATTGTAACCCTACGATTTGTCTTAAGAATATATCTTTTAACAACATCCATTAAACTATCTAATGAATAAGCATTTGCAATAGGCATAATAGTTTTTCTTATTTTATCATTAGGAGCATGCAAACTAATAGCAAGATTTACTTGCCCTTTCTCCTCCATAAACTTTAAAATACCAGGAACAACACCACAAGTAGAAACAGTAATATGTCTACTTCCCAAATCAATTCCTTTAGGTTCATTCAAAATATGAATAAATCTCATAATATTATCATAATTATCCATAGGTTCCCCGATACCCATAACTACAACATGAGTAATACGCTTCCCAATATCTTCTTCAATCATCAAGATTTGTAAAACAATTTCAAATGCCTCTAAATTACGTACTTTCTTTAATCTACCACTCTCACAAAATTTACACCCCATATTACAGCCAACCTGACTAGAAACACAAACAGAAATACCATAATCATGATACATCAAAACAGTCTCTATTCTCTCACCATCAGAAAGTTCAAACAAATATTTACACACATCTGTATCTGTTTGTTTTGTAATCATTTTTAACCTATCAAAAGAAAAATGATTCTTTAAATGCTCTTGTATTTTTTTACCAATATTATTCATTTCTAAAGGATTAAAAATACGCTTTTTATATAAAAAATCAAAAACTTGTACAGCCCTAAATTTTTTATCACCAATAGATATAAAATAATCCTCTAACTCTTCTAAAGTATAATCAAATATATTTCTCATAAAAATCACCTAATAAATCCTCTTTGTAAAAATTAAAAATAAAAGTATATCTAAAAAGAAAAACAATAAAAAATAAAATATCAATTTCTTTTTAGATACTTTTTCTTTCAAAAAAAATTTTTGATAAAAATAAGTATATATGGAAAAAAAGATAATAATAATTAGATTAATATAATTATTACCAAATAATAAATATAAAGTCTTACCAACAAAAATTTTTTGTTGAAAGATAGAAACATATTGTATTTTATTTTGTAAAGCACAATAAATAACTAAACAGATATTAATAATCAAAATTATAAAATAACCAATATTCCTTTTATGAAAAAATTTTTTCATAAATACACCATACCTTCTATATAAGTATATCTTCTTTTATCAAGATATTCAAGTAAATTAAAATCAAGTTTAAAAAACTTGATTAATTATTAATAGCTTGTAAAGCCGTTATAGCAACAACACCAACAATATCAGTTGCACTACAACCTCTTGATAAATCATTAACTGGTTTTAAAATACCTTGACAAATAGGACCATAAGCCTTCGCTTTAGCCAATCTTTGCACTAGCTTATATCCAATATTACCTGCATCCAAATCTGGAAAAATAAGTACATTAGCACAACCAGCTACATTGCTATCAGGAGATTTTAACTTAGCAACCTCAGGAATGATAGCCGCATCTAATTGCAACTCCCCATCTATATCATAATTACTATACTTCTCTTTCGCTAAACGAGTAGCCATAACAACCTTATCAACATCGCTATGCTTAGCACTTCCCTTAGTTGAATGAGATAAAAGTGCTACTTTAGCCTTATCACCAACTAATAATTCAAAACTACTAGCACTACTACCAGCAATAAAAGCCAACTTCTCATAATCAGGATTTTGTTCCAAACCACAATCTGAAAAAACAAAAACACCATGACTACCATATTCACAATCAGGAACTTCCATTAAAAAGAAAGAAGATACAAGAGGAACACCAGGCTTGGTTTTTAATATCTGTAAAGCAGGTCTTAAAGTACTTGACGTATAATGTATAGCGCCAGATACAATTCCATCAGCTAAATCATCTTTAACTAACATACAAGCAAAATACATCTCATCCTCTAAAATTAATTTTCTAGCCTCTTCTAAAGTTAATCCTTTTCCCTTTCTAAGTTCGTAAAGTTCATTAACAAATCTATCTGTATAGTCACTGTCAACTGGATTATAAATAACAGCTTTATCTATATCAAAATCAACAGCTAATTCTCTAATCTTTTTCTCATCACCAATTAGAATAATATCAGCAATTCCTTCTTTTAAAATCATTTCAGTTGCTTCCAATACCCTTATATCAGTAGCTTCAGGTAAAACAATCCTTTTCCTATCTTTCTTAGCTAATTCTTTAATACGATCAATTATATTCATTATTATCACCCTATTACAAGTATATCAACAAATAATAATACATTCAATAAAATTAACCAAATTACTCTACTATTTTACATTTAATAATTAATTGCCTATCGGGATAAATCAAACTACAAGTAATCAAATATAACGTATCAAAAGACATATCCACATCCATAGTACCATCTTTAATAATATAGTAAATATCTATTACCTCATAAACCAAAATATTATCATAAAAATCCAAATAAATTTTATCCCCATATTCCAAATCAATCAAATGATTAAAAAAACAATTCTCACCATTACCAGAATGACCTGCTAAAAAAAACAAACGCCGATAAAGAGAAGAATCACTCAATAACTCTATATTATAATCAACCTGATTATAAATATGATGAATAGAATATATACCATGAATAAGATTTATCTTAGGAATAGTTAAAATAAATAAAAAAGGATTCTTTCTAACAAATTGATAACTATCATCATCCTTAATCCAAATAATAGGAAATAATAAAATAACTATAATACATAAACGAATAAATCTCTTCATAAAAACACCCCTACCATCAAATAGCATAAATAAAATACAAAGTCAAATTGCTAAATTTATATTTAAGCAAAAAAAATTACTACTTTTGTAGTAATTTTTTACCAAATACCCACCCTATCTTTCTGATACATTCCATTCCAAGGATAAATATGATAAACAGAATAAAATTGATCAGTAGAAGACAAAACAGCATTAACCCTATATTTATTAGGAGAATGATGATCAACAAGTAAAAGCAGCTTTTGATATTGCTCACTTTCTTCACTAGCCCATAAATTAGCAAAACCAGAAAACATTTCACGATAATCATTTCCATTTGCCTTATCACTTTCTAAAATAGTTACTAACACACGCATAGCCCCTAAATCAGCAACATTTTCATTAACAGTTTTTTTACCATTAATATATCTACCACCAATTACCTCAAATTGATCATAATAGCGACTAACATCATCACATAAAGATAAAAATTGCTCCCTATCCTCTTCAGTCCACCAATTATAATAATTTCCATTTTTATCAAATAAAGAACCATTAGCATCAAATCCATGAGTTACCTCATGAGCAATAATCATCCCCAAATAACCCAATCGAAAATATTTATCACTCTTTATATCATCTTCTAAATAAAAAAACGCACTAGGAATATGAACAGAATTATCTAAAGGCTGATAATAAGCATTAACAACACTCTCACTAACAGCATTTTCTTTTCCTCCATCATATAACCTATCCACTTCTCTTTTCCACATTTCCTGTTGATAACTAATAATATTAGAAAGATAAGTATCACCAGAAACAACTATATCCTCTCTAAATTCTTCCATGCCAATAACCAATTTCATATTTTTTAATTTTAAAAGAGCCTCTTTTTTAGTATTATCTTGAAGCCATTGATTATTTTGTAACATAATACCAAAAGCATCCTTTATCCTTAAAAACATATCTTCTATTTCTTTACTATTTTTCTTATGAACAACAGTAGAATTTAAAATATTACCAATAGTAGAAGAATACATATCTAAAACCATATCCAAAGATAACTCATCTATACTCTTCCGTTCTCCACCTAAAGAATGATTTAAAGAAAGAACTACCTCCATATAATTAGAATCCAATACACTAGCATATTGACTCAAAACCTGTACAAAAGCATAATACTTTAAATTCTCTAAATGATCATTAGTAAGATAATGATTTAAAAACCTCATTTGCCCATCATCTACCAAACTATAACTACCAGAGTATTCTCCTATCTTATCCATTAAATAACAATTCATATCAATATTAGAATAGATAGATGATACCTCATCCAAAGACACAATATGATAATAATGACTAATATCATCATAGTATTCATTAGAATAAGAATGATTACCCAATTCTTCATAAAAACCTATCAAATCATTAGCAATAGTAGAAGCTTCTTTTTTAGAATAACCATATAATTTTAATAATTGAATAATTCCTCTCTTAATATAGGCTTTATAAGCCATATAATCCTCATCAACATAAATAAAAGAAGAAGAAGAAAAAGCTAACGTCATAGGATAAAAATAAACTATATTTTTAGTATTATCTTTATAATCATTATGTATAGTAATATTAGTAAAAATAGGTACTTTTAAATCATTTTCTATTTTTATCCCCATATGAATAAACTCATCTATATTTTGAACACTTAAAATATCTTTTAAATAAAGATTCAATTCTCCTAATCCATTCCCATCTCTCTTATCAATATCTAAAGCATTATGATACACTAATTCAATACTATTTCTAATATCATTATCCATATCATATTGATGCTTCAAAATACCATCTAATATTCTATCAACCTCTTTATCAGCCTTATCTTGAGCTAAAGAAAAATTACTATAGCTATTCTTATCATCCTCCAAATAATTATGAGAAAGAAATTGATGATTAATAGTATCATAAAAATCATCCTTTAAATCTTTATGATAAAAATAAAGAAAAATAATAACAATAAATAATAATAAAATAAGATATCTAAACTTTTTCATCCAAACAATACCTTCTCTGTCTTATATCTCTTAATAATATAATAGATAACAAATATAACATAAACAAATGAGGATAAAAATACCATTAAAATAGATAATACATCAGCTTCACCAGAAAAAATATCCATTAAAACTTGCGTATAATTAAAAATAGGAATCAAATAATAGAATCTAGATATAGAAATATGAAACATAGAAATAAACATAGGAATAATACAAACCATATTTAAAGCAGAACTAACAGATTGAGCTTCTTTATAGCTACGAGTCCTACTCGTAACAGCAAAACTAAGTCCTGCTATAAATAAAGAAGCCAACATAATCATAATAATAGATATAATAATTCCAATAACATCAAATCGAAAAGAAATACCTTCAAAAACTCTATACCTAGAAACAGCAATAAATAAACTTACCACAGTCAAAATAAAGCCCAACAAAGAAGCAAAAAAGCCCATAATAACACTAGCAATATATTTACCTAAAATTAAATCCTTAACCTTTATAGGAAAAGTTAAAATAGTTTCTAAAGTACCATTTTCTTTTTCAACAGCAGTAGCTGTTGTAGCCATATTAGTAGTAGCCATAACAATAGCCATAATAATATAAGTAAAAGCAAGAGAAAACATAAGATTTAACATAAAATTTTCCCCTTCTAATTTAATAGTTTTATAATGAACTTTATCATAAATAGAATCAACATCAATATCTTCACCAATTAAAGATAAATTACCCAAATACTTATTATAAGATTCAAAATAACTATTAAGATAGTTACTAACATACATACCATCTTCAGACTCATCATTGACATAAATTATATATTCATCATGCTCTTTATCATAATCAATATAAGCATAAATATCCTTATCTTGATAAGCCATCTCCATATCACTAATATTTTTATAAACAATAGGCTTTAAATTATATTCATCTAATAAATTAGTCTCAATCTGATTAATTTCATAATCAATACCAATTTCATATACATCATTATCCATTTCTTTATCATATATTTCAGAATATAAAAATATAAAAGCAGGAATTAAAAAAGGAAAAATAAATAAGGTTAAAAAAGTTTTCTTATCTCTAAAAATACTTCTCAACTCTTTTTTACAAGTTATCCATATATTATTCATAAGTATCCTTCTCTCCATTTAGAATAAAGAAAGCATCTCTTAAATTTTTAACATGAGCTATTTTTTTTATTTCCTTACCAGTACCATAAGCAATTACTTTACCATGATTCATCATAAGTATTTTATCACATATAGAATCAGCTTCCTCCATATAATGAGTAGAATATAAAATACATTTACCCCTATTCTTCTCTTCTTTTATAAAATCAATAATTACCTTACTAGAAATAACATCCAATCCACTAGTAGCTTCATCTAAAATATAATATTTAGGATCATGTACCAAACATCTAGCAATACTAACTCTTTGATACTGACCAGTAGAAAGATTTTCAATTTTTTGATGAACAAAGCTACTCATATCAAATCTATTAATAATATCTTGAATTCTCTTATCTAATATATCCTTATCTACATCATAATACTCCCCACACATCTTTAATAATTCATAAGGAGAAATATCTTTATATAACTTAGTATTGCCAGATAAAAAAGATATTTTCTTTTTTATCGTAATACCATCATTTTTATAACTCATATCATCTATAAGTACATTACCACTAGTAGGTTCCATAATACCAGATAATATTCTAAGTAAAGTAGTCTTACCAGCGCCATTAGGCCCTATAATACCAAGTATCTCACCTTCTAAAGCATCAAAACTAATATCATTATCAGCAAAAAAAGAAATATGCTGATGCTGATTAATCTTTTTTATAAAAGACTTTTTTACATGACTAACCCTTAACATATCATAACCTCCTTATCGAATAAGAACTGATATAACAATATAAATAGACATAACTAATACAAATAAACCAAATAATACCAAAAGAATAGAAAGAAAGGATCCCTTATTAAATAACCCCTTATCATCTTTAATCTTTATAGTAGGACTCTCCAAAACATCTTCATGATTTAAATGATAAAAACTAAAAATATCCTTTAATTGACTCTTAGAAATAGTACTAACATAACTAATATCCTTATCAAAAGAAAGACTATCTGTAAGTTCTATATCATTTAACAAAGAATAACCATCTTCTTCAAGAAAAGATAAAGGAACCTTACTAATTATTTTTTCTACAACACTATCTAATACTTCTTTTTCACCATTAGAAAAAGAAGAACTACAACTATAGCCAGTACTAGTTAAAACTAATCTAGAAACAAATAAATTTACTTCACTATGATTTCTCAAAATAGAATATATTAAATATTTTTCATCCTGGTATTGAATTCCACATATCACCATAGACATCATCTTAATACCTTCATTAGATTCTAAAAATTCCTTCATAATTCATCTCCCATATCATACCTAGTATAATAGTAACAAAAAAAAAGGAATAATACAACTACAATTCCTTCAATTTATTTATAATAATAAGAATACTTTCCTGCACTATGTGCCTTTACTTTATTAACAACTACACCTGCTACTTTAGCATTAATATTCTGTAATGCTTTCTTTGCATTAATCAAATCATCAGATAAAGTATAATCAACAGAAGTAACTAATATTACCTCATCAACAACTCCTGCTAATACCAAAGAATCAGGAAGCCCATTAACAGGAGCTCCATCAAAAATAATATGATCAAAATATTTTCTAACAAATTCTATAAAATCTGATAAACTATCTGAATTTAACAATTCACTAGGATTAGGTGGAACCGTTCCTCTTGGAAGAATATAAAGATTAGGAATATCCGTCTCTTGAATATAAGAAACCATCTCTTTAACATTACTACTAATCAACACATCAGAAAATCCTTTATCATTATTGATATGAAAGATTTCATGAAGTCTTCCCAAACGTAAATCACTATCAATTAATAAAACAGTTTCATTAACATCAGCAAAAGTTAAAGATAAATTACTAGAAATAAAGCTTTTACCTTCTCTAGGAATAGAACTAGTAATTAACAAAACATTTGATTGTTGGCCCTTACAAATATACTTTAAATTCGTACGAATCATTCTAATATCTTCACTAACAATTGCTTTAGGATTATCCTTTACTACTAACTCACTCACAACTATCTTTTTCTCCTCTTACTATCATCTACGAATTGAACACTACCTAAAATAGGTAATCCCGTTATTTCTTCCACCATTTCCACAGACTTAATTGTTCTATCGAAATAATACATCAAAAATACTATTCCAAAAGAAACAACCATACCAATAATAAATGCAATAATAATTGTCTTTTTATAATGAATATTATAAGGACTAACAGGCTTCACAGCCTTATCTAGCACATGAACATTTCCTAACTTATATAATGAAATAATTTCATTAGTAAAAACTATTGCTGTCTCATCAGCAATCCTCTGACAAGTACTAGGATTTTTATCAACAACAACAATTTTAATAATTTCAGTATCATTAACAGCAGAAACAGAAACCTTTCTACCAAAACTATCATAACTCATATTCAAGCCCAAATTTTGAATAACTTGTTCCAAAACTCTTCTTGACTTAACAACTTCTGCATAAGTATCTAATAAATTCTTATTTAACGTAACATCACTCTGAGTCAAAGAAACAGTTTCTTCCCCACTTCCCCCCAAAATAACAGTAGTATAAGTCCTATATAAAGGTTTTTGATAAATAACCATACCAGTAAAAACAATAGAAGAAATAAACAAAGTAAACATAAAAAGAAATAATTTCTTATGTTTATAATACTCTAATAATTTAATTAAATCCAAATCTTCCAAATCTATCACCTACTACTATACGATTATATAGTATCATATTTTATAAAAAAAAGATATATATTTAATGATTTTCATTTAATTCACGAACCCTAACCATTTTTTCACGATTCATCTTTTTACCTAAATCTAAATTTTTCTCAATAATATTTAACTTAGAATAACTATTATAAACAGCCTCATATATAGAATTAATATTTTTTAAAGTATCCTGATACCCAGGAATATTACTATTATATTGTCTTAAAAAATCATCTCTTAACCTAATAATATCAGTAATAGTATTATATACCATATTCGTTACATATTTAACATCAGTAAGTTTATCATTAATCTCAGACTCTAAATCCTCTCCTCGATAAACAACATGCCTAACCTTCTCAAAATGTAATTGATCATATGCATTATGAACCATCCTTCTAGTAGCAGATGCTTGAATAGCAATACTAGGAAAAAGTCCAGCTAAAGGAGATAATAACATAATACCAGTATAACGCAAAGTAGAAGCAAGAAGATGATTCAAGCCCTTTAATTGAGTAGTATAATATTCTTCATGATTAATCTTATTAACCTTTTTCATTAACTCACTAAAATATTCATTTTGCCTAGATATTTCTCCCATAACAGATTTTTGAATTTGACTAACAGCAAGAACATCATGAATAATTTTTTGATATTTACTATCCCTATCATGAATAGCTAAGGATTTCTCATAAACCTTATCTTTCAACTCATTAACTTCAGACTTAGCTTCCTGTAAACGATCATATAATTCTTTAAATTCCTCTAATTTCTTAAAATCCTTAACCATATCCTTCTCATCTTTAGATTGATCTAAAAGACCTTTATAATTAGCCAAATCATCTACAATAATACTATCATCAATTTCCACTATATTATCTAAATATACATTTCTACTATAAGCATTATATTCCCTAATTAACTCATTTAACTCCTTAATATAATTATCTATTTTCTTTCTAATTTCAATAATATCTTTCCGAACTAGAATATCTTTACCCTCTTCTTGTAATAAAAATAACTCCCCTTCTAAAACATCCAATTCATTTAACTTTTCTTGAAAACTATCTTTAATCTTATAAATAATATCCGTACGAAGTTTTGACAATTTATCAGAATCATCTATTCCCTTACCTTTTACTTCTAATAAATGATTAGCTTCATCCTGTAAAGAAATACCAGTATTAGGTTTAATACTTTGTCCATTATCTAAAGCTCTTTGAGCTTTATCATTAGATAGATCAATTCCTACTTTCTTATGTTCCTGATGAATAACACCTTCTTTTTGAGGAATATTTTTCAAATCAACACGTTGTATAGTTTCCCCTTTAGTATTAGAATCAACTGAATGATTAGCCTCACGAACAACACCTGGAGAAACAACAGAAATAGAAGGTTCTTGAGTAACATTTTGAGAAATATCCCCTTGTTTTTTTACAACAGAATCTTTCTTGATAACCTCTCTTTTATCCTCTTTTACAATAGCAATACCCTTTCCTCTTATTCTAGGTCTTTGCTCTACAACTTTTTTTATTTCATTTACCTTTTCCTGAATAAATTGATCATTTTCTTCCTGTTCTAATTCTTTTTTCTTCCTTCTTAGCATACGCATTCTTCTTAATCTTTCTTGCCATTTACTAAAAATACCATTATTACCAGAATTATCCGTATTCATAATATCACTCCACCTAACATTATAACAAAAAAAGAAACTTTTCCTCAAGATAAAGAAAAGTTTCTATGAGTATTAGTAATTAATTCACTATTATCATCTCTATAATAAACATATAACACATTATCCCCATCTCTAGCCTTACTTAAATCTAATTCATATACATCTTGATAAGGAATATAATTAGTACATACCGTACTATTTAAATTAATACACATAGTACTTACCTGATACCCCAACATTTTTAAAGTCATCTTATCATGTTCCTTATCAATATTCTGGATAATAAAACCATTATTAGCAATTTGATAAGGATGTTGTAATGTCCCATCACCAGAAATAACAATAACTCCCTCATTCATTTTTATAATAGGCCTAATACCATAACTAGCCTTACTAGTAGAACCATTAATTTTTCTTAAATTACCATCCCAATACAAAATCATCTCTGAAAGACTATTATAAGAAACATTATACCAATAGCTTTGAGAATTATCTAACAAATCATTATAATATCCACAATTACCACCTTGAATATGATAACAAGAACCTATATTATTTTTACTACCCAATATTAATTGAAAATCCACATCATTAATATTATGAACCGTACTACTATCACAAACACCATGATATACATAATTAACATCACAATACCCAATAGCCACATTATCTAGATTAATCAAATGCTGTGAAACAGAATTAACAGATACATTATCAATACAACTAGTAAGTAAATTACCACTACTATCAGTACAATAACTACCAACAGCTTTATCACTAACTAAATAACTAATACCATCCTTAACATAAGCAATCCTATAAACCTGCTCATTACCATATTGAACATAACTTCCCTTTTTCATACTAGATAATTTAGGATGAGATTCAAAAGTCAAATAACAAGAAACACCCGCTTTCTTATTACCATTACTTATAGTCAAAGAATAACTATCCTGATTCCACACTATTTTAGTATTTTTACTTTTACAAGTATAATCAGATAAATAATAATTACCAGAAGTAGGTAATTGATTTACCTCTACCCCATCAACACTAACCATAAGATAGTCACCATTATAGGTAACAACACTTTTAGTTTTTAAATTTCTAAAAGGCAAGATACCAATACAAATAAATAATATACACATAATAAATAAGTATTTCTTCATATAGATATCACCCTTTCTCTCATTATTTTCCTAAAACATAAGGATTTTCTAAAGAACCATCCCCACTAACCACTAAAACATTACTATCTAACCTAATAACAGGTCTAATACCATAATTAGAAATTTTATTAGAAGAAAATCCCCTAATAACAGGATTCCAATAATTCATAAGATGACTCTTTCCATCATAATACCAATAATAACTACCAATATCTAATAAATCATTAGATAATCCACACTTACTATCTTTCACTCCATTACAACTACTAAAAGAATAATTATCTAAAACCTGACGAATATCCTCATAATTAAGTATCCAAGAACTACTACTATTACAAACACCACCATAAGCATAACTACTATTACAATATTTTAATGCTAACTGATTCATACTATCAAAAACATCTTCTACATGATCAATAGAATTATCACACTTACTAGATGCTTTATTATCATGAATACAAATACATTCAGGACTACCAGCACTAACCAAATAGGCAGTATCATCTTTAACATAAAGAACCCTATATCCACTCATAGCAAAATGATTATCTTCGCTAGAACAATATCCTTGATTAAATTGATTATGATAATTAGCATTCTCTCCATGACAAGCAGTTCCAACACACCCATTATTACCAACATAATTAACATAACTACCAACAGATACATCTTTAATATAATATTTATTATTACTAGTAGTAAAATTCAAATCACAAGAATCCCCCATATAACTACCAGATTGATAATGAAGAGAACTAGTCATAGTATCCCAACTAAGATTACTCCCCATCTTACAAACATATTTCATATCATAATAACCATCAACAGGCATATACTTGCTATCTTTTCCATCAATAACAATAGAAGAAATATGAATATCAGCCCCATCTACCTTCTTAATTTTAGTACTAACTCTAGATATAACATTAACATCTATCTTAGCCTGAAATCTCTGATTCATCAAATTTGTTTGATTACCATTATTATCTAACAAATATACCCTAAATTCAAACTGATTATCCATATCATTAGAAAGAACAACATCCCCAAATTCATAACTACTACTAACTAATTCTTTACCACTAACAGATTTACCTACCATATTACCCTGATAAAATAATTCAACTCTAAAAGGAGAATCTCCTAATAATTGATCCACTTTCTTTAATTCATCACTTATCTCAATATCAATTAAACCAACCTTAGCAACCATTTCATTATTAGGAACAATATTCAAAACCTTAATATTAAAATCATATTTATCAGAATATCTATCCACATCACTTTCCAAAATAGGAATAGCATTTTCCGTATCAATATATTCACCAGATTGATAAACAATCTCTACCTCATCATTAGCCGTAACAACATCAAAAGAAGTACTAGCATTTTCATAAGAATACCAAGCATAACTAGTAGCAAGCATTAAACCAAATACAAATACAATGATAACAGTAATTATACCAAGCATTTTTTTTAATCCCATTACCAATCACCTCGTATTCTCCACTACTATAAATCATAACATAATTAAACAAAATATTCAACCTAAAAAAAGTAACTACAAAAGTTACTTTTTTAATTTTTTATAAATTCCTTTATTTTCTTTCAAAAAAGAATCAAAATAATAAGAACTTTCCCCCTTTATTAAATCATTCAAATAATCCTTTAACTCATGACAAGAATAGTATTTTTCAATAAAAGGAAATATATTTTCTAAACAAATATCCCCATTTCTCATAAAAGCCCTCTCCAAATCAATTTCCATTAACAAAGAAAAACAAGAAATAATCAACTTAATCTGATCCGTATAAGGAGAAACCTTCCCCATATAAGAGCTACCTCTTTTCTGAACAATCCAATATAACTGTTGAAATCCCATTATATCAGTAGGAAAAACCAAATAATCCAAATCAATAACATAACCATTACCCTTTTTATCAATTAAAAAATTATCAGAATGAACATCTCCAACACAAATATTTTGAGAATGCAAATAATGAAAAACCTCACAAATATCCATAATAGCTTTCATCTTTAATTCAAAAGGAATACTTTTTAAAGTACTTTTTCTAAAAGTAATCGTATTCTTTAAATAATCCATAGTATATCCAGAAAAATCTTTTCTAATATACAATTTATCATATAAAGAAGGCGTATGAGGAATAGAATGATCAAGTAAATAATCAATATTTCTCTCAACCTCATCCAAATAATAATTATAATTAAATAACTTATATAAGCGATCACCCTTCTTATAAAAAGTACCTCCTATATGATAAGTATCCTTAGAAAAACAAATAGGAGAAGCTTTCCTTAACCTCTTTTCATCAAGATAAATATTTCCCATCTATATCCCCCTTTTTAAGATAATTATGAAATTCTTTCTTTCTTATCATTTCTATTTCTTCCTTATATGGAGCATATTCCCTATTAATATAAGGTGTTTCCAATATCATAGGAATCCCCTTTAACTTAGAATGATATATAACATTTATCAAATGATCAAATCCAATATATCCATATCCAATATTCTCATGCCTATCCTTATGAGATCCCCTATCATTCTTACTATCATTAATATGAATACATTTTAAATAAGATAAACCAATTACCCTATCAAATTCATTTAATATAGAATCTATATCACTAATATCATACCCAGCATCATGAATATGACAAGTATCCATACATACCCCAATACGATTCTTACAATGAACACCATCAATAATACTCTTTATTTCTTCAAATGTACGACCTACCTCAGTACCCTTACCAGCCATAGTCTCCAAACAAATAGTAACAGATATATCATCAGACAATACCATATTTAACCCATCAATAATATGCTGAATAGCCTTATCCCTATCCATATCTAAACTAGAACCAGGATGTAACACTAACCATTTCATCCCCAATTCTTCACACCTCTTAATCTCTTTTTTCAAAAAATCAACACTAAAATCAAAATTCTTCTCATTACAAAGATTAATAATATAAGGAGCATGAACAATAACATGATTCTTATCTATACCATTCTCATCCATTAGCTGATAAGCCCTATCAGTAAGTTCCTTATCTATCTTACTTCTTCTAGTATTCTGTGGAGCACCAGTATAAAACATAAAAGTATTTGCTTGATAACTCAAAGCCTCTTTTACACTACCCAGTAAACCTTCCTTATTACCATAACTAACATGACTACCAATAACAAGCCCCATAACACCACTCATTTCTCACAATAGAATACCACAAAATTAAAAAAAAGACTACCCCAAGTCTTTATTTTATCCTAATAGAGGAAATAATCTTATCTAAAGAAGAATAACAAAAATCACTTACCTCACCCTCATAATCACCATTCTCATAATCATCTATACCATATTCAAAATAATATCCCAAATTATCCTTAACCGTAGCATAATAATATATCATCTTACCCCCATTCTTTTTATAAAAAGAATACCATATATCCCCATTCAAATTAACTTCCTTTATCTCACTAACCTCATCACTCAAATAAACAAAAACATTATTTTCCAAATAACTCTTACCACTCAAATAACGATTAACATAAAAACTATCCATATGAAAAGAACAAGAAATATTATCCTCCCCATAATAATGATAATAAACCCCATACTCACTCTTCT